>OFFF01002363.1_pt1 | contig 10703 bp, 7 predicted proteins | sample 1521301 | NCBI WGS metagenome assembly OFFF01 (sample SAMEA3504101, study PRJEB24116) | mouse gut metagenome | biome: mouse gut; feature: mouse-associated habitat; material: faeces | place: Denmark | collected 2011
TAACTCCATCCATTTCAACAGGTTAGGCTCTCCAGAATGAGAATTGCCGCCGGCGGACATATAACGCTTGCCCGGCATGAACTCCTGCGGTATCTAAACAAATTCAGGATTAAATCTAAAGGTTCTATTATAGTGTGGTGTTGATAATAACCTTGACCGCCGGAGGCACGCGCGTGAACACGTAAGGAGCGATGCCTCCACCCCGCCGCATGGCCATGCGGCATGGAGGGGAGCGCGGTAAAAAGACACGTCACGCACAATGTTATCATCATGTCCACAGTAGAGCCAGTCTAAAAAACACGGAGCCTTCATGCCCCAAACCCCAAAGACTGCCCCGGCGCACAGCCATCCCCGCGGCGTCATGCTCGTCAGCACAGCCTGTATCCTCGCCGTTGCCGCGTTTTGCGGCGGATTGTTCACCGGATACCTGCTTTCTTCCACCAAAAGCATATCCGCCCCGGCAGGGCAGGCGGCCAAAGCCCCGCTCGGCGTACAGAGTGAAGATTCCGGGCATTCGCCGGAATGGCTGGCTCATGTCGGGCAGGCCAGGGCCGCGGTTGAAAAAGATCCGGGAGACGCCTCCGCCTGGGCGCATCTGGGCAATCTGTATTTTGACGAAGGGCATACTGCGGAAGCTGTGGAAGCCTATGAAAAATCTCTGGCGATCCGGCCCGGCGATCCGGACGTGCTCACCGACCTCGGTACCATGTACCGTGCCCTTGGCAAACCGGAGGAAGCCCTGCTCCGCTTTGATGCGGCTATTGCAGCCCGCTCTGATCACCGCAACGCCCGTTTCAACCGCGGCCTGATCCTGGCGCTCGACCTCGGCCGCCCGGCGGAAGGCATCGCGGCGTGGAAAGAGTTGCGTGTCCTGTACCCGGATACCACGATGGGCAACGGCACGCCTCTGGCCGAAGCGTTTGCGCCGCTTGCCGTAGACGCCGCCGCGCGCCTTGAGCAGCAGAACAGAAACGACGAGGCCCTGGCCGCCTACGCCCTGGCACTGAACGAGCAGCCGGACTTCATCCCGGCGCTTGAGCGTATGGCCGATTTACTGGAACATACGGGTCAAAACAATGAGGCCGCCCCCATCCGCCTCAAACTGAAAGAACTCTCCGCCCATGCGGCATCCGCGGGCGATGCAGCCGAACACACCGCACCGGCGGCCGGAAACTGAGCCGGCCCCGACGGGACAGCACACAGGGAAACCGTCATGCACAGCATCTTGTCCGTTTTCCGCAACTTCGGGCCGGGCATACGCCCCGGTTCGAAATCTCGTCCCCTGCTCCTTCATCTGGCAGCAGTGAAGGCTCTTCACTCCGCCTTTGCCCTGTTTCTCTTTTTTGCCGTTTCTTTCGCCCCGGCTCCAGCGCTCAGAGCCGCGCCTTCCGAAGAAAACGCGCAAACTTCCCCCGGGGCCGTTCCGGCGCGGAGCGCTCCCGCCCAAACAGAACAGCCCACGCTCATGCCTTCCCGCGGCGGCGTTGCCGTAGGGCATTCCATGCAAAGCCTGATCGACGCCAGCGGCAAGCTGAATATCGAGGATATCCTCAACAACGATAACGCGCATGCGTTCGCACCGCTGGACATGCGTTCCCTGCCCCGGCAGACGGGCGCGGTATGGCTGCGCCTGCCCCTGGGCAAACTGTCCGCGGCGGAACTCGGCACAGGATTGGAAAAAGCCCGTCTGGACTTGGGAGATCAGGTTCCCGGAACCCCGCAGGTATGGGTTCGCGCCGGTGAATCCCACACTCCGCGTCCGGTCACGCCGGATGAAAATGGCCTGTATCCTTTGCCCGGCCTGCATCAGGGCGGGGAAGCGATAGTCCGCCTGGAGGGACTTCCCGGTCTGTGGTTTTCCCCCTCTCTGCGCGCTCCTGCCGATGCCCTGAATGCGCCGGAACGCCGGGTTCACTCCCTCGCTCTGGCCACGCTTACCGTACTGCTCATGCTGGCCTTTGTGCGCAGTATCACCGAACGCGGCGATGGACGCATATGGGCGGGTATCTTCGCGGGAGCGGCGCTCATACAGGCGTTCTGGGGCGTTCCGTCCACTCCCGAAGGCTCCATCCGCCCTCTGGACATGCCCGGTATTCTGGCCGCCGCCATTGCTCTCATGCTTTTGCCGCATGTGGGGCGGAACATCATGCGCACCCGCTCCTGCGCGCCCGCCGTTGACGTGCTGCTGCTGATACTGGCTCTGCCCGGCGCGGCGCTGGCGCTGCTGCCCATACTTCCCGGTCAGGCCTGGACTGCCCGCCTGCTCTCGCTGTGGCCTCTGGGCGCTCTTTTCGCCCTGCTGCCCGCCTTGCTTCTGCTGTTGCGCCGCGAAAAGGGGAGTTTTCTGTTCTCTCTGGCCTGCTTTGCCATGGCCGCCGGCAGTTTGATCGGCCTGTGGGGGATGGGTGACACGCAACTGACTCCGTTGTGGGGACAAGCGCCCCTTATCGGTGTCTGTATCGCCGCTCTGCTCCTGGCTGCCGCTGCCCCCCGCTCCGCATACACGGAAATTCCCCTGTCTCCCGCGGATATTCCCGACGGAAAAAGCCCGGCTGAACTGCTGGAGATTGAGCATTTCGGCCCGATTGAAGAGCTGCCTCCGCCTCTGGAAGTCAGCTTGGGCGAAGTGGAAGAGACGCTGCGCGAACCGCTGGATCACCTGATGCGTGAATGCTGTGCGCTGGATCGCGGGCTGAGGCTGCTGGAGGAACCCGCCGAAGGGGAAACGGCACTGCCAGAGGCCGCGCTGGACAAAGTTCGCCGTTCCCGCGCCGATGCGGAACATGTTTTGAACGCGGCCACGGCGCTGGCCGGACGCATTGCCCGCCTTTCTCTGGCAGAGCAGGAAAGGCCCGCCTCGCGTGACTGCGTATTCGACCTTCGCCAACTGGTGCAGCTTGCCTTCTCCTCTGTCCAGGCCGACGCCGCGGAAAAAAATCTCGGCTTGTCCTGGTATATCGCTCCGCATATTGCCCTGCGTTACCGGGGCGACAGCGAACGCCTTTCCCGTGTGCTGGCCGCGCTGCTCACCGACGCGGTACGGGCCACGGAGAAAGGCAATGTCTGCCTGCGGGTACGGCGGGAAGACCGTAGCGCCAATCCGGGCCATCTCCAGTTTACCGTGGCCGACACGGGACGCGGCGCGCCTCCCGTTCACCGCAGTTCCCTTGCGCTGGCCCATGCCTGGGAACTGGCGACCGAGCACGGCGGAGATCTGTTTGTAGACAGTACGCCGCACGGTGTGGAAATCAGCTTCAGCCTGAACTGCACCGCTCTTGACGCGGAAGATCGGGCCGTGTCCGCTCCGCCTGCGGCCCCGGCCGACAGTGCGGCGGCGGAACGGAACGTGAGCCCCGGCTCTCCCCTGATTATTCTTGCCTCAACCCGTTCCCTCAATCGCCAGATGTTCGCCTGGCAGCTGCGCGGCGACGATCATGAAACATGGGAGGCCCGTGACTGTGCGGAAGCCGTGACGCTGTATAAAAACCGCCCCGCCGCGCTGCTGGTGCTCGACGGCCACATGCCGGAGGACGATATCATCCGCGCCGTGGCCGGCGTGCGGCTGTTTGAGGGAGAGCATTCCCTTCCGCTTGTTCCGGTGCTGGGTCTGGCCCTTGATGCGGAACAGGGCGAACGCCTGCGGCGGGCAGGCTGTGAATACCTCCTGTATCATCCTCTGGGCCGCCAGGAACTGCGCGACACGGCACGGGCATTGCTGGCCGGGGAATCCCCCGCGCCTCAAGGCATGCCGTCTGCCATATCCATGAAAAACCGCGCCGTGCCCCCTGTGCCCCAGGCCGGAAGCGGCACGCCCCTTTCCTCTCCCGATGCGGGCGCAACGGCCGTCCCCCGCGTTGCCGCGTCCTCAGGAACATCCTCGGTTCTTTCCACAGTTGCCCGATCCGACGCTCAGGCAAATGCACAGGCAACCACTCCCGCGCCTTATTTGAAGAACACGAAGGAAACCACGAACGACACCCCGTCCACCGCAGCGGATATGCCCGAAACTGCATCGGAAGACGCGCCCGCGGATACCGCGGCAGAACGCACTGCCAGTCCGAGGGAAAGCGAAATCCGTCCCGAACAAATCCAAACTGCCCAGCCTCCGGCCCAGGATACAGCCTCCAGGGCAACAGGGGGGCTAACGGCCTCTTCCGTGCCGTTCCGTTCTCCCTCACAAACAACTCCCGGCAGGGACACGGCAGACGCCGGGGCCGCCCTGTCTGACAAGGCTGAGGCCCAGACAACGCCGCGCACAGGCCAGACGCCTCATGCCGCGTCGCTTCCTCTTGCGGCCCCCCCTTCTCCGGGGATCAGAGGATGGTTGTCTTCCTTCTTTAAACCCAAGCCCCGGATAACGCCTCAGAATTCTTCTGTATTGCCCTCCTCGGGCGAAGGGCAGGACGAATGGGTCGGGGAACCCGTTCCTGTCCGTGCCATTCCTGACGCAGGCGGAAAAAAGACGACGCCCGATGCCGCGGCTGATAGTACGGTTGATGCCTCATCTGTGGCCTCGCCCGAGGCCCTCCGCTTTCTTTCTCTCCAGCCTGATTCAAGGCTCAGCATCGGGAAGGAGGAAACGCAACGCCCGCCGACGCACGCATCAGCCCCGGATATGCCGGAAATACTGCCTGATATGCAGTCCGATCCGCAGCGGGAACATACGCCCTTGCTGAATATACTCCTTGAGTATCCGGACTCTGAACACGATCTTTCTGAAAAGCCCGGAAGCGCCCGTCCGAAATTCGGGCCTGCAACGGAGAGCGCCGCCGGACAGGACGAAATGGAGCAAGAAAACCCGGAAAGTCTTGAAGCTGTGCCTCTGAGCAATGTCGAAGCCATGCCTTTCCTTACCATGCTTCCCGGAGGGGCAGCCGCGCCGCGCGACGACAGCGATGAAATCGTCAATCTGACAGAGGACGACATGGTGCTTCCCGGCCCGCTCATTGTTGTGGAGCGGCGCTTTGCGGAAAGCTCGGGCGTTCTCTTCACGGAGAAGCAGGACATGGAGGAAATGCTGTCCCTCGAACGTTCTGAATCTGCCGTGGACGCCCGCCCTGCGGATCTGGCCGGCATCCGAAAAGACGTGCGTGAATCCCTTACCAGCGGGGATGCCGTGCTGTTGACCCGTGCGGCCGCGCAGCTGCGCGACTGTGCGGAACACTTCGGCCTGCACACACTGGCGGATCTGGCTTACCTGCTGGAAGAAAGCGCCCATGACGGAGATTTTGAAGCGGTGCGGCTGATCATGCCGGATCTTGACGTGGCTGTGGATCGTGAATTGGCCCGTGCCGCTGAGCAGGAGATATAAGGAAACGCTGATGAAAGCGTTTCCCGCGGTCTTGCGGAGCAAGACCGCCCGCAAGTCGTGAATAGGGAAAATTTACTTTTCCCGTTAAAGGAGCTGATTTATTCCACGAATAAATCAGCGGTTCCATAAGCTCCCGCCGGGAGACGCCCATGCTGATTTCAACGACTGAAAAACATTGCAGCGCAAAGATTTGAGCCTCGGATTTCGGACACACGGCTGCCCTTGTCCCTGCCCGGAGGGCGGAAGGCTAAACAAGCCCGATCAAAACGAAATCCAGCGCTTAAAACTTTGCGTCCCCAATCTTTTCAGCGTCCGCACAGCGCTGTCGTGCTCTATACACCAGCCCTGCGCGAAACCGCCTCTTTCAGCAAAATCTCCAGAAGCTCCCCGAACTCCATTCCCAACGCGGCCGCTTCCTTGGGCACCAGGCTCGCGGGCGTCATGCCCGGCAGGGTATTCACTTCCAGCACATATATCCCGCCATCCTCGCCCAGGATGAAATCCGTCCGGCTGTACCCCGCCAGTCCGAGAGTGCGGTGCGCCTCCAGCGCCATACGGCGGACTTCTTCCAACACATCGTCCGGCAGCGGCGCGGGACATATCTCGCCGGCTCCGTCCGGCGCGTATTTGTCATGATAGTCGAAAAACTCGCGTTTCGGCACAATAAGCACCGGCGGCAAGGCCTCTGCCCGTCCTCCTCGCTCCAGTACCCCGCAGGTCACTTCGCGGCCCCGGATCAAGGGTTCGATCAGCGCGGTCTGCCCCACGGAAAAGAGTTCATCCAACGCATGGCGTAATTCATTCCGGTCATTCACACGGAACAGATGCAGGCTGGACCCCCCGGTATCGGATTTGACGAACAGAGGGTACGGCAAATGCGGTTCCCACCCGACGGCGGGAGGAGTCGGCAGAAAAATCCAGTCTGGCGTGTTCAGTCCGGCCCGCCGCAGCAAGGTCTTGGCTACGGATTTGTGCAGAGCAAGAAAGGAACCGGCCGGATCAGACCCTTGATAGGGGCAGCCTGTCCTTTCCAACAAGGCCTGTACCAGCCCGTCCTCTCCGGGCGCGCCATGCAGATTGAGAAAAGCCGCATCGTGCGATTCGGCCAGTCCCGGTAAAGCTTCAAAACCGTCAGAAAGATCGTACTGGGTAATCTTGTGGCCCCGCCGGGCCAGAGCCTCACGGATAGCAGCCGCGCCGATCAGGGAAATTTCCCGTTCCGGCGACCAGCCGCCGGCAATCAACAGAATATTCATCAACAGTTCCTTTATGTTCAAGGAAACGCTTTAATCAGCGATCTCCAAGTCGCCGGCAACGCTACACGAAAAATTCATTTTTCAGCCGCAGGCGCTCCAGAAGCATGGCTTCATGGCGCAAGCTCCGTTCTCTGTTCAGACGAATGCTGGCCCGATGCTCTTCGCTGTCCCCATATCGATCCATGAGATCGTCAAAGCGTTCTTCCAGACTGACCAATCTGTCGTGCCTCACCCGTTTGTCCGCGTACGCCACCAGCAAGGCCAGACGCAACGGCTCGCGCTCCGGCGCAAGAGGCCCTTCCTCCCATGGCCAGTGCACATGGAAGAGCACGGCCTGCGCCAGCAGGGGATTGCCCGTCTCCGCCCGTACAATGGCCGCGCCAAGCTGATCGTGGGCGCCTCCATGCAAAATGGTCCAGGTTTTGGCGATATCGTGCAGCATGGCCGCCGCCTGGGCGGTTCGTTCAGTGGTTCCCCCCGGAGCGACGCCCATATCTTCCGCGCGGCGCGCCAGGCTCATGGCCACATCGGCCACGGCGCGGCTGTGGTCGCGGATATTGGCGAGCATGGCATACTTTTCCCACAACGCCTCGCACTCGCCCCGGCCGGGCACGGACAACGAAAGGTCAGGTGCGAGTTCAAGAGACGGATACAGACCGGACGACATGGAATTCCCCCACAGGGCAATTATAACGTGGCGTTGAGGCTGACCTTGACCGCCGGAGCCTTGAGCGGCTGCTCATTCCAAACTATCGCAAGAATGGTACGGGACAAAGACGCCGTCATTTCGCGCCCGTATGCCCGAATCCGCCCGCGCCCCGTTCCGTACCGGAAAGTTCCCGTACCGCCGCGGGCTCCAGCCGCGCAAAAGGTTGAAAGACAAGTTGGGCCACTCGATCCCCACGCTTTACCACTATCGAATCGGAAGAGGTATTGAGCAGCCAGACGACAAGCTCTCCCCGGTAGTCCGGGTCAATCACGCCCACGCCCTGTGCCACGGTCAATCCTTTTACCGCGCCCAGCCCGCTGCGTGAATACACGAATCCGGCCACGCCCGAAACCAGCGGTTCCACGGCGATGCCGGAGGGTATTCCGATCCGCGCGCCCGGCGCGATCACAAGTTCTTCTCCCTCAAAGCAGGCCCGCAAATCCAGACCAGCCGAACCGGGTGTGGCATAGGCCAACCCTTTGCCGTACAGAACGCCAGCATCGCGCAGGTATACTATATTCACCTTGCTCATCTTTCAACCACAGTGGCCCCATCCGCCGACTGACTCCGCAGCCGACGGACAGGATAGGGGCGTGCGGATTGCCTTTCCCTGTGGGGAAAGGTTGCAAAAAAGGATTTCATCGGCTTCGCCGTCTTGTCAAGAACTCTTTTCCCCGGCTCTGTTGATGCTGGGCAGGACAAAACGCTTGACACGCCTCATAGCCGCCGCTATAAGTTGTGCGCGGTGAAAAAGGCGTCCATTACGGCATTTGCCTCTGTGTTTTCGGGGCGCGTTTTTCTTTCCATTCTGTTGAACCGGGATTCCTGCGGAAATTTCGAGTTGGATAGGGTGGCCTGTCAGGGCCTCCCTTTTTTTTATTCCGCGCTCCTGACGCGGCGTTTTGCCGCAAAACCGCTCCCTCCCGCCGGGCCTCATCCGGGCGGAATAAAAGGGCAAGGCAAAGGCCGAAACACAAGGCATGAGTAAGGAACTTTTCGAACGGGCTTCCGCCCGCAAACTTTCAAGGGAAGAGCTGCTGCGCGTCGTGGGCGAAGCGGCGGAACCGGTAACGGCGTCTTTCGGGCTGGAGATATGGGGCATTGAACTCACCGGCGCGGGCAGACCCGTGATCCGTATTTATGTAGACGTACCCCCCTCCGCAAAAAATTTCTCCGAAGACGATACAAGCCTCCCGCCCGAGCATTCCGCCGGTACTGTGGCAGCAAAAAATCCCGTCGAAGACGATACCTCCCTTCGCCAGAGCGGCGTGGGAATAGATCAGTGTGCGGAAATCTCCCGCATGGTGGGCCTCGCTCTGGACGTGGAAGAAATCTTCCCCGACGCCTGGACGCTGGAAATTTCCTCTCCCGGAATGGATCGTCCCTTTTTCCGTTCTTCCCAGCTTATCCCCTATGTGGGGCAGGAACTGGACGTCACCCTGTGGGACGCTCACCCTGCGTATGCCCCGCGCAAAAAATTCCGGGGCACGCTTGTCCGTGCAGGGGAGAACGATTTTGTCCTGCGTGTGAACGACATGGCTCCGCCCGAACGCCAGGCCGATATTGTCATGATCTGGGACGGCGTCCGCAGGGCGCGTCTTGTTCCCGTTTTTCCCGACACGAGCAAACCCGGAAAACCCTCCGCTCCCGGCGCCCCCAAGGGCACGGCTGCGAAAAAGTCCACCGGGGGAGGTAAAAAAGCATGAACCTTGAGCTGAAGAAAGCCATCGACCAGATCAGCAAGGATAAAGGCCTTGAGCGCGACATGCTGATCGATACGCTTGAAGATGCCGTGCGCACCTCGGTGATCCGCAAGTATGGCGAAGATCTTGACCTGGAAGTGCGTTACAATGACGACACCGGCGATATTGAAGTATACCAGTTCAAATTCGTGGTGGATGACGTCGCCAACGAACTGACGCAAATTGATCTTGAGGAAGCCCGCAAGCACGATCCCTCGGTTCAGCTTGACGACGAAATGGGGTTCCGCCTGAAGGTGGAAGACCTGGGCCGCATTGCGGCGCAGTCCGCCAAGCAGGTGATCATCCAGCGGATGCGCGACGCCGAACAGGAAATCATTTACGAACAGTACAAGGAACGTGTGGGCGAAATCGTCTCCGGCATCGTGCAGCGGCGCGACAAGGGCGGCTGGGTGGTCGGACTCGGCGGCACGGAAGCGCTGCTTCCGCGCGAAGAGCAGATCCCGCGCGAGCATTACAAGCGCGGCGACCGTACTCAGGCGCTGATCATTGAAGTCCGGAAGGAAGGACGCGGCCCGCAGGTCATCATTTCCCGCGCTCACCGCGATTACATGGCGGCCCTGTTCCGTCGTGAAGTGCCTGAAGTGGACGACGGCACGGTGCAGATCATGGGCGTGGCCCGCGATCCCGGTTCCCGCGCCAAGGTGGCTGTGGTTTCCCGCGCGCACGAGGTCGACCCGGTGGGGGCCTGCGTGGGCGTGCGCGGTTCCCGCATCCAGAATATCGTGCAGGAACTGCGCGGTGAACGCATTGATATCGTGGTCTGGAGCCCCGAGATCACCACTTATGCCCGCAACGCCCTGGCTCCCGCCCTCATTTCCCGCATTGTGGTGGATGAAAGCGAGAACCTCCTGGAAGTCACGGTGCCCGACGATCAGCTCACCAACGCCATTGGCCGCAAGGGGCAGAATGTTAAACTGGCCGCCAAGCTCCTGGGCTGGAAGATCGATATCTTCTCCGAGTCTCGTTACAACGAAGCCAACGCCGTGGGGCGCGGCCTCGAACAGGTAGCCAGTGTGGCGGAAATTTCTGTGGATCAGCTCATTGCCGCCGGATACAACACGTTGGACAGCCTTCGTGACGCCTCCGACGGGGAACTGGCCGACAAGCTCGCCCTGGGCGCTCCCCGTATTGCGGAACTGCGCGCCGCCATCAACTTCCTGAGTCCCGTCGTCGAGGGTGTCAGGAAGGAGGCGGAAGAGACTGCCGAAGAGGCAGGGGAGTAAGTGTATGAAGGTCGGGCACACGCCCACCAGAATGTGCGTGATTTGCAGGCGGCGCTTTGCCAAATCGCAATTACGGCGCCACGTTCTTTCTCCCTCCGGCGGAGAAAAAACGCTTGAGGCCGACGAGGCTCAGAAAAGGCCGGGGCGGGGATGGTATGTCTGTTCCGCCCCAGCCTGCCGGGAAAAGTTCGCCAAGATGGGCCGGCCAAAGAGCAGGCGCAAAGGGGTTTGACCATATGGATGAAAAAATAAAAGTCAGAGATCTGGCCGCAGAGACGGGCAAGAGCACCACGGATGTCATGCGAGTATTGCGCGAAGAAGGCATCGATTTCAAGACGGCGTCAAGTTCCATCTCGCGGGAAGATGCGGAAAAGGTCAAAGCCCATTTCCAGCCGGAAGCAAAGAGCGCTGTTTCCCGCAAGGAAGTGCAGCCGGGCGTCA
>OFFF01002379.1_pt1 | contig 10634 bp, 9 predicted proteins | sample 1521301 | NCBI WGS metagenome assembly OFFF01 (sample SAMEA3504101, study PRJEB24116) | mouse gut metagenome | biome: mouse gut; feature: mouse-associated habitat; material: faeces | place: Denmark | collected 2011
AAAAGGCACAGCGGAGGGCGAATGCGGAACTTATAATAGGAGGACTTACCGATGCCTTCACAATTTTTCGGATTAAATATCGCATATACGGGCCTGCTTGCCAGCAATGCGGCCCTGAATACCACCAACAACAATATAGCCAATGTACAGACGGAAGGCTACAGCCGCCAGCAGGTGAGCCAGCAGGCCGCGAATGCCATCCGGGTATTCCAGACCTACGGCTGTGCAGGCGCGGGTGTGGAGACGCTGACCATTGAGCGGGTACGCAACGAATTCTATGATTCCAGATACTGGGTCAATAATACAAAGGTGGGAGAGTACGGCCAGAAGCAGTACTATATGGAGCAGCTGGAAAGCTATTTTGATGACAACGGGCAGAACGCCGGCTTCAAGACGGTGTTTGACCAGCTGATGGTGTCCGGCCTTCAGGCATGGAAGGACAATCCGGATGACCTGTCCACGAAGGAGCAGTTTATCGGATATGCAGGTGCGCTGGCGGAATACTTCAACGGCGCCGTGGGAAATCTCCAGAAGCTGCAGAAGGACGTGAACCAGGAAATCAAGGCGAAAATCGACGAGATTAATTCCCTTGCGGACGAGATTGCCACCTTGAATAAGCAGATCAATACCATCGAGCTTAACGGCAATATGAAAGCCAACGAGCTTCGGGACAGAAGGACGCTTCTCCTGGACCAGCTCTCACAGATTGTAGATGTGGAGACCAAAGAAACTTCCGTCCGTGACGTGAATAATTTGAATCAGGATACGGGGGCAACCCGTTTTATCGTGAAGATTGCCGGCGGGCAGACGCTGGTTGACGGCAATGACCATTTCGAACTGGAATGCATAGCGAGGACGGCCAACGAGAAGGTGAACCAGACGGACATTGACGGACTGTATGATGTCAGATGGAAGAACGGATCCAGCTTCAATCTGCATAATGCAGCCATGGGCGGTTCGCTGAAGGGCCTGGTGGAGATGCGGGACGGCAATAACAGCGAGTACTTTACCGGACAGATCAAAGAGATCGGGATGACAACGGACGAAAATAATGTAAACCACGATACGGTTACGATTGAAGTGGGACGGCATTATCTGACGAATTTGAACAAATGTAACCTGTCTGAGACAGGGGGCGTTATTTCACTGGGAAACAGGGAATACTATTATGACTCCTGGAGTTACAATGTCAGCTATGACGCCAACGGAGAGGCGGTTTATTCCTATACCTTTACCCTGTCGGCATCCAAGCAGGACGGCGGGCTGAATGACCAGAGACTGACAAACGACAGAGTGGGCAAAGAAGCAACCATCGGCAATAATATTTCCTATCAGGGTGTACCCTACTATATGATGCAGATCAATGAGTGGGTCAGAACCTTTTCCCAGAAGTTCAATGATATTCTGCGGAGCGGGTATTCGGGTGATAAGCCCGGCATCGATCTCTTTACGGCAGATATGACTACAGAGGACAAACAATATGCCTTTGAGGACTATGCAAACGAGACGGAGGAGGCGTATCTGGCCAGGGTGGATGAGATGCTCAAAGCGGAAGGCATAGACCCGGCGGATACGGCCAAGGTACAGGAAGTATGCCAGAGGGCCTTAAGCGATTATCGGTATGACAAGGAATCCAAGGCTGCATATGACAACAGGGTGGCAAAGCTGAAGAAGGCGAGCGATAAATACGGGCTGAACATGACAGATCCCGAGATAGAAAAAGCAGCCCAGCTGACGGTAACTGTCGGAAAGAATGTGACGGGCAAGGACAATTATTACCTGATGACAGGTAAGAACGTCAATGTATCTTCCACCCTGGTGAATGACCCTGACCGCCTGGCCAATAAGAGGAAAGAGACTGACGGCGTAGAGCAGAATGACCTGCTTCAGGATTTGGGCAATTTGGCTACCGATAAGGGTAAGATGAGTTTCCGCGGCTGTTCTGCGGCAGAGTTTCTGCAGTGCGTCCTGGGCGACGTGGCGCTGAACACCAAGCGGGCGGAGACATTTTATAAGAGTTACCAGGATATCGCCTACTCTATCGAGACACAGAGAATTTCCATCTCCGGTGGGGACGAGGACGAGGAAGCCGTGAATCTGGTGAGATATCAGAACGGATATAATCTGGCGTCGAAGATGATCCAGACTTTGACCGAGATTTATGACAGGCTGATCCTGCAGACCGGCGTATAAGGATGACTGTACCGGTCAACAGTATTGATGCCGAAAGCGCTGTCTGAAAACCGATAAGGGAATTCCGATCAGGCCTGCCGGGTGGAGACATCTGCCCGCGGCAGGCGGCGGTGAATAGAAGAGGAGTTTTGGAATGAGAATAACAAACAGAATTATGCAGCGTAATAATCTGTCCAACATCAATACCAATAAGATGTACCAGGACAGGCTGAGTACGCAGATGTCAAGCCAGAAGAAAATCAACCGTCCTTCCGATGACCCGGTGGTGGCGATCAGGGCGCTGCGCCTGAGAAGCAATGTGACGGAAATTACCCAGTACTACAGCAAGAATATTCCCGATGCGGAGAGCTGGCTGAAGGTGACGGAGGATGCCATATCCAACCTGGCCCAGATTATGACGACAATGATTGCCAGATGCGAGAAGGGCGTCAACAGTGAATTTAACACGGAGCAGAGAAAGATTATTCTGGAGGAGATGCAGAATCTGGGCAAGGAAGTCTATTCCACGGGAGATGCGGATTATGCCGGAAGATATGTGTTTACAGGATACCGTACGGATACGTCACTGAGTTTTCTGGAGGCAAAGGAACAGAATTACACCATTACTGAGCAGCTGGATAAGAATGCGATTGATTCCATGAGCAAGGTGGAGACGGACCGGCTGCTTGATATCAATTCCACCAATTATAAAGATATCATCGTGACCGAGGACGATATCTCGGCGGCAGATGTACACCGGATACAGCTGGCTTATAATAACTGTTCCAATTATAAAGACTATGATGATATCAAGTCGCAGCTGAATGAATTGAAAGAGTCGCTGGAACAATATAAGGTATTTTTCAAGGCGGCAGGATTTGATCTGGATACTCTGGATTTTAATAATTTGAGCCAGGAGAATCTGGATAAGATTAATCAGGCCGTAGCCGATTTGACAAAACTGGCAAATGATATCAACAACGGTGTTGTCCCACCTCCCACCGGAGGCGGTTCTACCGGCGGCAGCAGTTCGGGCACCGGCGGCTCCATAGACGTAGATGTATCCGTCATACCCAACTGGAAGGAGCTTGACGCGGATAAGCTGCAGGAACTGGCGGAATGGACTACGGAGTGGAGCAATATTCAGGGGAATGTGGCGGACATTGCCTCGCCCGTTATTGAGTTCACCGGTCCCGACGGTAAAACCAATGTGTGGAAGGGATTTGGGGGAGCGGCAACGGGTACCGTGACGGAGACGGATGAGTCCGTGACGGAAGAAGGCGTGATTACCCTGATGCATTCCTACGAGAAGAACCCCAACCCTTATGCTTATACGGATGCGAACCCGGATGCTATCGTATATATTCCCGAGACCGGAGAACTGCTGTTTGGAAGCAACCGCTATGAAAAGCTGATGGCTACGAAGGACAGCGAGGCTACATCTGATGTGGATGAAGGGGAAATCCGTGTTACCTATGATAAGGGCAGCTGGAAAAAAGGCGACCTGCGCCCCGAGCATTATTTCTACTGCAAGGCCGACAAGGAGGACGGGAGCGGAGACCGCATCACATACAATGACAGTTACCTGGAGCATGGTGCGGAACGCCAGGTGATTGAGTATGACGTGGGATTTAACCAGACGATTCGGATCAACTCCACCGCGGACGAATGCTTTAAGCACGGCGTGGGCAGGGAAGTGGATGATCTGTTAAACGCCATGCAGGATGTGCTTGACCTGGAGGGTGTCCAGGAGGATATCAAGGGAATTATGAAGAAGGTGACGGACAAGGATGAACTGGCAACGCTCCAGAACCAGCTGGATGCCGTGGAGAAGGCCCTGACCCTTGCCAAGAAGAAGGAGCAGGATCTCTTCCAGAGAGGCATCACCTCTTTCCAGGGATATCTGGACGACGCGTCCCTCTGCGTTACCAACTGCGGTTCCAGAAGAAGCAAGCTGGAACTCATCCAGAATCGTACACAGAACCAGAAGACTACCTACGAAACGCTGAAGAGCGAGAATGAGGATATCGATATTACGGAGGTGGCAATCCAGCTCAATGCAGCGGAACTGACCTACGACGCGGCTTTGATGGCAGCGGGCAAAGTGATGCAGACCACATTACTGAACTTTATTTAACGACGGCAATTACTGAACGTTGCGTTCTCCCGTCTGTCTCATGAAAACGGGCAGACGGGAGATGCTTTTTTGCGGAAGCGGCAGAGGAGCTGCTGAGATATCCGGCAAAAGGAAACCGAAAAGTCCCAAAAAGTGAAAAGCCCTGGCGGTGGAGCCGGTAAAGGCACAAGGCGACACAGATAAGGAGAAAATATGAAAGTCAATACAAAAATTTTCGGAGAAATTGAGATTTCTGAGGATAAGGTGATAACCTTTCAGGACGGTATTATCGGGTTTCCCGATTTGAAGCGGTTTGCACTGCTCCATGACGAGGAGAGGGGAGACAAGGCCGGAATCCGGTTTCTGCAGTCCCTGGAGGAGCCGGGCTTTGCAATGCCGGTGATGAATCCGCTGGATGTGAAACCTGACTACGACCCTGTAGTAGATGATGAACTGCTGGCAGCCGCCGGCAGGGGTACGCCGGATAATCTTCTGGTGCTGGTGACGGTGTCCATTCCAGGGGATTTGACCAGGATGAGCGTTAATCTGCAGGGACCCTTCATCATCAATATCGAAGAGAACAAAGGCTGCCAGCTGATACTGGAGAACGGCGGCTATCCTGTCAAGTTTCCTGTCTATGACCTTCTTCAGGCGAGAAAGGAGGGTGCATAGCATGTTGGCATTATCAAGGAAAAAGAATGAGGCAATCATCATCAGCAACAATGTGGAAGTCACCATACTTGAGGTAAAGGGGGACCAGGTCAAGGTCGGTATCACCGCCCCCAAGGAAGTGCCCATATACCGTAAGGAGGTGTACCTGCAGATTCAGGAGGCCAATAAAGAGTCCGTAAATACGGACGGAATGGAAGCGCTGCGGGAATTGCTGGGATGAGCGGCAATGTGCAGGCAGCCGTATTCGGAAGGGCGACGCGCTCCGGCATGAACGGCAGCCGTAATGTAATCAAAAAATCGGGTTTTTCGGTTAATTTTTCCGGAAAAAATCCGATAAAACATTTAGACGCAAAGGAATATCAGGAAGCAGGATGCTTATGATGTGCGGATTAAAAGATACAAGGAGGTGTATAAAGTGGCAATTGAACCGATTTCAAGTGTAATGACATTCCAGGCACAGGGAAATGTAGTACAGAGGCCACAGGCTTCCGTGGAGACGGAGAAGCCGGAGAGCAGCAGTACAGCAAGTGTACCGGCTGCAGAGTATGTAGACAGAACAACAAGTGTGGTGGAGAACTCACAGGACAAGGGCCAGGCAGACGGCGGCGACCAGAACAAGGATCAGCAGGCATACCATGAGAAGGTCAGAAAAGCCGTTGAAACCCTGAACAAGAGAATGGCCAATTCCGAGGCAGTGTTCGGCATTCATGAGGATACCAACCGTGTGACGATCAAGATCGTTGATAAGAGCACCAAGGAAGTGATCAAGGAACTGCCCCCGGAAAAGACGCTGGACATGATCGCAAAGGTCTGGGAGATGGCAGGCATCCTTATCGACGAGAGGCGCTAGGCCCGGGTGAGGATGATGCATCCTGAAATGTGACAGGGATGTTCTTCACGTAGTTTGAAAGGAGAGATTGATTATGCCAATGAGATTGACCGGCTTAATGTCCGGCATGGATACGGAATCCGTTATCCAGCAGCTGGTGGAAGCCAAAAAAACCAAGGTGACGACTGCTGTGAAAGCACAGAAGTCACTGAAATATAAGCAGGATGCATGGAAGACGCTGAATACCCAGATCCTGAACTTGTATAACAAGTCCCTGAGCAATATGCGCTGGGAGAGTTCCTTTGTGAAGAAGACCACAAAGGTATCCAACAGCAATATCGTATCGGTTATCACGGGCGAAGGCGCCATGAACAGTGTGCAGAACCTGAGAGTGGACCAACTGGCCAGATCCGGCTATCTGACAGGCGGTGAGATGAAGCTTGCAGATGGGGCAGAAGGAGATAAGGTTACCAGCGACACCAAGCTGAGCGACCTGGGATTTCCGAAGGGCGGCGGTACCATCCGGGTGACAATCAACGGGGAATATGCGAATATCACTGTTGATGAGAATTCCACAGTAGGAAATTTTGTAAAGGCGCTGCGGGAAACGGGCGTAAACGCTAACTTTGACGAGGCCAACGGCAGAATCCACGTATCTTCCAAGGAGCCGGGGGCTGCTGCGAACTTTGAGATTAGCGGAACGGATATAGGCGGGCTGGAAGCCCTGAGCAAGCTGGGACTGAGTTACAACACTGCTGCAAATGCAGATGCGATTTTAAAGAGCAGACAACAGAACATGCTTGACTCCTTTAAGAAGATGGCAGAAACTTCTGGATCACAGCTGAAGGAGAGGCTGCGTAAGAACGGGGTTGAACTGGATAATCTGAAGGCTGAAGATATGACTGACGAAGTCATGGCAGTGATGGAAAAGGTTGTTGAAAAAGAGAAAGAGCAGACCACCCTGGGAGATGACTACAAGAACCAGCTGGGAAGCTTTGGCGACAATGTTTCACAGTTGAAAGTGGATGCGGAAAGGCTGAAGACCATAAAGGACGAAGCCCAGAAAGCCGAGGATGAGGAAAGGGCACCCAAGAAGACATCCGGTGAAGATGCCGTGATTTATCTGAACGGTGTGAAATACACTTCTTCCTCCAACAGCATCAAGGTCAATGGCCTGACCCTGACAGTGAATGCAAAGACGGCTCCGGGTGAGGAAGTTACCATCACTACGCAGGACGACACCGATGGCATTTATGACATGGTGAAGAATTTCCTGAAGGAGTACAATACCCTGATCAACCAGATGGATAAGCTGTACAATGCAGATTCTGCAAAGGGATATGAACCCCTGACAGACGAAGAGAAGTCCGCAATGTCCGACAGCGCCATCGAAGAATGGGAGAAGAAGATTACGGATTCCATTCTGCGCAAGGATGAGTCCCTGGGAACCATTTCCAACGCCATGAAGAAAATCATGATGGAAGGTGTGGAAGTAAACGGGAAGAAAATGTATCTTTCCAATTTCGGCATCAACACTCTGAGCTATTTCTCCGCTCCCGAGAATGAGAAAAACTCATATCATATCGACGGAGACCCGGACGATTCCGCTACTTCCGGAAATGCCGATATGCTGAAGTCCATGATCGCAAACGATCCGGATACCGTGGTGGCATTTTTTACCGGACTGGCGAAGAACTTGTACGGCGAGATGACCGAGAAGATGAAGCATACGGAATACAGTTCTGCATATACGGCTTATGAAGATACGAGAATGCAGAAAGAGTATGACGATTATACGGTAAAAATCAAGGAATTGGAAAAGAAGCTTGCAGATTACGAAGATAAGTGGTATGCTAAATTTGCGGCAATGGAAACAGCAATGGCAAAGATGCAGAACAATGCCAGTGCGGTAACGTCCTTGCTGGGCGGCTGATAACAGGTTTCATAAAAGAAAATAGCCGGAACTGCGGCAGCGGTTCCTGCTACAGAGCGATGAATATAGGTTGTGTACCGGCCGTAACATGGCACCGCAGTGCGGGGCATGTTACGGCAGACCAGCGCCCGGCCAAGGCACAGGTGATGAAAGGTAGGATGTATTTATGGCGTTTCCCAGAGCGTATGGGCAGTATAACAACAGTAAAATATTGACGGCTTCCCCTGCAGAGCTTACACTGATGCTCTATGAAGGAGCGATCAAATTCTGCAATATTGCTATCGTAGCGGTGGAACATAAGGACATTGAAAAAGCACATATCAATATTCAGAAAACAGAGCATATCATTGATTATTTCCGGCAGACACTGGATATGAAATATCCGGTGGCGGAAGATTTTGAAAGGGTTTATTCCTACTTGAGCCAGAGACTCATTGAGGCCAATGTGCGGAAGGACAAGGAAATTCTGGAAGAGGTGAACGGGCATCTGCATACCATGCGTGATACCTGGAAGGAAGTCATGAAGAAGGGCAGGGAACAAGGGGTATGACAGAGAATTATCTGACCCTTTTGGAGGAGAGCCTGAAGCGAAAGCTGCAGGTTATGGATGAGATCCAGAAATATAATCTTCGTCAGCAGGAGATTTTTCAGTCCGGGAATGTGGAGAGCGATAAGTTCGATGAGTATGTGGACGAAAAGGGAGCGCTGATTGACCGACTGAATGCCCTGGACAGCGGATTTGAGAAGCTGTATGCAAAAGTGGCCCAGGAACTGAAGGAAAACCGGGAACAGTATACGGCACAGATCAGGACGCTGCAGGAACTGGTTACAAAGGTGACAGATACCAGTGTGGCCATTCAGGCCCAGGAGGCACGCAATAAGAAGCTGATTGAGGATTATTTCCGAAAAGAGCGGGAAGGTATCAGGGTAGGACGCAAATCCTCCAAAGCTGCCATAAACTATTATAAGAACATGAGCGGGTCTTCCGTAGTGATGCCGCTGTTCATGGATGATAAGAAATAAGTCCGGATGTATGCGAACCAGGTGTACGGTATTGCGGACATACCGCATGAGACGGGAATATCAGAACGGAAAAAGCTGTCGTTTTTTCTTTGCGGGAATCGCCAGAGAGAACGGCAGTTTTTGTGTTTAAAATAATAAACAGGAAAATCCGGATAAATTATAAAATCAGTATAAATTTTTGGAAGATACAGTCCGATATATAACACAAGTGAGTTGACGGAAGGTATGCCTTGACACAGGCATTCGATAAGAATCAACAATACATAAACGCAAGATGCGGTTAGCCGTGCAGAAAGCGGTATGATTCAAGGAGGAATACAGATATGGGAATGATAGTAAAGCATAACCTTACAGCAATGAATTCTAACAGAATGCTGGGTATTACAACATCTTCGCAGGCAAAAGCAACCGAGAAGCTGTCTTCCGGTTATAAGATTAACCGTGCGGCAGATGATGCGGCAGGCCTGGCGATCAGTGAAAAAATGAGAAAGCAGATCAGGGGTCTGACCCAGGCTTCCCTGAATGCGCAGGATGGTATCAGTGCGGTACAGACTGCAGACGGTGCGCTGAATGAAGTGCACGATATGATCCAGAGACTGACAGAGCTGACTGTAAAGGCAGCAAACGGAACCCTTTCAGAGACTGACAGAGATGCGGTTCAAAGAGAAGTTGACCAGCTGGTGACGGAGATTGACCGTGTGTCTACCACCACTAAATTCAACGAGACATACCTGCTGAGGGGAAGCAATGGGGGAACAGCCGGAAAGCTGACCTACAATGACGCATCCAATGCACTGACAGATGCGTTTGCAGCGGCTGCACCCGATGGCATAAATGCGAATACCGGTACCATCAAGCTTGATGTCAATACGCCGGATCCCAATCCTGTGTCGGATGGACTTCCTGCCAGCTCGAACACGGAATATAAGGCAAAATACGTGGGACCTATCGGTGATCCCAATGCTACCATATATGTTCTGGTGGAGAGCACGAGCCTGAGTCCAAACGCTCCCGCAGGAGCTGACAAGATGAGTGTCAGGGAAGTCATCAACCAGATTAACGGAACCGTGTCCCAGGTATTGGCGAATCCCAGTAATATTAAGGCATTCTCCAGTATGGATGAACTGATGGCTACCATGAAGGCTGACTACGGCGAGGACATCAGGACCGTGACCACATATGTGGATGAGAACAAGGATCTGAAGCTGAGAGTGGAGACCTTCCCCGACATTAACGATGGGATTGACGTAAGCCTGCATGTTGGCGCAGATTCGGCTAATGACAATAAGATCTATATGAACATATCAATGCTCAGCGCAAGAGGGCTGGGACTGAACGGACTGAAGGTCAGCGGGGATACCCATGAATCTGCTACCGCGGCAATCGACACTGTGGCAGATGCGCTTCAGAGAGTTTCCGCACAGCGTTCCTCCCTGGGTGCTATCCAGAACAGACTGGAGCACACCATTGCAAACCTGGATAATATTGTGGAAAATACCACCAGTGCAGAAGCTGCTATCCGTGACACAGACATGGCTACGCAGATGGTTGAGTACTCCAACAACCAGATTCTGGCTCAGGCTGGTCAGGCAATGCTTGCCCAGGCGAACCAGGCGACTTCCGGTGTTATGTCACTGCTTCAGTAAACAATCAGGACAGAATAAAAAATCCGTCAGGGTTATGGGTGAAAACCATAACCCTGACGTTTTTTTTATGCGCACGGGTGCATATGGAATCTTGTTGCTAACGCAACATGCACCCGGCGCGGCGAGTAGTGTAGAAGAGCGTTCCCCTACTCGATTGCACACGGGTGCATATGGAATCTTGTTGCTAACGCAACATGCACCCGGCGCGGCGAGTAGTGTAGAAGAGCGTTCCCCTACTCGATT
>OFFF01002381.1_pt1 | contig 10619 bp, 11 predicted proteins | sample 1521301 | NCBI WGS metagenome assembly OFFF01 (sample SAMEA3504101, study PRJEB24116) | mouse gut metagenome | biome: mouse gut; feature: mouse-associated habitat; material: faeces | place: Denmark | collected 2011
CGGTACAGGAATTACACGGATAAAGCAGCTCTATGAAGAAGGATTGAAGCAGCCGGATTTTGAAGTGTCGGAAAATACAATCAAGATCGTACTTCCGGTTTTTGAGAAAAACCTGAATTTAACGGAAGACGAAAGGAAAATATATAAACTTTTAAGCAAAACAATGCTGAAACCCATTAGCGAAATTGCTCCTTACGCCCCGTTTGGTAAATCAAAGACAGCACATCTACTGAAAGAGATGGGTAAAAAAGGTGTTGTGAAAATTGAAGGCAACGGAAGGGGTACTAAGTATATGATAAAGTAATCTGCTCGGAATCCCACACATGATTCCGTGATAGGAATGAAGAGATGAGGAAAGGAATATGGTAGATGTAATATTATTTCCATCATGCTTTTTTTCTACCAAAAAGGTTGATGAGGATTTACAACGCGAATATGATGCCGTCAGTGCAACGGGACTATATGATACAATATTTTTCGGATATGACAAATGGTTTAACGAAGATAAGCTGGTGCTGAGCGGGACACCTGCTAAGACGAGAAAAGCTATCATGCGCGGTTGGATGATGAAGCCAAGCCAGTATAAGCAATTCTATCATAAATTGCTTGCAGATAATATAGAGTTGATCACTGCCCCAAGCGAGTATGAACGAATGCATATTTTTCCAAACGCATATAAGTTTTTTGGAGACGATACAGCATTTATGAAAGTATATCCGCTGCATGAGCAGATAGAGATAAGCGATTTGAAAAATTATTTCAGTAGATTTATGGTAAAGGATTTTGTCAAATCCGTAAAAGGTACGGAGTTCCCGAATTTTTTTGATGTGTCTATTGCCCAGGAGGAATTTGATAACTGGATGGAAGTATTCTATCAGTATCGCGGGGATTTGTTAACTGGCGGTATATGCATAAAAGAGTTCCTGCGTCTAAAATTCTATGGCGAAAGGCCAAATGAGTACAGGGCGTTTTATGCAAATGGCGAAATCGTCAGCATATGCAAGAACTCGGGTCAGAAGAATTTTACCCAAGAACCGCCAAAAGAATTCGTTGAGAAATATAAAAACCTTCCCAGCATTTATTATACTGTTGATTTTGCAGAATTGGCCGATGGCACATGGAAGGTAATGGAAGCTGGTGACGGAAGCGTTTCCGGCCTTTCGGAATTCCAGGATGCGGAACAGTATTTCAGGGCATTATATTATGCTTTGAATGATTAGAAAATCATTTACACAAAAGGCATGATATGCACCACTCTTTCAGCATCGGAATTGGAAACACTTGCAAGATGCGAATGGCTGTGTTCGGGAGGGGGCAGAGGAATGGAACGAATCTGCGATGAATCGCTTATTTTCCTGTATACCGCCTGTTCCTAATGGTTTTCATTGTTTCGCCATTGTGTGGGACTGATAAATGTACAGCAAAAATCTCCATTTTCCGAATCATAGCAAAGCCAGCATATTTGGTGTGAAATTGTGCTCCTTCTGCTGAAGCTGCTTGCAATCCTGCCCACGACTTTTTCTTTGTGCAGGAAATCAAAATTATCAGGAGACTTGAAATGAGAAGGAAAGTTTTGTTGATTGGTTGTATGAAGCATTGATGGAAATGATGGAGCCAAGGATACAGCAGCGTGAAAAGGCCTGGAGACGCTTGTCGTTCCTGTGAGAAGCAGAACCAAACGCCGGAAATGCCGGAAATTTCTAAGTTGTACGGACACCTAATTTACAACGTATTTTACAACTTTCGGTGACGGAAATCTGCAGATTTACGCTCTTTTTTGAGAAGATACGGAGATAGGAAAAATATGATAAAAATACTATTTATCTGCCATGGCAGGATTTGTTGGTCATGGTAAAATGCTTATAAATCCAATGTTTTATGTGTTTCTTACTCAATATTACCAATGATTTACCAATATTTCTGGAGAATCAGACTTGCAATAATAAAACCAGAATGAGGCGATTAACACCATGGATAAATTGAAAAAACATATTTATGATGAGAATAATGGACTGCATTATACGTTGGTAGGTGATTACAATATTCCAGACTTGGAACTGCCGAAGGAAAACCGCCCTATCGGACATTATGGGCAACTGCACCGGGAATATCTCAAACAGGAGCATCCGGCACGGTATAGCTCCCTTATCCTGATTGGGAAATTATGGACGTACCTTGCTGACCTGAATGAGCAGACGGAGGAACCGCTTGACTTAATCATAGAACAGATGAAAGCCGCCGAGGGAGTGACGGAGGAACTGAAAGCCCAAAACCAGCTTGAATGGGTAGGTCGGATGAACAATATCCGCAACCAGGCGGAGGAAATCGTAAAAAGTGAGATGATTTATTTGTAAATTTGTGATAGAATTATTTTAGACGATAAATTGGAATTTTGGGAGATATGTTCTATGCTTTTATTACAAGAATATGTGAATGACCCATGTGGTACTTTAAGTATTCCATATTGGAAATCAAAAGAACTCGTTGTACCCGAAAATATGAAAATAATTCATGATAGAGATTTTTCTGTTGGAATGCTTAGAGGCTACAAAGATGAGCCATATTTTCGGCTATCCCATAATTTAAAAAATATCAGTCAAGTATTTTTGACTGATGTAGAACCAGTGTCTGGCTCGTCCAATATAAATGAATTTGTTTGGCTCATAAATGCAAGTTATAGTGATATAAGCATTACTATCGGGATTTTGAGAAATCCATTGTAAAGCAAAGGCATACTTGTGTAGACCATGCCGTGTTTATTTGAAAGAGGAAAATTATATGGAACTAAAATTTGAATGGGATGAGGAAAAAGACCGTATCAACCGACAAAAACACGGCATATCTTTTGAAACAGCTTCATACGTTTTTCGTGATGAATATTACATAGAGATGTATGATTTTGAGCATAGTATGGAAGAAGACCGTTATATTGCAATCGGTATGGTTGGCGATTTATTGTTTGTTGTATTTACCGAGCGAGGGGAGAATATCCGGTTAATCTCCGCAAGATTGGCAACGGAAAGTGAAAGGAGGCTTTATTATGACCAAAACTTTTACAATTAAGGATGGTCAGGTTCCTACGCAGGAACAGTTGGAGGAAGTCAGGGCGGCGGCCAAGCGGGAGATTCAATTTGATGAAGATTCCCCGGAACTGTCCCCGGCAATGTTTAAGGCGTTCAGGTGTACCGTGACACAGCGCAACAGGAAAAAGAAGAACGCATAAAATCCCTGTTATAAAGCGAGGACGCACCGCCCCGGACATTCCGGCTTATGTACTGAAAACTGAATCAAAACTACCCTAAATGCCGTTGCATGGCCGAAACCCAAGCAACGGCATTTCCTTATCTCCGCTTCATCCTGCTCAACGGGGAATCCTTATATGCCGGAGTTTTCTTCATAACATTCTTCAGAACCGTGCGCCCCTGTTCCGACAGCTTCTCATACCGGATTTGCAGTTGCGTACACATCAGGGCAGTGAATACATCCAGATAAGAACCCGGAACAGCCAGTGCTTTCTTTGCATTCTTGATTAAGTTCAGAGCATTGGAGCCGTCCGGCGCACTGTCCGTATCGTCCTTGTGCGCTTCCCTTATGGCATGGTGACCTGATAGAAATAATCTTCTTCCTGTATCTGCATGGCTTCCAATGCCTTTGTCACGGTATTAGAACTGGTTGAAAGATATATTGCCACTAAAACAGGGGTAAGACATAATACCTTTGCCGGATATAAAACAGTTGTCAACATATTGAAGAAAGAAGAGTTTGGCAGCCGGAGGATTGATTTGGTAAAACCGTCAGACGCTAAACTCTGGCTGATTAAGTTGCAGTCAGAGGATAAGAGAAGTTACAGCAGTATCCATAGTATCAGAGGTGTTGTGCGTCCTGCCTTTCGTATGGCGGTTGAGGATGACTTAATCAGGAAGAATCCTTTCGACTGGGAACTTGCAACAGTGCTGATAAATGACAGCGTATCAAGGGAGGCGATTACACCGAGACAGGAAAGGCTGTTCCTTGATTTTATAAAAGGAGACAAACATTATTCACAATATTATGAGGGGATGTATATATTATTCAAGACCGGCATGAGGATTTCAGAGTTTTGTGGCCTGACACTGTCAGATGTGGATATGAAAGAACGGAAGATACATATAGATAAACAGTTGCAGCGTACAAGAGAGGGAAAATATATGATTGCAGACACCAAGACTACATACGGCGAGCGTTATCTTCCAATGACGGAAGAGGTTTACCAGTGCTTTAAAAAGCTGACAGCCAGACGCAGGAAAACAAAGGTGGAGCCAATGGTGGATGGTGTGGGCGGCTTTCTGGTTCTGGATCAGAATGGTATGCCGTACCTTGCATTACATTGGGAAAAGCGGTTCGAGTATGCTCTGAAAAAGTATAACAGGACATACAAGGAAGAACTGCCAAAGATAACGCCGCATGTATGCAGACATACCTATTGTAGTAACATGGCAAAGTCGGGAGTAAATGCAAAGACTTTACAATATCTTATGGGTCATGCCGACATTGCCACGACCTTAAATGTGTATACCCATTTGGGATATGATGATGTGGAAAAGGAAGTAAGGGAAATGGAAGAAAGGCTTAGAAAGGAAGTGTAGGCGTGTAGGAATTTACCTTTGGAAAGAGTAAAAAAGAGGTCATTTTACTTCTTTTTTACTCTTTTTGGGAGACAAAATATACCGGGGTATGGTAAGATATACGAGGAACCGAGTATTTGGGGCCAGAGGAAAAACCTTGAAAACATAAGGAAAAACCAAGATATAAGGAGATATGGAAACCATGATAAAAATTTTATTTATATGCCACGGCAATATTTGCAGAAGCCCCATGTGCGAGTTCATCATGAAAAAACTGGTGGCTGAAAAAGGGCTCTCCCAGGACTTCCAAATCGCCTCCGCCGCCACCAGCACGGAGGAAATCTGGAACGGCATAGGCAATCCCGTCTACCCGCCCGCCAAGGCCAAGCTGGCGGAGCACGGCATAGGCTGTGCGGGAAAGCGCGCCGTCCAGCTTACGCCCTCCGATTATGGCAAATACGACTACCTCATCGGCATGGACAGCGCCAATATCCGCAACATGCGCCGGATGCTGGGCAGCGACCCGGAGGGGAAAATCCACAAGCTCCTGTCTTTCGCGGGCTCTGACCGCGACATTTCCGACCCCTGGTATACCGGCGACTTCGATGCCACCTACCGGGACGTGACCGAGGGCTGCGAGGCGCTGCTCCGGGATCTGACGGAAAAATAGCCGCTGCAGGAGCCCCGGCTGGTTCTAATTCGCCTTAGGGCTGTCTTCGTCCGGCCCATATACTGCCCTTGCGCCGCCGATCAGCTTCGGCCTGGTGCGGGCGCAGACTACGCGGGCGTCGCCGATTTCCCTGGTACGGATCCGTACAGGCACGGCCACGTCCTTCAAGTGCATCCCAATCAGGGTATCACCGATGTCCATGCCCGCCCTGGCCCTGATATGCTCCACCGCCACCGGCTCCTCGAAGGTCTTGTATGCCGCCGTGGCAAAAGCCCCTCCCGCCTTTGGCTGGGGAATCACGCTGACAATCTCGTACCCATACCTGGCCGCCGCTTCCTTTTCGAGTATCAGGGCCCGGTTGAGATGCTCGCAGCACTGGGCGGCCAGGTAGACCCCCGTCTCCTGGGTGGCCTGGTAGATGCTGCCGAACACCACCTCCGCCAGCTCCGGGCTGGAGAAGGTGCCTATCCCGGCCCCCGCCACCTCGCTGGTGGAGCAGCCCACTACGAACAGGTCTCCCTCCACAAGGCACGCGGCCTCCAGAATCTCTTTCGCCGCATTATATGCTTCACTGCCGATTATGGACATTTCCTCTGTCATCCTGAAATCCCTCCTGTCTCCTATGCAGACATCGCTTCCGGCACCCTGCGGGTGCCTGGCCGCAGGCTTTCCCTTAGAAACCGGCCCGCGAAGCGCATGTGCTGTCGTCTGTCCTAAAGATAGCATATGAGTATTTCCCTGTCAATATATGGTCGGGTGCAGCACGCTGATGCATTTTGACATGACAAGCTAAATTTCGTTGTTACATAATCTTAATTCTATAACTTTCCTTCAAAATGCAATTTTTTCAAATTTTCTCTTGCTTTTTGCGGAAAATGTGGTATACTTTTTCTGGTGAGGGGCATTAGCGCAGTTGGGAGCGCGCCACACTGGCAGTGTGGAGGTCACGGGTTCGAATCCCGTATGCTCCATGCTCTAAGCCGCATGGGTAGTGGGTTTGCGGACATTAGGAAACAACAGGTAATCAAAAAAGTAATCAAACATATGGTCGGTATGTTTGATTGCTTTTTTGTTTGGCATCCTACTATAGCTGAAATTCCGGGATGCTGCCCAACGCGAGCGCCTTTTCCGCTATGTCCTTGCGGTCACGGTGGTAGTACTGCTCAGTGCACGATATGTCCGTGTGCCCCATCAGGCTGATTACCATGGAAGAATCCAGTCCGGCTGACAGCAATATGCTCGCGTAAGTCTTTCGGGCTTTGTGCGTTGACTTGTCGTGTATGCCCACAGCCCTGCAGATTTTATGCAGTCGCCTTCGCACGACAGAGGCCCTGACTCTCGAACCCTTCCGCATCAGCAGGAACTCGCCCGCCGCATTCATCTGTCGTATCTTGCGCAAGATCCACACATAATCATTAGGGACGATGACATTCCTGACCCCTGCCGCGGTCTTGGGCGTGTCCTTCACGACGAACACTTCCTTGCCGGTCTCCTCGTCCCTATAGTGCGACTCCGTGCGGCTGATGTGGATGACATTGCCCTCCACATCACTGGCCTTGATGGCTACCAGCTCCCCCACCCTTACGCCAGTAAGGAACATCAACAGAATCCCCAGGTTCACTATGTCGATGTTTTCCTTCAGATAATTGAGGACCAAGGGCAGCTCATCCTGCATGAACACCTCGTTCCGTTCCTCCTTTCTCGTCCTGCTGAAAGCGTTCCGGGAGATTTCCAGGTCATTCACTACTTCTGTAATGCTGAAAAATACAAGCCGCTTCTTTTTTGCCCTTTTGAATATCCCATATACCAGAATCCGGAGGTTTCCAAACGACTTGGCCGTCAGAGAAAAATCGGCAATTGACTTCAGCATGAAGTCCTCAATATCCAGTTCAGTGACATTTTTGACTTTTCTTTCCCCGAATTCAGAAAAGAACCTCTTGAAATCAACATAGTACCTGTCGTAGCTCGCCTTGGAGATTTCTTTCATTTCCAGCCGGTTGTCAATCCATTCCTGGAATATGTCGGCTATGGTCGGATCTTCAGCTTGCTGCGCTTGGCACTTGATGATGTCCTTTTCCAAATCCTCTCTGGATCTGCGCTTTTTCAGCACCCTTCCGCCCTCGCTATCCGGGAGATATGTATACCAGCAGCCATTCTTGCCCTCCCATATCTTGTAGGGATGTCTTTCTAGTAATTCCTTTCTTTTAGCCATTTCTATTTTTTCTTGCACGTATGATAGGTCAATCATACCATTCTCGGCAGCATATTTCAATATTTCGTTTGCATTAGCATTCATTTTTATCAAAGGAGCCGGTACGTACTTTATGCTGGCCAGCGGCTTGCCCACTCCTTTCTTTTCTTGCTTGCTTTAATCTGCATTCAGCCTTTTTTGCTATTAGCACGCGAGGTGTTCAAATATAAACCTTGAATTTACGCGATTTAAGGCCTTATTCGCATATTTGCACGCATTTCATAAATCGAGCAAACAAAATCTGTTAATGCTTGCCTCTCCTATCATCCTTCCCATAAAAGCAGAGGATTCTGTACAGGCCAATATCTTATTCCAAAATCGTATTGCTACCGGGTGTCCTTTTTGACAAGGCTCCTTTAGTAACCGAATCACTCTTATTGGCAGTTCGCCATCATTTGACTGTTCCTCCTTTAAATATTGATAAAACAAGATTTTTGCTAGCACTATTCTAGAAAACATATCTTGCCTACTCGCCCATTTCCGTAACTTATCAAGCCTCTCGACATTGTTATCGCTTTTTATTGGTTCATCGCTTTCCAGCAATTGTATATAAGCAATCCTTGATTCGATTTTAGGAGAAACATGCTTGATTCTCCTGAAACAGCTTTTGGCAGTCCCTAAATCTTTGAAAATCAAATCTGACTGCTCGCCAAGGCAGAGCATACCCCAATAGTATAAAAATTCCTCGCAATACGTTCCGTTCTCATCGTTTCCTATTTCATATGCTGTTAATCCTTCTTGTAGCAGAGTTGCTGTTTTCAGCAGCGCCGGATTTTCCCTCCAAATATTTATATACAGGCCTTTAACAGCTTCTACATCCCCTGAAAGAATTTTCGTACCTAAATAACTGCACAATGTACTCGTATATGTAACATCCACATCATACTGACTCATTCCAATTACCCCCTAAACGTATACGTTATCCTCTTAACAAATTCTCTACAATACACTCAAAATTTTCTTCTGCCTCTCTTGCAGACTTTGGGTGTCCCTTTCGCTTTTTCCACTTCCTTTCCATCTTCTGCTCTTTTCTGATTTGCTTATCAATTGCTCTCCAAAATTCTTGGCTCTGTTGATAGCTATTTGTCGGAATAATGTCATCATCCGCCGTAGATACATCTGTAAACGACTTAAGGATTGCCCCTATTATCTCAGAAGCAGGAGCCTCTTCAATCGAACGTCTATTCACACAAACGTTCAAAATATCTTGGCAAAAATTTATGTCGTACAGAATTCCATCCATCAACTTAATCTCTTCTTCCAAGGAGACTGTCTGCATTTTGGTGCATCGCCCAATTACTTGGAACTTCGAAATCGTTTTCTCTTCCATTTTTCTTCCCTCCGTTTAAAAGTTCGTAAAATTTCGTTTCTTCAAATTTGATGCATTGATAAGTCTCATGGTTAATGTGCAGCCTGTGTATATATGAATTTTCACTTTTTTGTTGGATGCACCCATTGTCTGCAAGAGCCTTCCGAAGTACGGCTTCATCAGCATAAAAATCCTTCCCTATACGTCGGTAGTATGAAATCACTTCTTGAAGAGCCACCCCATTTTTCAAATAAACAAAACCTTTTTTCAAAAAGCCAATTGCTTTCTGACTGTTGGCAGCTGCATAGCTGATATTGCGGGCTTGTAGCTTTCCAATAAAAGCCTCTTTAGTTTCAAGCAAAATCTGCAATCCCTTAAAGAATTGACTAGTTTCATCTAGATTTGCGACACGGGCTGCCTGCTGCTCCATAATGGATTGAAAAATCCCACGGGCTTCATCTATATATTGCTCAAGTTGCGCCTGCGTGATTGCTTCGACCCGAAGCGCATATTTAAGAAATTCAGAATATGAAACCCAAAGCCATACACACATATCATTGGTGCGGTTATCGACCAGCACATCTTTTTTAGTCAGTTCATCCCGCATATCATTACGCTCCTGTAAAAATCTTTGCGCAAGATTGTCACAGTACACCTCTACACCCTGCAAACAAATATGTCCTACGAAACCATTAATGAATTTTTGGTACTTGCGATGATTTGCTTGAAAAAAATTAAGCTTATCCTTGTCAACGTATTTCCTACTGGTCTCCAGAATCAATAACCTAGCAAGTGTCGATTGGACCTTAAGCTGCATCTGCTCAGCTGTTATGACCGTCATACAATGTGCAGTGTCAGTGAATGTTGCATTCTGAATTCCGGCTTTTTTTATTCCGCCAGAGTCATCGCTGCACATTCGTACAATTTTACTAAGCTTCATCACCATCTGATTACTTTCAACCTTGGTTGCCCCAGGCTTGTAGTCATCAATAATAACAGTGGAATCTCGAATGCTCCCGACTGTCCTAACAAGAGCAGCAGTTGTCGCTTCAAAATTTATGTCAGCTTCCCGGCCATTGTCATAGTCAAAAAACAAAGACGCCAAAGTAGTTTTAAACGACTGGGTCGGCGCGACAATGCAACAGACTCCCTTAAAATACATTCCTTTTTCCGTCATTCGGCTATGTACCAAGGACAGCAACTCTATGGCCAGTAACGGAATTGTAAGCGAATGCTTGGCTACGTCCAACATCTGCAGGACATATTTGCATAACGACTCAGCTTGTTCCACATCCCAGTCCTCACCGTGCAATTGAATCCCTGCAAAAGAATATGTATTGCTACCTGGTATCCAGCCTGTATATTGGTACTGATTATCCTCTGGAGCATATTTCGCCATAGCCTGTATTAAGATTTTGAGAGTCCATAGCTCCTTCCTTTCATAAATGTATCTTGGACCAAGGTCGTCAATCCATCGTCCTGTTCCTAGCGAAGAAGCTTCAACAGTGATAATTTGGGGCTCGATATCGTGCCCTAGTATAAGCAGCTCTACAAAATTCTCCGTCCTGCCTATAGAATGCTGATACACAACGCTCAGAACCACCACCCCAAAGTCCGTAATCGGCATGCCTCTGCATGCAAAATAAATATCCTGTCCACCATTTTGTATGACAAGTTCACCATAATTTTCTGCAAATAATTTGAAAATCATCACAAACACCGTGACATATTTAATTAAAAGTTTCCCAATTTTCAGGACTATAGACTTTTGCAAGAAAGCGCCCC
>OFFF01002390.1_pt1 | contig 10610 bp, 7 predicted proteins | sample 1521301 | NCBI WGS metagenome assembly OFFF01 (sample SAMEA3504101, study PRJEB24116) | mouse gut metagenome | biome: mouse gut; feature: mouse-associated habitat; material: faeces | place: Denmark | collected 2011
ACTCGATATGGCCGTGCAAAATCTTGGGAAAACCTCTTTGCGCGGAGTGAGCGTCGTGGATTCTACACAGCCACATCGAGTGGCTGTGTAGAATTGAATCGTGCGTGGCCGCTCAATGCGGCCATCGCACGATCTACCGAGGCGCAGAACGGAGCGAAAACCCCTTCAAAAAAGATGCAGCGCATCTTTTTTGACCCCCAGAAAGGAGGCCCCTATGGCCCGGGAAAAATTCCAAACCCTGACGGAGCAGATGTTTTATATCCTCCTGTGCCTCCAGCAGGAGCGGTGCGGCGTGGACGTCATGGCCCAGGTGTCCCAGATGACCGGAGGCCGGGTGGTCATCGGCCCCGGAACCCTCTACAGCCTGCTGGAGAGCTTCCAGCTGGAGGGCTTCATCCAGGTAACCAGGGTGGAGGGCCGGAAGCGGAGCTACCGGATCACCGGGAAAGGCCGCCTGCGGCTGGAGGAGGAGGTCCGGCGGCTGGAGCGGGTCCGGGAGGGCCTGGAGGACAGCTATTTGAGCGGATATTGGGAAGCGAACGGGGTTCGGCTGCTGGCGAAGGCCATCGCTCTGGCGGTGGGAACCGTTGGTGCCCTTCTGCTGCTGCGGTGGCTGTGGGAGGTTCCGGTGGAGCTGCCCCGGGGATTTTTGCCGGAGGGCAGTATATTTGACGGAGAGCACTACCGTCAATGGCTGGCGGCGGCGTTCCCAGAGGAGAGACTGTCAGACTATGCCGCCAATCTGGCGCAGGACATCCGAAAGGGCTGTCTGCTCTCAGCAGCGGTATGCGCCGGGCTGACAGCATGTGTGGTGGCGCAGCGCACGGCAGCAAAAAGACGTTTGGGCCAGTAAAATTATGTTAGATTCGTGGGTGAACAAACCAAGTGAACCGTTCCCACTGTCTAAAATACAGAAGAAAGGAGGATATAATCATGTATGAAAGCAAATTGCTGAAACACATCTCAGCACAGCCGCAGGCGACCTGTGGTAGCACTTGCCAGCTTTTGTGCAGGTCGGACTGTAACACTACATGCTCTGGTGGGTGTGCACGGACGTGCAGTGACAACTGCGACGTTACATGCAGATCAAACTGTGCAACTGGCTGTGGAATTGGGTGCAAAATGACATGTTCAGAGAACTGCGCTGAAACATGCAGCTATGGCGTTGGAATAACTGCTGCGAGGTAAACCATGGGGCCAGCGGAGAATTTCCCCGCTGGCCCTTCCACCAAGTGCAGGATATTCCTATCATAATGTGGTTAGTACAATCGAGCTATAAGATAAGTTATGTCTTGGAATAACTTTATGTGTTAAGGAAGGGATGAAAGCATGTTTAAAAGCAAAAAGGTACAGCTTATAACCCTCAGCATTCTCCTAGTGGCGGTAATCGCCGGGGGTGTGTGGCTGGTGAGCGGCGGCCCAGGGAGGCGGGACGCGGGACTGCCTGACACACCTGATATACCTGACACACCTGTGGAGGACCCAGGAACACCCAATGGCGAGACTGAGGGGGCTTTTAACCTGGCCGGGCTCAAGCCCATGCATTTTTCCCTCCAAGAAAGAATAGATGAAATTGCCCCTTCACCGTCCGCAGATCATACTTCCAGTATGATTCACTCCTATGAAGGCCAGTTCTGCCAGCTCACCTATCGGCCGGGCGAGACGGCGGGAGTGTTCACGGTGGACGTGACCGCAATGCTGGACGGAGAGATACTGCACAGCTTCAGCTCAGAGGATTTCCCAGTCAGCTATACCTTTGATGATGAGCGTGGGTCGGTGGAGCTTGGCGAACTCTTTCTAAGTTTGACTCTGGACGAGGATGGTGCTCTGTGGGCCCTGTATGGCATTCTTGGAGACGGTTGCGTGACGGAGTTCTTTGTCGCGCCCTGCAAGGCTGGCGTGACGGAGGAGGATGTAGTTTTCCTCGGCAATCTGGGGACAGACAGATGGGAGGGCCCGGTAAAGTTTTTGGTGCGTGACGGTTATGCGTTTATAAGAGATATGCCGGACCATTTCTCTATAGCTAATCTCTCTGACGGAACGTACATCAAACCGGCTGGAGACGAGCGTGTTTGTAGCTTTTGCCTGGATGAGAATGGAAATGTATACTATGTGTGGGGACCCAACCGGAATGTGGATAAGTACTCCATCGAAACGGGAGAAACCATCTGGTCAAGACAGCGTAGATCGCCAGAACTCCCATCTTTTTCGTACATCAGCGGCATCTCCTATACGCCCAGCGGTGGACTTTTTATCATGGGCGGTGATGGGCCGTCCGACTCCGGCGGAATCTACTGGATCAATCCGGAAACGGGAGATGCTTCTACGGCGGAAATGTGTCGTGAGCTGATTAAGTTTGACTTGGACGTGGATGACCTGCCTGAGACCATGAGCCGTCCGGGTTCTACCTTCCATTTCGCAGTGGATGACCAATACCGAATCTATTTTTCAGACTACTCATTTTTCTTTCTCAGTGAAGACTCTGACGAATATCAGAGCCAGCGGTCCGTGTACCTGCTGGAGCCCGAGATCGTCGACATTGCGCCAGAGGAGCTGGTAACGCTGACCATCACAGCTCCTTACGAGGTGGACAGTGTGGCCAACGCCGTCCGCGTTTATCAGCGGACGCATCCGGAGGTGGCAGTAGTCTGGGATACACAGTATATCTCCCGAGAGGAGTATCAGAAAAACATCTTGGAATATAGGGACCAGATTGCCGTGCGGACCATGACCGGCGACGTGGGGGATTTGCAGATGATCTCTGGCGCTGGCTTGGACCAGAAGATTATCACGGACACTGACGCGTATCTGGACCTGAGCGAATATCTGAAGAACTGTCCCTTCCAGGAGCAACTGGGATGGAACATTATTGAGGCCCTGCGGGGTGGGGACGGCGCGATCCGGGCGGTACCGCTGGCGGCCTCCCCCAGCTATTATATCTGGAATATGCAGCTGCTGGAGGAATTGGGCAATCCTGTAGATCCGAACACTGTGACTTGGTCTGAGCTCTTAGACCTCGCATTGCAGTGGAAGGAGAAGGGGACCAGGCTCTCCCTTATGATAGAGGCTGACCGCCAGAGCAGAGAGGACGCCATGCTGTACCAATTGCTGCTTGCGAACCTCTATGATGCGGAGCAGGCGGATGGCAGCATACAGCTGGACCAGCCTTATCTGCGGGAACTGCTGGAAAAGTGGAAGGAACTCCATGGCAGTATGCAGCTGGTGGGTAGGGATGATTACGGAGATTTTATTCGGGAGGACGTACTGCTGTCCGCGCCGCGTTCAAAGCGTTCTGGTGACGCGGTCAATATGCTGATGTATTCTGAAAATGTTGTGGGAGAGCTCCTGGCGGCGCCCATGCCCAAGGGCGAGGTCAACAAGAAGCAGCAGGGCTACGCCTTCTGCTGGGGCATCCCGGCCTTTTCCAAAAACCAGGAGGCAGCGTGGGAGCTGCTGGAATATCTCATCAGCAGCGAGGGTTTGCCCAATTACAGCTATACAGACGATACGCTTGTGGCAAATACAGTTGCACAGGAAAATCTGTTTGCATACCAAAACGGACTTCTATGGAGCATAAATGATGAAACGGAGGTGGCCAAAAAGTATTTTGATCAATTGTGCGCCCTCCAGGATACCCCCTATAACAGCCTGAGCGAGCCCTACGGCTGGGCCAGTGCCGTGTATACGCCAATCAAAGCATATATAGCCGGCGAGCTGACCCTGGACGAGGCTATGGAGACCGCCAACACCAATTGGGAACGGTTTGTGTTGGAATAGATATGATAGAGAAGCTAGGAGGACAAATCATGAGCGGCCAATACAAGGTGGGAAAAGCACCCGGACAGTGGTCAGAAAAAGCCCAGACCATCACATTTATTGTAACTGAAGACTGCAATCTAAGGTGTAAATACTGTTATATTACCCACAAAGCGTCCAATAAGCGCATGAACTTTGAAACAGCAAAGCGCTTCATCGACTATATCCTCACCGCCGATATCCGCTTTGCGGATGAGGTCATCATTGAGTTCTTTGGCGGAGAGCCCATGATTGAGATGGAACTGGTGGACCAGATCTCGGATTATTTTAAATTGAAGACATACGAGCTGAACCACCCGTGGTCGTGGCGGTACCGGTTCAATTTTGCGACCAACGGTGTGACCTATGGCTCTCCGGAGGTCCAGGCGTACATCAAGAAAAACCTGGGCAAAGTCTCTATTGGGATTTCCATTGACGGCACACGGGAGAAGCACGATTTGAACCGCATTTTTCCGGATGGCTCCGGCTCCTATGACGCTATTGCGAAGAATATTCCCCTATGGATATCCCAGTTTACACCTTCAACAAAAATGACGTTTGCCAGTGCGGACCTGAAATACCTGAAGGACAGCGTCATTGACTTGTGGAATCGTGGCGTTACGGACGTATCGGCCAACGTGGTATTTGAGGATGTCTGGAAGGACGGCGATGACCAGCTGCTGGAGCAGCAGCTCCGGGATTTGGCAGACTATATTCTGGATAACAAGCTCTTTAACCAGTACTACTGCACATTTTTTTCCGATGCAATCGGCGGATATACAACAGAGGAGAGCCTGGACAACACCTTTTGCGGCGCTGGTAAGATGATAGCCCTGAGCCCGGATGGCAAGATCTACCCCTGCGTCAGGTACAAGGACTACTCTCTGGACACCCACGAGGAACGTGTTGTAGGTACAGTAGATACCGGCATTGATATGGAGCTGGTCCGGCCCTTTATGGCGGCCTCCTCCCGGTATCAGGATGACTCTGAGTGTACCCATTGTCCCGTTGCCACCGGCTGTCCCCAGTGCCAGGGGTTCAGCTATGATGCCGCAGATACCAGCACCAACTTCCAACGGGCCAAGTATATCTGCAAAATGCAGAAAGCCCGAATCCGCGCCAATGAGTACTACTTCGCCAAGCTCTACAACCGCTTTGGAATCGCGCGAGACCAACTGCCCGATCTGCCGAAAATGTATTTTCTCCTCTCGGATCGGTTTGTAACATTCTGCTGTTATGATAATCATGACACACCGGAGAATGGCCGGGTCATGACGCTGGACCAGCTCCGAGACGGCCTGCAATACTGCCGCGACAACTTCTTTACTCCTGCGTTTGTCCATGGAGACGGCAGCTTCTTGGACGTGGATTTCCCCTGTTTGTTTGAGGACCATGTCATCCAGCATATCCTTCCGGCGGAGCTGGAGGAAGCGGCTACCTACATCAAGCACCCGATGCTCGTATTTACACATGATACGCTATCCAAGCACCGCGAACATCTGGATAACTGCATCTATAATATCCAGCAGAGCGAGCTGGCCAAGCTCTCTGCGGATGTAATCCAGCTCTTCCAGAAAGCGGATCGGATCAATGTGAATATCCTGAATCTGGACGCCCAATTTGATGGGGCCTGTTACCTGGAGCAGCTCAGGGCTATAAAGAACTACCTTGTTGCTGCGTACAAAAACGGCGAAACCCAGAAGGAACTCAACCTGCTGACCGACCTGTGCTATGCGGATACGTGGAATAATTGCGGCGCTGGGGAGCGATCCTTCTCCTTTGCACCCAATGGGAAGTTCTACACATGTCCGGCGTTCTACCGGAGCGCTGTGGACTGGCCTGTCGGAACGCTGTCCACAGGAATGGACCAGCTGAAAAACGCCCGCCTGTACCGCCGGGACTTCCATCCTATCTGCCAAGCGTGCGATGCGAAGCAGTGCCGGGACTGCATCTACATAAACTTTACCAGCACGAAGGAAGTAAACGTCTCCCCCTCCTACCAATGCCGCAAGAGCCATCTGGAGCGGAAAGTAGCGGTGGAGCTGGAACGGGAGGTGGGGACGGCTGTTCCGTTCCGGAACCAGCTGGAGGATATAAGCTATCTGGACCCCATCGTTGTGACGCCATCGGTAGCTGGCAAAGAAATCGGATACTATAAAATATAAAAGGAGCGTATGAACATGAACGAAATCGTCTGTAAGCTGACTGAAGAGGAGCTAATTGCTATCCGCGACATTTATGAGAAAAAACTTGCGCTGGAAAATCTGACGAAGATTCTCTCCCCCAGCGAGAACGGGGAAATGTATGAACGCCTCGTTGCCGACTATGGAGCCACCATGAGGCAGTTCAACGACTGGTGGAGCGCTACCCTGGCGGCGCACCAGCTGCCTGCGGATGATTATCTTGTGGACTTCCGGGAAAGCCAGCTGATCCGTACGGCGAAGAGCTGACGCGATGAAGCAGTCGGAGTGGCGAAAAATATTTGCGTTCTCTGGCCCGTATCTCCGGCACTGCTGGGGAGCGTTCGCTGCGGTAATGGCCATCCTGGTCGTTGGCAGCGGCATCACCAGCTTTATCCCGTACATTTGGGGCCGGGTTCTGGATGACATCACAGAGGGCCGGGTCCGGGAGCTGGCTCTCTGGCTGGGGCTTTATTTCCTGATTACCTACATAACGATGGGACTGAGCATTGTAGAGGGCTATCTGGGTTCTAAGCTGAACTACGCCGTGGAAGCGGAGATCAAGCAGGAGCTGATGGCGCAGGCACTCCACATGCGCTGCGCGGACCTGGACCGGCTGGATGCCGGGACCCTGGTTTCCCGGGTCACATCGGACTCCAGCTCGGTTATTTCCTTTGTGTTTGAGGTAATCACCTCCATCGTGACAATTGTCATCAACATTGTTGCGGCCCTGCTGTTTGTTTTCAATATCTCCGTGCAGCTCTCTTTTGTGTCCTTGGCATTCATCCCGCTGTCCATTGGGGCAAATTTCGTGTTCAAGAAAGCATTCCGGAAGCTGACGGAGCTCCAAAGGGCTTATGGCGACAAGCTCTCCTCCTTCCTGGTGGGAACGCTGAGCCATATCCCGGAGATGAAAGCCTATTGCCTGGAGAAGGAGCAGTCCAAGGCGTACAGGGATCTGATCTGGGAGGGGTGGTCCTTAGAAAAAAAGCAATTTTTCTTAAGCACCAAGACTTCTCTGGCCTCATCACTGATTGGTTCCGCCTCGACTGTGGCGGTTCTGCTGCTGTCCACCGTCCTCATCGCTCAAGAACGGTTCACCATTGGCAGGATGGTATCCTTCCAGCGATATATTGACCAGCTGACGGGAGCAGTGTCCTCGCTACTTAAGATGAACTACTCCGCCCAGTCTGCCGGCGTAGCCGTGGACCGAATGAGGGAACTGTTCTCCATGGAGGAGGAGACTGGAGACGGCAGCGCCATGCCGCTGGCGGTCTCCAGTCTCGCCTTCCAAGATGTCGCATTTGCTTACCGGGGTGAGGAGACAGTACTTGCGGGCAGCTGTTTTGCCCTGGACAAACCGGGCCTCTATGCGCTGGTTGGAGAGAACGGCAGTGGAAAAACAACTATTTTGAAGCTGCTTATGAGGTATTATGAGCCCTCTGGTGGATGTATTATGCTCAACGGCAGAGATATCAGCTCGTACCCTATGGGCGCCGTGCGGCAGAATATGGGCTATTATGGGAAAAGCGTATACATAAAGGACGATACCCTGTTAGCCAATCTTCTGTTAGGATCACGGTATACACCGGAGGCGGTTCCACCCAACTTGGACGATCTGTGCAAAAAAGCGGGATTGAGCGAGTTGATTGAAAGCCTGCCGGAGGGCCTCCTCACCGTGGCAGGAGAGGACGGGAAGCTGCTGTCCAGCGGGCAGAAGCAGAAAATCGCGGTTGTCCGCGCATTGCTGGATGACGCCCCGGTGCTGTTGCTGGATGAGATTACATCGGACCTGGACGGCGAAGCCGAGGAAAAAATCGTGTCTGCTCTGGTAGAGTTGGGCCGGGAGAAGATCGTACTGTTGGTCACACACCGGATCTTGCCCCTGCGGGCGGCGAAGCAGGCGCTGGTATTAGATAAGGGGCGGGTTGTGGCTGCTGGAACCAACGATGAGCTGCTTCGCACTTCCCCAGTTTATCAGGGACTATTTGATAAGCACTCCTAATATGTAAAATACAAAGGGAAGAGTGTCATGTATGAAAGTAAACTAAGCCGTCATAGAGATGCAATAGGTGAGATTTACGCTGGTTCTTGTGGGGGAGGCTGTACAAAATCATGCTCGGCTTCATGTGTGACTACCTGCAAAATGAGCTGCGGACCAGATAATCCTTGTGGCAGTGCATGTGGTATGGCTTGCGGCGGGAACTGTACAAGCGCGTGTAACGATGCTTGTGCACAGTTGTGCCGTTCGGGTGCAGGGCTGACTGCGGCGCGGTGAATATATGTGTTGGCAGAGTTTAGAGCCTCCTAATGGAGAATACGGTGAAGACTATATAAGCTGCGCACTTTGCTGGCATGAAAAGAATCGACTCAGTGAAGAATGAAAATAAGGACCAATTCAGGGTAGGGGTCGACGGAAGATGAACACAGCATCACAGGAATTATGGAGAGAATCTGCTCTCAGCAGAGGTATGTGTTGTGCTGACAGTACGCAAGGCGGCAAGAAGACGTTTGGGACGGAAAAATTATGTTCGAATCATGGGTGGACAGATCACGCAAACCGTCCTCACTATCTAAAAATACATAAGGAAGGAAAATATAACCATGTATGAAAGCAAATTGCTGAATCGCGTCTCCGCACAGCCGCAGGCGATCTGCGGCAACTCTTGTGCGGTATTGTGTAAATCGGATTGCAATACCACATGCTCAGGTGGATGTTTGGCCGGGTGTCAGGCAGGGTGTCAGATAGGATGCACTGATGGCTGCAACATCACATGCAGATCAAACTGTGCGACCGGCTGTGGAATTGGGTGTAAAATGGTGTGTTCGGAAAACTGCGCTGTCACATGCAGCTCCAATGTTGGAATCACTGCCGCAAGGTAAATAAACCATGGGGCCAGCAGATGGATTCTCCGCTGGCCCTTCTACCAAGTACAGGATATTCTATATGATGTGTGGGCTGCAATTGAACTGTAGGATACACACAATATCCATAAAACAGTTGCAAGAAGAACCAACAGCAGGCACGCTGCTAGACAGAACGAAAAGTAAAACAGATTCCCAGCTAACCAGCTGGGAATCTGTTTTACTTTTTATTCTTCACTACCCTAGATTATTTCAGCAGCATAAAAGTACAGCGGAATAAAGGAATACTCGAAGAGTCCCTGAAAACATTGAAATCTCAGGGAGAGGTGTAAAGAAAATTTCTAGTAAAAATACTTTTCTCCTCTACCAGCTAATTTTTCATTGTATCCTCATTGGTTACAAGTGTATCTTGCTGACTTTAACAGAAAATTTCTGATAAACATATTTTCGATCTCAAGCCATCCAATTTTTTCAATGTAACCTCATCGGTCACAATGTCTCATGTTGAATTTGATTTGGAATAGATCGTATTATCTGGAGGAGTTGAGTTAACAATTGTTTTCCACTCTCTTCAGCTGCTCGTTCCTGCAAATATGCGCTGGAAGTACTGAGTGCCGCCGCTCAAATCCGCGCCGTGGGCGGCACAGTTTCCCTGTGAGAGATTAACTGAGTAATTGGGTCGATCACGATAATCTCCCGGCCCGCCTTTTGTGCGTAACGGACGGTAGCAGCCGTTCCACCACGCTTCTCTCCGTTGTAAACAGCCAGTAGAAAAGCGGCAGAATCCACCAAACGTTGGTTACGCTCCAGCATACATTTTTTATCATAAAGCCGTTTCACGTATTCGATAGAATCCGCTTCGCTCAGGATGTGCTGATAGCGCATTTGCGCTGTAGCTGTCCATGCAGCGTCCTGTCCCTCGCAGGGCAAAATGCAGTGAAGTTTTATCGCCGTGTTTCTCTCCCGCAGTTTAAGTACGGCCATAGCTGCCCAGGTGTCCACACCAAGGGCCATCCCGGTGTAGAAAGTTGTCACACTCGCCGCTGCCAGTTTGCCAATTTGCTGAGCAAGCACAGCCTTTAATGCAATACAGCGATTGTCGTTCTCGTCATACTTCCAGGGCAGCTTGGAAGGGCGGTGTCCTGTGAAGGCACAGCACCTATACAATTCATTTTTCATCGTTATACCTCATCTTCTTTGTAACCGTATATGTGGTATCAGTGGTTCTATTTTACACCTATCAGTTCGCAATAGCAACTAAATTTTCGTTATAAAAGCGAACTTTAAGTTGTAAAATACGAACTACAGGAAAGGCGTGATGAGATGACGCATGAAGAACTGCTTTTATTTGGTGAACGGCTCCATAGCAGGCGCAATATGCTGAATTTTACACAAGACTTTGTATCTGAAAAAGCTGGTATAAGTTTGCGGTTCTACCAGATGATCGAACGTGGCGAGAAAAGTGTGTCACTAGATACGCTTATTCGTTTGAGTGATATTTTGACAATCAGCGTTGATTATCTTTTGTTTGGCGATTTATCAAATTCTCTTGAAAATCCCCTGACTGAAACACTTCGCCGCTTATCGCCTCAACAACGTGAGGATGCAATTAAAATATTGCAGATTTATTCCAAGGCTTGTGAAACACAAGACAAATAAAGCAGCATTGCTCAATTGATATGCTCCCTCTATAAGCAATGTCATTTAGTTAAGAGTGAAAGAACACAACTATCTCATTCCGGGATAGTTGTGTTTTTTCTTTCCGCAAGG
>OFFF01002393.1_pt1 | contig 10604 bp, 7 predicted proteins | sample 1521301 | NCBI WGS metagenome assembly OFFF01 (sample SAMEA3504101, study PRJEB24116) | mouse gut metagenome | biome: mouse gut; feature: mouse-associated habitat; material: faeces | place: Denmark | collected 2011
AGCTCCACGACTTTGAGGACTACATGCGCCGGCTGGGGGTGGACGTGGACCTCACGGGCAGGAAGCGCCCCCCCGCCCCCGTAAAGGACCCCGCCCTCATGGGCCCGGACGAGACGCTGGACGGGCTGATCCTCCTGTCGGTGGAGCACAACCTGAAGCTGATGCACATGCTCTCCAACGAGCAGAAGTTCGGCAATATCATCGAAGCCGCCCGCTCCGCCAAGAGCTGGCAGCAGCTGCGGGTCTACCTCAACGTCTTCGAGGAGTACTTCACCTATCTGTCCGTCCGGCAGAAGACCCAGGCCCTGAGCTTCCTCTACGAGCTGCTGGTCCACCGGGAGGGCGACATCCGCCGTCAGGCCGGCGCCCTCATCGGCCAGATCATCGCCCGGTTCCACCTGGTCTACCGCAAGGAGGTCCCCGACCACGCCCAGAGCGACCCGGCGGAGGAGGTGCCCTTCACCCTCTGGGGCCAGTACCTGGACATGATTATCTTCCCAGACCACAAGACCACCCCCCAGCAGCGGGCCCACATCAGCTATATTTTAAAGCTGGTGGTGGAGTCCATGCTCCACCACGCCCGGCCCGGGGACATCCCCCGGTTCCTGGACATGCTGCTGGGCTACTACGGCGACCCGGAGCACACCGACGCCGACACCGCCTTCACCCTTCTGGACGCCGCCCGCCACCTGCCCCCCAAGTACTACGGCGAGGACACCCGGGAGATGCTGGTGGACTTCGCCGCCCGCTTCACCGCCCTGGAGGACCCCAGGCTGGCCACCGCCGCCCTCCAGTTCCTCCGGGAGACAGTGCGCAACATCCCCCGGGACCACCCCCAGATGGCCCGCATCGCCCAGATCGCGGAGGACGCCCCCTCCCGCCAGCTGACCACCGTGTTTTTGAAGTGCCTCATCCTCCGCCGGGCGGGCCGGGACGTGTCCGCCCTGGAGGAGGCGCTCTACCATACCGACATCACCAGCGAGGTCTTTTTGGACAACCTGAAAACCGCCACCCACTGGATCGTCAAGGTGGCGGGGGTGGAGCTGCTCCGGGACCAGGTGGAGCACGGCATGAACACCCATATCCTCCACATCGCCACCCACTTCTCCAACCTGGTCAAGGTGTCGGAGCGGGTGGGCGTGCGGCACACCGCCGGCTCCGCCCTGGTGCACACCCTGTCGCTGCTGCGCCGGGACCAGCGCAACGAGGTGGTGGTGGAGCTGGGCAAGGGCCTGGAGATGGGCCAGTATGAGATATCCAAATACATCCCCCAGTACCTGGGCGAGGCCGCCCTCTACCTCCACCCCAGCGAGCTGGACGAGCAGGTGCTGTGGCTGAAAGGGCTGCTGGGCTCCCCCAACGACTCCGCCGTGGCCGGGGCGCTGAACACCATCGCCGTCCTCCTCCAGCACTACCCGGCCTATAAGGAGCGCTTCCCCGAGAAGCGGGAGGTCTATGAGGCGCGGAGGCAGGAGCTGCTGGGCCTGCTCCTCCAGGGCCTGGCCCACTACCGGGAGGGGGTGCACCAGGAGGCCCTGCTGGTCACCGGCAAGCTCCTCTTCGAGAGCCCCATCCTGGACATGGAGGAGAAGGCCCGGCTCTTCGCCCTGTGCTACCGGAAGCTGCTCTTCCTCACCCGGGAGTCCCCCCGGCAGGACGGCCTGACCCTGTTCTACCGGGCGTCCGCCCTGGCCCACATCAACCGCTTTATCGCCGTGCGCCGGCTGGACCACGGCCCCTTCGCCTTCGAGAAGCCCCGGAAGATCGCCTTCTTCCCCGGCACCTTCGACCCCTTCACCCTGTCCCACAAGGGCATCGTCCACGCCATACGGGACATGGGCTTTGAGGTCTATCTGGCGGTGGACGAGTTCTCCTGGTCCAAAAAGGCCCAGCCCCACCTGATCCGCCGGCAGATCGTCAACCTGTCCATCGCCGGGGACTTCCACGTCCACCTCTTCCCCGACGACATCCCGGTGAACATCGCCAACCCCGCCGACCTGCGCCGGCTGGCGGAGCTCTTCCCCGGCCAGCAGGTGTACATCGTGGCGGGCAGCGACGTGGTGGCCAACGCCTCCTCCTACCGGACGCCCCCCAAGCCCTGGTCCATCCATCAGATGAACCACGTCATCTTCCGCCGGGCGGGGGAAGCCGAGCTGCCCGCCCCCCTGCCCATCACCGGCCAGGTGATCCAGCTCCAGCTGCCCCCCCACCTGGAGGACATCAGCTCCACCCGCATCCGGGAGAACGTGGACCTGAACCGGGATATCTCCAACTTCATCGACCCGGTGATCCAGGACTTCATCTATCAAAACGGCCTTTACCTCCGGGACGGCCAGGACAAGCCCATGCTGGGGGCGGGCGACCTGGATTTCCAGTGGGTGGATGAGATCGACAGCGGCCTCTTCGCCGACTTGGCGGCCATCTGGCCGGAGCGGGCCAACGGGCTGTCCATCGCCCGGAGCAAGGGGGACCGGCTGCTGGTCCTCCGCAGCGCCGCGGAGTCCGGCCCCCTGGGCTTTGTGTGCTACCGGCTGCTGACCACCTCCCAGCTCTTCGAGGCCATTGAGGACAACGAGCTGGCCGACCGCATCCGCCTGCGCTCGGCGGGGGACGTGCTGCTCATCACCGCCCTGGGGACCGACTACTCCACCGCCCAGCGCAAGGAACTGGGCCACCTGCTGCTGTGTGAGCTCATCGCCCGGTCGCTGGAGGAGGAGTGCGTTTACGCCGTCTGCCGCACCCGCAGCGGCCAGCTGGAGCCGGCCATGGACGCCCTGCTGGCCCGGATGGGCTTTACGGCCCGGGAGGGGGACGCCCCCATCCGGGAGGTGGACATGCGGGCCCCCACGGTGCTCATCCAGAACCTGTCCACCGCCATCCAGGAGCCGCTGAACCGGAACCCCCGGGTGCTGGCCGCCGTCCGCCAGGGCCACGAGCGGCTCCAGCTGGCCCTGGCCGGGCTGTATCCCGGCTCCCTGGTGCTCACCCTCTTCTCCGACGTCATCCACCACCGCCTGCTGAAAAAGATCACCGAGTACAACCGGGTGCCCGCTGAGCCCACCTCCCCCCGGGTGCTGGGGGAAAGCATGTGCGTCCCCTTCGGCAAGATGCTCCGGGGGCGGATCGTCCCCAACACAGTGACCAAGACCCTCCACACCGACAAGGTCTTCACCCCCGACCTGAAGGAGAGCACCCTGGAAGCCTTCCCCTACTACGCCCCCATCCCCAGCCAGGTGCGCACCCTGAAATCCTTCAACCGGCCGGTGATCCTGGTGGACGACCTGATGCACCCCGGCTTCCGGTTCAAGGTGCTGGGCCCCATCCTGAAACAGGAGGGGGTGCCCATCCAGGTGGTGCTGGTGGGGGTGCTGTCGGGCTATGGCAAGGACCTGATGCGCACCCTGGACCAGCCGGTGGACGCGGTCTATTTCCTGCCCCGGCTGAACCAGTGGTTCGTGGAAGCCACCCTTTACCCCTTCATCGGGGGCAACACCGTCCGGCGGCCCAACTCCCCGGTGCCCGGCCTGCTGCCCGGCATCAACCACATCCTGCCCTACGCCGCCCCCGCCTATATGGCCGAGTGCGGCCGGGAAGCGGTGGTCCGGCTGTCCCGGTCCTGCCTGGAGTCCGCCCTGGACCTGATGCGGGTGCTGGAGCAGGAGTACCGCACCCTCTACGGCCGGAACCTCACCCTCTCCCGCCTGCCGGAAGCGGTCATCCTCCCCCTGTGCCCCGACAAGGGCACCTGCCTGCACTACGACCCCAACCTGTCCGCCTCCGTCTACCTGGAGAACGACCTGGAACAGCTGCTGCGGCAGAATCAATAAGGAGGCCTTCCATGCTGGATATCCCCAAAATCCGCGCCGTGCTGGACGAGGCCAGCCGGTGGGACATGGACCTGGAGCAGTTCGCCTGCTGGGGCCATGCCCACCTGCTGAATCCCGTCCTCCCTTTGGAGGACCTGGCGGCCTGGGAGGAGCTGACCCAGGTTACCCTCCCGGAGGATTACCGGGCCTACCTCACCCGGCTGGGCAACGGTGGGGCCGGCCCGGCCTACGGGCTGTACCCCCTCTCCCTGCCCAGAGATGAGTTTGCCCAATACCTACGGCGGCCCTGCATCTACAGTGACGGCCAGGAGGAGAAGTATCAGGATGTGATCCAGCGCTTTGTTCACTGGTATGGCTTGGATGACGACTGGGCCCTGTACCGGGAATACTTCCCCGATACCCCCGCCTGGAAGGACGATGTATGGAGCGACGCCCACTGGAGAGAGTGGAGCGACGAGCTGGAGCGGGTGCTGGATGAAAAAGTCGTTTTCCCCCTCCTGTACTATGGTCAGCACATGATTACCAACGAGGGCTGCTCCGGGGACATCCGCATCATCCTCAACGGCTCCCACCGGGGGTATGTCCACTGTGCCACCGCCGACTGCGACGCCGGTCTGGCCTTCCGGGAGCCGCGCACCTTTGCCACCTACAAGGAGGACTATCTGAAGCGGACCTTTGCAGATTATTTCATGGAGTATGTGAACCGCACCGAGGATGTATGTAAAAATCTCTCCGCTGAGAAACGCCAAAAATTTCAGAGGGAGCGGGCCCAGGTCCGGGACTTTATTTCCGCCGTCCAGGCCCAGGACTGGAGCGGGGTGGTCAAGCTGCTGAACGCTATTGAGGACCCGGCGGAACTGTCCACCAAGAGCAAGAGCCTGTATATCCACTACGACGAAAACCATCTGCTGCGCCCGCTCTCCACAAATCCGGATGTGAAGCGGTTTTACGACCGGCTCTATGGACGGCACGGCCGGAACTATGGCAATTGGGTCACCTGGGTCCGCTGCTATGACCCGGCGAATACCCGAATCGCTCCGTATCCCCGCCCCACCTTTGAAGCCTTCGCGCAGACCTTCTTCGACCCGTAGGGACACGACAAGTCGTGTCCCTACATGGCCCGGAAAGCAACAATAGGAAGTGATATGATTATGTATTATTACAACATGAACGGCGCGGCGCTGGCTTCGCTGGCCCCTCTGGAGGGCCTCGGCCCCCAGGTGGAGCCCTCCGGCGGCTGGCGGCTCTTCGCCGCCGTCCCCGGCGACCCGGTGCTGGGCCGGGGGTCCTTCAAGGTAAACCACCCTGGCCAGCTGCTGGCCGGCCACGGCCTGGAGGTGCTGGACGCCGCCCGCCTGCCCTGCTTTGACGACGGCCCCGCCAGCGCCATGCTCAGCGGCGGCACGGCCGTCCCCCTGGAGCTGGACGGAAATGTCCGGCAGGCCATCGCCGACGGCCGCCTCACCGCCGTGAACACCGCCCGCCCCGGCTGGGAGGAGCTTTTGAAATGGTCCCCCAAACCGGGGAAGAAGCGGGTGAACATCCTGGCCATCGGGGACGTGGGCTCCACCCTCCTCACCGGGCTGAAGCTGCTGGGTGGGGACGTAGTCTCCTCCATCGGCATCTGCGACCTGTCCGGCCAGATTACCGCCCGGTGGGAGTTCGAGATGGGCCAGATCAGCCTGCCCTGGCAGTACGACGCCTTCCCGGAGGTGGAAGTGGTGTCCCCGGAGGAGCTCTTTGACTGCGACATGTTCGTCTTTGTGGCATCCAAGGGCATCCCGCCGGTGGGCTCCCAGGTGAAGGACGTGCGGATGTACCAATTTGAGAACAACGCCAAAATCGTGGCCCACTACGCCAAAATGGCCCGGGAGAAGGGCTTCCAGGGCCTGTGGTGCGCCGTGTCCGACCCGGTGGACCCCCTGGCCAAGACCGCCTATCTGGAGAGCAACAAGAACGAAAACGGCGTCTGGGACGGCAAGGGCCTGCGGCCTGAGCAGATCCAGGGCTTCGGCCTGGGGGTGATGAACGCCCGGGCGGCCTACTTCGCCAAGCGGGACCCAAAGCTGGCGTCCTTCCTCACCGAGGGCCGGTCCTTCGGCCCCCACGGCACGGGGCTGTTCATCGCCAATTCCATCGACCGCTACGACGAGGGCCTCTCCCAGGAGCTGACCCGGCTCACCGTCACCGCCAACCTGAAAATGCGGGAGATCGGCTTCAAGCCCTACGTGGCCCCCGCCCTGTCCTCCGGGGCACTGTCCCTGCTGCTCACCCTCCGGGGGGAGTGGCACTGCGGGTCGGTCTTCCTGGACGGGGTCTATATGGGGGTCAAGAACCGCTACACCCCCGCCGGGGTGGAAACTGAGCTGCTGCCCCGCATCCCGGATGAGCTTTTCGGCCACATCCGGGCGGCGGCGGAGCATTTGAAGACGATTATCTGACCGCGTCGTTCCCTTTCAATTGCATTCGGGTTCGAATGCGGGGCAGAGCCCTCGCCTTACATGGCGTTAAAGAGGAGCAGATATTGCCAACGGGCGGCCAAAGGCCGCCCCTACAGTAAAGAAAGGCATTGCAATGGAATTCAGAGAAGAAAAACGAGACTTATTTTCCGTTCCCGATGACTATTACCTGGCCCACTGCATCAGCGCGGACTTTGCCATGGGAAAGGGCATTGCGGTGGAGTTCAACCGGCGGTTCGATATGAAAAACAAGCTGAAAGCCCATTATCCGGACTATCTGGACCAGTGGCAGCGGGAGAAAAAGCGCTCCGGCTGTATTTTGGCCGGGCGCGTGTTCAACCTGATTACCAAGGAGCGCTATTTCCAAAAGCCCACATATGAAACTTTGCGGGGCGCGCTGGAGTGCATGAAGGCCCTGTGCGTTCAGAAGGGCGTCCGCCGGGCGGCCATGCCGGTGATTGGCTGCGGGCTGGACCGGCTGGCGTGGGAACAGGTGTCGGCTGTCATTCAGGATGTTTTTTCCGACACCGGGATAGAAATTTTGGTGTGCATAAAGTAGGAGTGTGGCATGATGTCTTTGGTTTTGATCTACCCCGCCCCCGACGTGGGCTGGGCCGGCCAGCGGCTTGACGGCATTCTAAAGCGGGCCCTGGCGGGCCGGGAGGTCCGCACCATACGGCGGGCGGAGGAGCTGTCCAAGCTGGAAAACCAGCGGCTGGTTTTCGCCCTGGCTCTGGGGGACACAGGGGTAAATATCGAGTACGCGCGGATGCTGGCCCGGCTGCGGAAGGAGCCGGATCTGCTGTCCGGCTGCACCGCCGGGCTGATTGTGGACGGGGCGGGGGAGCTGTACACCAAATCCGCCGCCGCCGAGGCCGCCCTGGCCCTGAACCGGGCGGGGTGCTCCCTGGTGGGCCGGCCCCTAGTAGAGGGCACCGGGTCGCTGTCCAACTTCACTGTCCAGGCCCGCAACCTGGACACCGGCCTGATGGGGGCCTACCGCCACGCCGCCGCCGAGCTGGCGGAGCAGGTGGAGGGCTTCACCTTCCCCAAAAAGGAGCGGCCGGAGGTGCTGGTCCTCCACGCTTCCAGCTACCACACCTCCAACACCATGGACCTGTGGGCCAAGGCCCGGGAGAAGCTGGAGGGCCGGTGCGCCATCCACGAGATCGGCCTGCGCAACGGCACCCTGTCCGACTGCTCCGGCTGCCCCTACACCATGTGCCTCCACTTCGGGGAGCAGGGCGGGTGCTTCTACGGCGGCGTGATGCAGGACGAGGTCTACCCCGCCGTCCGGGCGGCGGACGCCCTGGTCCTGCTGTGCCCCAACTACAACGACGCCCTGTCCGCCAACCTCACCGCCTTTATCAACCGGCTCACCGCCCTGTTCCGGCAGACCCGGTTCTATGACAAGGCGGTTTTCGCCATTGTGGTTTCTGGCTACTCCGGGGGGGACGTGGTGGCCCGCCAGGTCGTGGCCGCCATGAATATGAACAAATCCTTCTACCTCCCCCAAAACTTCGCCCTCATTGAGACGGCCAACGCCCCCCGGGAGGCCCTGGCCCTCCCCGGCATCCAGGGGCGGCTGGAGGGCTTCGCCCAAAACATTCTGGACACCCTGTGTATGTGATAGAAAGGCGGATGCTGATTATGAGCGGCTCTTTTACCATATTGATCTACCCCCATCAGCGGCTCCGGCACCTCCAGCCCGCGGTGGACGGTCTGGCCGACGCTGTTATGCGGCTGTATGAGCTGGACATGTCCGCGCTGCGTTGGGCGGAGCGCCGGGAGGGGGCCCTTGCCCGCTTTGAAGGGGGCGTCTGTCCCGAGATGGCGGCCCGCATCCCCTCCGGCGAGCTGGACTGCGCCGCCCTGCTCCTCTACCTCCGGGAGGGGGGCGGCTGGGGCTATCAGCTGTGTTTTCGGGGTTCGGTGGAGGACACATTCGAGGCCGGAGGCGCCCCGGACGCCACCCCGCCGGAGCAGCACGCCGCCCGGCTGGTCCGGCGGTTTCGGGCCGACCGGGAGAAGCTGCTGCCCTGGCTGGCACAGGGGGCCGGGGAGGGCGGCGGAGCGCTGGAGGGCTTCCTCCAGGAGCTCGCCCCCTGGGCCTGGGAGGCCCTTTCCGCCGGACAGCTGGCCCCTGCCGCGCCGGTGCTCCACACCTCCTCCCCGAGGGTAAACGCCCCCGACCGGAATATGGGACAGCGCCCGCCGGAGAAGGAGCCCGGGCCGGAGGCCTGCCTGCCCTTCCTTACCGGGGTAAAAGCCCTCCGCCGGGGCTGGACCTTCCCCCTGTCCCTGCTGTATGCCCTCTTCCCTGGAAAGCGGCCCGCTCCGGAGGCGGTCCCCTTTGAGGGCTGGACCATCCGGGAGCTGGAGGGGGCTCTGGAGAGATTTTACGCTGGAGAACTGGAGCGGCTGGAGCTGGAGTTTTCACTGAACGGGGCGGGGACCTATGTCCGCCGCCTGAAAAAGACGGTGTATCAACCCTTCCGGCTCACCCTGGAGCTGATCTGGGAGAAGGAGCGGTGCATGTGCCTGTTTCTGGACAGCCAGGAGCCCACCCTCTACTACCTGATAGCCGACCGGGGCACCTATATGAATGTGGACATCAAGGACCTGGAAAAGACCGTCTTCCACGGCCAGACTGTGGACAAATATAAGGTTTTCTCGAAAAAAGATTTCCAGCTTCTCCGCCAGGAGGTCCCGCTCCTCCTGGCCCGGCTGGAGCGGCGGGACGGAGTGCTCAGCGCTACCGCCCGGATGGGGGTTTGGAGCTGTGAGGGCCTGCACTTCAGCCAAGAGCAGTACCAGCAGTTCCTGGATGTCTGGCAACTGCGCTAAACCATAAAAGCACGGACCCCCGCCGGCTGGCAGGGGTCCGCAAGCTTTATTTCAAATACTCTCTGGGGTCCACGGCCTGTCCGTTCAGGACAGTCTCCAGGTGGATGTGGGAATTCACCCCGACCTCAGCGATGGCGGTAGAGCCCACCGTGCCCAGGACGCCGCCGATCTCCACCGAGTCTCCGGCTTCCACGGCCACGTCCTCGTCCAGGTTGCAGTACCAGGACTGGAGCCCGCCGCCGTGGTCCACCACCACGGTGGTGCCCATCAGGCCGTCCTTATAGACCTGGTCCACGGTGCCCGCGCTGATGGACAGCACGTTCACCCCCTGGTCGGCGGCGATGTCCAGCCCGCCGTGGGTGCGCCAGTCCCCCAGGGTGGGGTCCAGGGACAGAGTTTCCACGCTGAAATCCCGCAGCACCGCCCCCTGCACCGGCCAGGTGAACACCTTCGAGACGGTCGTGTTGCTGCTCTGGGTGTCCGGCTCTGGGGTGGGCGTCTTCGCCGGCTCCGGGTCGTCGGGCTGGGTGGAGGGCTCCACCTCGGGGGCGGGGGGCTTGACGGTAACAGCGGGCTCGTCGCCCTTCACGCCAGGGCTGGGGACGGCGGGCTGGACCACGCTCCGGTCCGGGATGGTGACGGAAGCGCTGCCCCCCGCCGGCTGGGCGGAGCGGGTGCCGCCCATAACGGTCCGCAGCAGATAGTAGCCTGAAATTCCTATGGTGGCGACGCACAGGAACAGGACGATGTAAAAGCCCTTTCCCATGGCAAAATCGCCCAATTTGTTCAAAAAGCTCCGGTTTTTCAAAAAACCACCTCCAAAGCCTATTTTGGACAGGCCTGGAGACGGTTATACATGGAAGGCGAAATTTTTCCAAAGCCTTCGGAAAATTTGTCCGCCACATCCCCCGCCCCTTGCAAGCGTCCAGGAAAAACGTTACAATAGAGCGGAACACACGGCGGGCCACGCCCGCTGGAGAAAGAGGAGGAATTTGATATGATCGCTATCGCGTCTGACCACGGCGGCTATCAGCTCAAGGAGCACATCAAGGCCTATCTGGCCGCCAAGGGCACCACCTGCGAGGATTTCGGCACCGACAGCACCGACAGCTGCGACTACCCCGTATTCGGCAAGGCGGCCGCCCAGGCGGTGGCCAGCGGACGGTGTGAGAAGGGCATCGTCATCTGCACCACCGGCATCGGCATCTCCATCTCCGCCAACAAGGTGAAGGGCATCCGCTGCGCCCTGTGCGGCGACGTGCTGTCCGCCGAGATGACCCGCCGCCACAACGACGCCAACATGCTGGCCATCGGCGCGGGCATCGTGGGCGCCATGACCGCCGAACGCATTGTGGACACCTTCCTGAGCACCAGCTTCGAGGGGGGCCGCCACGCCCGCCGGGTGGGGCTGATGATGGAAATAGAGGAATAACCAGCCAGGCCCGCCGGATGGCGGGCTCAGCTTGTCGCG
>OFFF01002395.1_pt1 | contig 10601 bp, 12 predicted proteins | sample 1521301 | NCBI WGS metagenome assembly OFFF01 (sample SAMEA3504101, study PRJEB24116) | mouse gut metagenome | biome: mouse gut; feature: mouse-associated habitat; material: faeces | place: Denmark | collected 2011
TGCAGATCATGCCCCCTGCACACAATATATTTTCCAACGTTTATAATTTCATCTCCATAATATTCCATTTCCGCAAAATCCAGGAAAAAGGTCATTTTAACGCCATATTTATCGGCAATATCCATCATCCTGCCAATTCCCCACTCCTCACCGTCAATACGGCCGTATACTAAAGTGTCTATAAATTTGTCTGGGGCGCGCATAGAAAATGCTTCTGTATCCACTGTCACTATTAATTTAGGTTTATTTACCATAACCGTTTCCCTTTAGCCCTCACATTTCAGAATTTAACCATCTATCTTTTTAAACAAAAAAATGCCATAGGATTCGGTACGAAATGCATAGTCCACGCATTGAATCACATTGCGGTATTTTGTAATAAAATCAAAGGCATTATAGTTCCCCGTAGAATAATGAAAGGAAATTGCTAACTGCCCTCCCGATTTGATTGCGCGAACGGCCTGATCTATCAGCCAGACTTCATAATCCACATATCCAACGACTCCTATTAAAATTACAATATCAGCCTTAATGTCTGGAAATTGTTTCTGATTAAAATCAAAAACTAACGTATTTCCTGTAAGCTGTTTATAATCAACCGGATAATATGCTATTTCTTTAGGCAGCAACTGGCGCATCGGCTCCGAACCGCTTCCCAAATCTAATACCGATTCCGCCCCTGTCCAATCAATCATTTTTGCTACAAGCTGGGCTCTCTCATGGGGAACCTCATTCTGATACTCCTTGCGCCACGCATCTTCATCTTTCTTCCAATATTCGGATTTCTGACATTTCCACCAAACAGAGTGATTCGGATAATGATTATACATTCTCCCAATCCATTCAAAATGTTTTCCTCTTTCAAATCCCATCTGTTTTAAATCATATTCAATAGAATATAATTGTCTGAATGCAGTAATAACGATAAAAATATCATCTTTTTTTTCTTCCAGCAAAACATCTGGCTGTTTAATTTCTTTGCCCAGATATTTTTGACCGACTAATTCCTCCGATTTATCAACAATATAGTCAACATACTGAATCCTATTCTCATCAACGCGTTCCTGCATATATTTTGATGCGCCATATAAAATATATCTCATAACCAACGTCTCCTCCCGCCTCTACTTCAAGCACCAATACCATTTACACGACTCTTCCGTAACCTCATCATATTTTTCATAGCATTGTACCTTTGAAAAATATCCTAAAAGTTGTTTGCTAAAATCAACCTCTCCGTAATGCCGGAATGTACCGATCCTGTATTTCTCATAATTATCTTTGCCATACCATCCCGTTGGATCTTTATGTGCCAGTGTTTTTAAAGTACCGCTCTCAAGTACCCATATAAGGGCGATACCGCCTGGTCCTAAAACTCGTTTTATTTCACTTAATGCCTTATTGTCATCATATACATGATTTAAAACACAGCTAGCGAACGCCATATCAAAAGATTCCGGCGCAATATCCGGCATACAACAGATATCCGCAACAATATCCGTTTTACATTCCGGACGAATGTCAACGGTAATTGTGTCAGCATTCATATTTTTAAAAAGTAAGCGTTCGGACCTTGTTGGAGACACATGTAAAATCTTCATTTTAGAAATACCTGCCGGCATATTCTCATTTAATAATTTAGAAACTGTACGCGTGCGTTCCAAAGAACCGCAGGAGGAACACCTCCGGGGTCTGTCCGAATTGTATGTTTCAAATGCATTACCACCGCAAATCGGACACTTGTATTCCACCATCGTTTGTCTTCCACTTGAACGGGACGCTGGAACTTTTTTCTGAATATCAAAATAATCCTCAAACTCCCGAAATCCCGCATTTTTTAACGTATCTCTAATCTCAGGAAATGTAGGCTGAGCCAGCACTAACACAAAATCCTTATCCGGCGAAATACTAATATCCGAGAATTTATAAACAGGCTTACCTCTCCATTTTGCCTGGGAATCTGCATCGTTTGAAATATAATACGCGGTATTTAAAACCCGATGCAGATCAACCGTCTGAAAAACGACTGATTCTATCCATCCTTTCCCCCATATTACTACATTTCTTCCCTTCGCTTTTTCACGAATAAAATCTTTTATCTTGATTATATTTCTTTTAGAATAGAACGATTCTTTAGAAAAAATCGATTCAAACTCAACATTTTTTAGTTTCTCTGTTTGTATTTGACTTACTGCATCCGAAACACTTATAAACTGTATCTTTTCTTTCATTGCCTCAAGAAAATAATCAAAAAACATTACCATCAAATCGTTTTTCTCATCAAAGCAACGCGATTTTTGAGATTGCCTTAAAAAAGACCAGCTATGCATCAGTATTGTAGAAATTGCATCATCGCCATAATAATTATAAAATTCATCAAATAACTTTTGATATTTACCAATAACCATCTCAAAATCATTCTTTTTTGAGGGTGCAAGCGCGGGAGAATTGAAATTAAAACTTTCTTTATTAGGCAAAATACTAATGGGAAACTCTACTATCCCATTTTCAAATAAGAATTGCCTGTTTATAGGTAATTTTTCCGGCCTTACGTAGTTATAGCTTAAATCAGCCTGATATCCGTTTTCTTTCAGCGCTTTCAATACGCCTATGCCAAAGCGAAACTCCCCGCCGCGGTATGCGACCGGTACCTTTCCAGTACATTTCATATATTGCTCTGTCACATAATCAATTATAACCCTTGCGTCATCCTCATTTTGACACCATGAATAATAGTTTTCGTTTATAGAGACCCAAGGTTGTTTGCCTACAATTTTATCCAATAAGTCATAGTGACAATGTACTTGCATGTCGTGTCCGCGAGAAACAATATATCTGCCTACATCAATGATTTCATCCCCATACAATTCACATTCCCCAAAATCAACGAAAAATGTTATTTTTATATTGTGCTTATCCGCAATATCCATCATTTTTCCGATACCATATTCTTTTCCGCCAAGTCTCCCATAGATCAGCGTATTCATATGGTCTGACACCGCCCTCTTTGGCAATGCTTCTACGTCGACAGTCAGCATGCATTTCTGCTTTCCCATTATCTATTCTCCTAAAAAAATTTTTGAAACCGCCTAAATTCTAATAATGCATTTTTCTTTACAAATAATAGACTTTCGCGTCAACACACTTCCGAGTATCCAGCACAACCTTATTCCTTACATATGCAAAACGATCAACAATCTCCTTATGCCCAACCATAATAACGATTAAATCGACTCTTTCCGCAAACTCCTCAAATCCAAATACCTGCCTGTCGACAATCTGCGTTTTTATGTATGGGTCATAGCACAAAAGCGGAGGTGCAAGATGCCTTTTCATACATTCCAAAAGCTGCAGAGACGGACTTTCCCGCACATCATCTACATCCTCTTTATAAGTCAGTCCATAAAGCCCTACCCTTGAGATATCCGTCATATGGTTCTCCTGCATAATCTCATAGATCCGCCCCAGTACAAATTCCGGCATAGAATCATTGATCTTACGCGCCGCCAAGATAATATTGGCAAGCCCCGGATAATCTCCCACAAGAAACCAAGGGTCAACGGAGATGCAGTGCCCGCCCACGCCCGGCCCGGGACTTAGAATGTTCACACGCGGATGATTGTTTGCAATACGGATGATTTCATATACATCCATTCCGTCAGAACGGCATATCTTCGCCAGCTCATTTGCAAAAGCTATATTGATATCCCGAAAAGTATTCTCTACGACCTTTGACATTTCTGCCGAACGGATATCCGTCAAAATAATCTCTCCCTTGCAAAAGGAGCCGTATATTTCCTTTAATGCATGTCCTGTTTCAGCGTCATCCGTTCCAATCGTCCGGGAATTGTGCTCCAGTTCATAGATCATAGAGCCCGGAATAATCCTCTCCGGAGCATGTGCTATCTTTACCTTTTTTTCACTTTTATCCGCAAGCGGCCGGATAACCTTGTCAATACTTCCAGGAGACACTGTGCTCTCAATTACAATAATGCTGTCTTTCGGACATACCTCCAAAACATCCTCAAAAGCAGCCGCCACATAACTCATATCTACTTTTTTGCTGCCCTTATCATATGGCGTAGGCACGGATATGATATAGACATCTGCCACCGGCATCTCTGATGTAAATAGGATTCCATTGTCTGCCGCACGTCCAAAAAGCTCCGTCATCCCTTTTTCCTGGAAAGTCAATTGACGGTTGTTGAGTTTAAAATCTCCCCGTTCTTATCTGTACCTGCAACTTCATTCCCGCTTGCCGCAAGCATCAACGCCGTCGGCAGCCCGATATATCCAAGACCCACTACACCGATCACTTCATACACCTCTCTCTGTCTTTTCTGAATTCTTCCATTACAGCCGCAATTGCAATAGATTCTTCAGCGGGAAAATAATTGCTGTTATGGCCAAGTATCGCACGAAGAAATTCACTGATTTCATAGCGCAGCCCTTCTCCCAGATATCTGCTGAAAAAGACTTCATCGTTGGCCGGATTCTCGTAGTGAACCCCAAATTCCGTCGTTTTCCACCAAGGCGCCTTGACTTCGATAAATCCCCTTGTGCCGGATATCAGCATACTGCCAAGCGACTTGACGCCGATTCCCACCTTCACAGTCGCCGTTGCATTCGGATATTTTAAATATGCTTTCGAATAAATATCCGTCTGCTGCTCGTTCCAAAAGCTCTCAAAACGGACAGATTTATAATTTACACCAAGAATCTTTGATATCCCCAGCAATGGATAACTTGCCAGCTCAGAAAAAGCACCCGCATATTCTCCCGTCCACTCTCTTGAACCTATTGGTACAAGTTTCGTAAAACATGCCTCCACATCATATACCGTACCGATGATACCGCTTTGAACTACGCCGGTCAGCTGATGGAATCCCGGACAATATGCCGTTTTAATCGCCTCCATCAAAACCAGTTTCTTTTCTTTTGCCAATGCATATGCACGTTTTGCATCTTCCCCTGAGAATGCAAGCGGCTTTTCGCACAGGACGTGTTTGTTGCCCTCCAAAGCCCGCATAACATAATCTATATGGGTTCCATGGGGCGATGCGATATACACTGCATCGATTTTGGAAAGGAATGCCTCCCAATCATCTTCATAAAACTTAAGACCAAATTTTTCCGCAAAGCTTTTAGCGCCCTCCAGGCGGGGATTGAACACGCTGACCGGAACAATTCCGCTTACATATTTGATTTCAGGCATAAACCGTCCGGCTATTTTGCCGGAGCCCACAATTCCCAAACGCACCAGATTAAAATTATTTGTCCGGAGCATAGTACTGGAAATATCCTTTGTCCGCTCCAGATAAATAACCTCGCAATATTTTCTAAAATGGTCAAATTCGCCTATCCAGTCAGAACCGACCGTTAAAATATCCACCTGATACTTTAATATGTCTTCCGCTTTCTGCCCAATATGGTCTTCCACGATAATCTCATCCGCCAGGCCTGTCTTACGCACAGACTCCATCCGCTCCGAAAGAGAGTCGCAGACATTCAGTTTCCCTCTGGATTTGTCATACTGCTCCGTTGTAACCCCGACAATAAGATAATCCCCCAATGCTTTCGCCCTTTTTAATAAATTATAATGCCCCTCATGGAACAGGTCAAATGTGCCATATGTAATTACTTTTTTCATCCCCTTACCTCCGTCTCTTCCGGAATTTTAAATTCACTGATGCGGTGATGGATCTTCTGCTCTTCCTTTGGCGGCAGCTCCAGATAATTCCCGAATTTGAAAGTCAGGTATTCCTCATAATCCCGCACACTGGTAAATACCTCTCCTTCAAACGTGATATCTGACATATCTTCATACCATCTGCGGCGGTATCCATATTCCCTGTTTGGCGTGGGAAACGTAAGGATACGCACCCAGCCTGTCCGTTTCTTATTTCTCCGCCTGATATATTTTTCAAAATGCTTATGTACCGCCGAAATAGGAACTTTCGACATTGCTGCGTACATGATCCGTTTTGCCGGATTCTTTTCCCGGTATTTTCCCGACTCAGAATACATGAATTTACGAATCAAAAAGCAATGCAGGCTGCATAGCTCCCGTCCCAGACGGCTGTCCGGAACATGATCCAGAGGAAATAACATAAACCTTCAGATTATGTAAAGTAGCCAATGAGATTACCAAATCAAATTCATTATCGTTAAATGGAATATTTTGTGCCTGTCCGTACTGCAGCCTGTCTCTTATCTCTTCTTTTGCATGCTCCAATGCATATTGTGATATGTCAATACCGCTAACATTTAGTCCTGGTACCATTTGTACAAGTTCATATAGCAAATGGGCCATCCCACACCCTACATCCAGTACTTTCTGTCCTGATTTTAGTTGATAATGTTCAGCCAGCTTTTGTGCAACTAATCTCCATCTTCCATCGTAGCGATATCCCCCATACCCATACTTTCTATCACCATCCCAGTAATCATAACCATACTCTTTTGCAACACATGCACACGCTGCTTTGTCATCACTGACAACCCGTCCAATATAATCTCTTTTTGTAGCTTTATGCAATTCAGATACAAAATCAATATATGCCATATTCAGTTCCCCCTTTCCCTAAAAAACTTCCTGACACAATAAAAAACATTACACTCAGCAAAATCCCATTACACTCAATATCTTTCATCACCTTAAGTCATGAATTACACGTTGAATTGCCTCATAAACTTTATTCGCAATCATTTCGTGACCCTTGTCAGTATAATGGTCTGAATCAATAAACATCTGATTCTGATGCTCAAACAACTTCATAAGATTAATATACCCGCTCTTATCATTCGCATACTGTGCATATTCTCTGGATGCAACAATAAGCTCATCTTTTTCATACAGGCTTTTTTCCCATAAAGTCATTGATTTCATTGTGTGATTCATCGGCTGCAAAAAACCAAAGAATTGGGCACCATAAAAGTTAGAAATCACCCTCAATAAATTTACATTTCTGCTCCAAAAAGAATATAGAGTTTCTTGACTACAAAACCCACTGTTATATTTTTGTTTTGGAGCCAATTCCTTAATCAAATTAATAGCTTTTTTTACATTAAATTCATTTACAGCCTCCTTAGGTTGAAGATTACACACACCGCTCATGCTAATCACCACCTGCGGCCGTAAAATATAACCATCTCGTAGTAATCTAAGAATCTCACTAACTATATCATCATCCGGATATGCTCCGTTGTAAATAGCCACTTTTATATTATCAGCTTGAAATTTATGATACAGCTTACTCACCCAATTTTCCGGATGGAATTCCTCAGAAGAAGCCGAATTTCCTAAAACTAATACTCTAATTCCACCTTTCTCCTCCCTACCATACAAATTCCAATTTTGTTTACCCTCTGAATTTAACCGACTACAGCCCAAAAGTGGATCATACACTTCCGTTCGTATTAGCAGCCATTCGGCTCGCACAGTATAACGTCTGATGGATGTGTAATTTTGATTTTCCAACGAAAATCCTTCTTTTTCTATAATAGCTCTTATTTTGATCAAACGTTTAGGATCCGGAAAATCTTCATTTATAATGATCAATTTATCATCTGTTCCATCCAATGACAGTTCATGTATATCCTTAATATTTTGTTCATCATCTGCTGCATCGCCTACATACCCATTAATTTGAATTCCATAAAGATTCAACACTTCTTCTATTAATCCTGCAATGAGATTCTTTTTACTGTATACTATAAATGAGCAAATTTGAAATTCTACCAAAATTGCATCAAATAGCATCAAACTAAAGACATCATGCCTCTGTGGGTGTATACTGTATCTGCTAAGAAAACAATAACCTACAAAGGATGATGTCTTATAGAGAACAGTATATACCATTCAGCGCTACTTTACAACTGCTTAAAAAATATGAGCCTATGCCGTGTCTTCCCTCAGACGGCTATAAAGCATATCATGGCTATCCTGATATCCGTCTTTTCTCTTGGATATCATGGAAAGACCATCGATTTTGAAAAATACAGTTCCTGTCACCGTACCACAGTCGCACATTTCCTCAATAAAGGGAAATGGGATGACACCAGACTGGAAGACATACTAAAAAGCACCGTCATCCAGTTCATCTATAAAGAAGCCCTACAGTCCGGAAAGCCTGTGTTCTGCATTGTGGATGACACCATCTCCTCCAAGACAAAGCCTTCGTCACGGGCTCTGCACCCGATTGAAGATGCGTATTTCCACCAGTCCCATCTCAAGGGGAAGCAGGACTATGGGCATCAGGCCGTGGCTGTCATGCTCTCCTGTAACGGCATCGTCCTTAATTATGCCGTCATCATGTACGACAAGACCATGTCAAAGGTGAAGATCGTACAGGAGATTGCCAATGAGCTGCCTGTACCACCAGTAATCTCTTATTTCCTCTGCGATAGCTGGTATACATGCGGCGACATCATGGATGCTTTTATCAAAAAGGGCTTCTATACCATCGGCGCGCTGAAAACGAACCGGATAGTGTATCCCTGTGGCATAAAGCAGAAGATCAGCGAGCTTGCCCTTCATCTGCGGAAGACAGATGCCGATGTCAGCCTCGTGACAGTTGGCAGTCGGAGCTATTATGTCTATCGATATGAAGGAAGCCTTAACGGCATCGACGATGCCGTGGTACTGATCAGCTATCCAAAGGATGCGTTCCATGACCCCAAGGCCCTGCGGGCTTTTATCAGCACGGATGTTTCCTTGAGCACCCGTGAGATCCTGGACAGATATGTGGAACGGTGGCCAATAGAGGTGTTCTTCCGCCAGTCCAAGGACAAACTGGCATTTGACAGGTACCAGGTTCGTTCCTCGAAAGGGATCAGGAGGTATTGGCTGCTGATGTCGCTGTCCCACTTGGTTGCCTGTACTGGATGCGGTGAAGCCATGTCCTTTGAAGACGGCTATGCTTATATTTATAGCCATATCCAAGAAGAACGGCTCCGTTTCATTTACCAGTGTGGAGCAAGGCACGTTCTTTTTGAGGAAGTCCTGGCTTTAGTTGCATAGGTGCATTGTGCAGTTTTTTAAATTTGCTCATTTATAGTACCCAATAATTAAATGCAAAATCATTTCTCCGAAGATTATCATCTATATAACCATAGTCTTTCTGAATCAACCGAATGTCTTCTCTTATTTGCTCTTTAAAATTTGACATACTAATTATCTCCCGGTCAGCTTGCGTTTCCACTATCATTTTATCCTACTCTATCCATATACCTATTCTTTTAATAACATTATTTTTCTAAAAATTATACTATCAGAATGTCATATAACCGTAAATGGGGCTGTAACTTATCACCCCATTTACTAGCTACCACCATTGTTCTCGTATATCCTATGTCTATACTCCATTCCTATATTTAAGCCAACTGCAAGCCCGCCAAGTCCCTCACCACCTCTATGGGCAAATCCGCATCCTCTGCGATTTCTTCAACGGTCTGCTTCCCTCTTGCAATCAAGCGGCGAGCAAACGCTTTTTTCTCCTCCATTAGTGCCTTCTCTGCTCTTTTTTCCGCTAAATCATCAAATACCTGACACATAATATTCTGACCTCCTTCCGTCTCCTTGAAATACTTTACCTGTTTTGCCAGCGCTGGATAGAACATGTCTACTGAACTCAAACACCTAAAGTCATGCATCAGCTTTCCAATCGGATCACTGTCATCTTTATAATTGCCATTAACATATATGATATGGGAGCCATCGCCAAAATATGCGCCCGTTTCCTTAATCACCCTGTCAATATGGTACAGTGACCCCCCTGCTCCCATAACATCATTTGCCGTTATGAAAATCACATAAGAATCATGGATTTCATTAAATTCCTGTCCAGCCTTCAACATTTTTGTATCTATCATGCTGCTATGAAATCTCGCCCTGTGGACATCTGCTCCAGCCGAAGCACGTTGCACTTCAATGTCATAGACCTTATCTTTCCCGTCTTTTGCGTAAATATCTATCGTAATAGATCGTCCACCCGGCATTGGATTCTTATACTCTCTCTGTGCTACCACTTCCAACACCTTTAAATCACTGCGCTGGAGGATAACATTCAGCAATAATTCCGTAGCCTCGATATTTCTATCGAATACCAGCGTCATTAGATTATCGTCTAAAAGATTTAATTTTCCTATTGCTTCTAATGTTTCCTGCCTCTCTAATTGCTTCTGATTATCCGCTCCCATCATATCACCTGCCTTTTCATTAAGTATCATATCATGGATTCCTCCCTTTTTCAATTACGCTTGCCATCTGCATTCCATTTACAGAAAGGCTGAAATATTTTACTTTCTTCTTTCTGCACTATATAATTCTGGATTCCAGAAATCCATCGAATCCATGAAAACAGTATTTTCATACCTTCACACTCCCTGCCTAAAATTTTACTTATCCCGTCTTCCCTCCATTTCCAGCACATGGCGGTACTGCTCTAATTCCAGTTCCGCTTTCCAGTTCCTTCGCTCTGCAGAACACTCTTTCTCAAACAGATAAGCAGCCCCGTCCACAATATCAACAACTGTCAGCACAAGTGCAAGATAATCATTTTTTAATTCTCGATATCCTTCATCTGACAGAGAAAACTCGC
>OFFF01002398.1_pt1 | contig 10590 bp, 8 predicted proteins | sample 1521301 | NCBI WGS metagenome assembly OFFF01 (sample SAMEA3504101, study PRJEB24116) | mouse gut metagenome | biome: mouse gut; feature: mouse-associated habitat; material: faeces | place: Denmark | collected 2011
CATTTCTTTTGGATTTCATTACAAATAAAAACATATACAAACCTGTTTAAAAAGAAAAGGTGCATCCTCTCCACAAGAAAAAGTGAAGAGGACACACCTCTTTATTTATAGTTTATACTTATCTTCCTCCGGCTTTTCCTCGTTCCCCACCCTACGGCACCAGCATAACCTTCATAGCCGAAGGCTCCTTTTCCGCCGCTTCAAACGCCTCTTTCCAGTCTGCAAGAGAGAACGTATGGGATATGAGACCTTCTGTTTTAATCAGACCGGATTGTATGCCGCGGATAACCGCCGGATAGGTCTTCGCAGAGAGATGGGAGCCGATAATCGTCAGTTCCTTTCCGTCCCCGATTACGTTCCAGTCGGCCTTTACCTCCTCCGCAAATACACCCATCTGCACATATCTGCCGTGATTTTTCAAAACGCCAAGCCCCTGCTTCACGCTCTGCGGGCTTCCTGAAGCCTCGATATACACATCGCAGCCCTTTCCGTCTGTCAGTCTCATAATTTCCTGCATCACATCCTGCTTTGAGGGGTTCAGTACCACATCGGCGCCGTAGGATTCGCCCATTGCAAGGCGGTGCTCCCGCAAATCAATTCCGATAATCAGCCCCGGCAGCATCAACTGCGCCATCCGGACCATAGCCGCCCCGATTGCGCCGAGCCCTGCAATCACCACCACGTCGTCATGCTTTATCCCGGCCAGCTCCACCGCGTGCATACCGCAGGCAAGGGGCTCCACCAAAACAGCCTCCTCAAGAGTAAAGGAATCCGGAATTTTATGTATCAGGCTGTTTTTGTGTATCTTCACATACTGCGCGAAACCGCCCTGGGCATGCTGCTTAAATCCGTATACCGCCGAACCCGTGCACATCCAGTAGATGCCCCGGCGGCAGAAATCGCATTCATTACAGGGAACAATCTGTTCTGCGACGATGCGCTCGCCTTCTGCAAATCCGGTTACCTTTTCGCCCATCTTTACGATTCTTCCCGTAAACTCGTGGCCCCCAATCACAGGCGCCTCAATGTAGCGGTCCTTTTCCGAGGTTCCCCAGATTCGGATTCCCCCGTGATATGCCTTTACGTCTCCGGCGCAGATTCCGCATCCCTCCACCCGGATTAAAATCTCTTCCTCACCGATTTGGGGGACATCTACTTCTTCGTACCTGTTGTCATACGGCGCGTATGACACTACTGCTTTCATCTTCTCCTGCATACCTTTTCCTCCATAGGTTGTCTGATTTTGTGTTTATGGTTCATAACCTTATCACAATCTCTTCTCAAATTCAATATGGATTTTCTGGTTAAAGGAATATTTTACTCTTACAGGCAGCGGGCCAGGCGACTGCCTGCAATACAAATTTTGTTTGTTACGATAACAAACAGCATTTTTTACCTGACGGCGTCAAACCGCTCTTTGATTAAAAGCAGCGTTCCGCTTTTAACGGACACTCTGCTTTTTTCACCGGTAAATTCATTGCTGACTCCCACCGGATATTCCTTTGTCAGCACGGCGTTATCCAGTCCGTATTTCAGCCCCGTTTCGCAAACGCCCTCCGCCCTGTCGCTAAGGCAGAACACGGAAAGATATCCTTCTTCTTCCTCTCCAAAACATATTTCGCCGTCTTTTATCACGCAGTACCAGGAGCCTCTCCCTATCAGAACGCCCCTTCCGCCCTCAGCGGCCAGCCAGGAAAGGAGCTGGATATTGGCAATGGTATGGGAAGTACGCCCGCCGCAGCCTCCGTAAATGACAAAATCCCGGTAGCCGCGCCGCCATCCCTCTTTCACCGCCCATCCCGTGTCGGTATCGTCCTTTTCCGGCTTCAGTTTCACCACGTCAGGATGCTTTGGCAGATATTTCAGGGAATCAAAGTCACCTACCACCAACGTAACCGGCAGATTCTTTTCCCTGCAGTAAGCATAGCCGCCGTCGCAGGCAATCAATATATCCTCTGTTAAAAGACAGGGGAGTCCGTCTCCAAACTCCCCCGCACCCACAATGTAGCAAATTCCCATTGCCAGTTTCCTTTCTTCCGCTTCCGGGCGTTTTAGATTATACGTTTTATCGCCCGTTTTAAATCCAAATATTGATTTTCATTTTGCTGAATTTCGCATCATTTCGGACTTCCGTCCTTCTGCGCCTTGAAATTCTCCACATCCCGGCCAAAATCCCTGCAAAGCACCTCCCGCATAAAACCGGCGTCAACCTTTATTCTCTCTTTCGCCTTAAACTGATATAAAGCATAACATATTATTCTGGACAAAGCCATCATTTCCAGATAGGCGGCGTCATTTTCTTTTTCCCCGTCAACGTCCACTTCCGCGGCTATGATTTTCCGCACCAAATCCGTTATCAGTACTTCTCCCGCTTCTTTGTTTTTCACCATTTCCTGCAGTCTGCTGCTGACGGCGGTGTTGTCAAGCATCATATGGAGTACCCGGATAAAACACATGATATCGTTGGCCTCCTGGTCCATGCTCACAAAAAACAGGCGCATTCTTTCATGCAGGCTTTCTTTTTCCTCAAGCTTCTCATACATTCTTTTGCAGGAGCTTGTAGCGAAGTAATAAATTGCTCCGGCAATCATCTCTTCTTTATTGTCAAAATACTCGTAAACCGTGCCCTTGCCGATTCCGGCCTTTCTGGCAATTTCCGCAACCGTCAGCGTATTTAAATCCGCTCCTTCCGCAAATAATGCCATAATTGCCTGATACAGGGCTTCGGCCTTTGGCGCCAGATTTTTTTCCATCACCTAATCCTCCCTTTTGGGCAGAGGCTTTACGCCTGCCTTCCATCCTCTTTTTCCACAGGCAGAGCCTCCGCCATCGTGCCGCCTTCCTTTTTTTCCCTTGAAAAAATATCGTAGATGCAGGGAATCACTATCAGGGTAAGCAGGGTTCCGTAAACAAGACCTCCAATGGTAACAATTGCCATTGGTTTGCCCATCTCCGAGCCCATATCGTTGCTGAATACCATCGTGCACAGCGCGAGAATGGTGGTGAGGGCCGTCATAAGCACCGGCCGAAGCCTAGTCTTTCCGGCATGAATCAGGGCTTCTCTCTTACCCATCCCCTCGTCCCTTAACTGGTTCGTATAGTCCACCATCACGATTCCGTTATTGACGATGATACCGGAAAGCATGACAAATCCGATAAGCGCGATTACGCTGAGCTCGCTTCCGCTGATTACCAGACCAAAAAAGCCGCCGGTAAAGGCAAGGGGTATGGTAAACATGATGATAAAAGGCGATAACAGCGACTGGAACTGCGCCACCATAATCAGGTACATGAATATCAGCGCCAGCAGAAGCATCAGGTAAAGCTGTTCCATAGCGTCCGTAATCATTTCGTTTTCGCCGCTCATCACAAGGTTGTAGCCGCCTGGCATTTCATACTTGTCAAGCTCCGCCTCCAGCACATCCGAGACAAGTCCGACATTGTAGCCGTCGGCAATGTCTGCGGATACCTCGATGTACCGGTTCTGGTCAATTCTGTTTACAGAATCGGGTGAAATAGAATTTTCAAAATCCGCGACCTCCGACAGGGCTACTTTATCCTTTGTTCCGTCCTGTCTGGTTCTCTCAAGCACCACGTCCTTCACCAGATTTCTGGTAAGAGCAATATCCGAACCGTGTTTCACATAAACACTGTACTCATTGTCAACCGTTTCCAACGTTGTGATACTGGCGCTTTCGGCCAGTTTTGCGGAAAGCTGCTGGAATACCTCGGCGACAGTCATTCCGTGTTCAATGGCCTTGTCCCTGTCAACAATCACACGCAGTTCTCCCGTGGATTCCTCTAATCCGTCGGAAACGTTTTCCGTTCCCTCCACGGCTTCCACAATGGCCGCAATATCCACCGCGATTTCCTGCATCACGTCAATGTCGCGTCCCCGCACCTGCACGGAAATGCCGCTGCCGCCCATGGCGCTCATATCCATGGAGGAGGTATCTATCACGATTTCCGCCTCGTTTTTCTCGCAGATATCCGCCATCTCTTCCATAATTTCAGCGGCAATCGTATCGTTATCCTTTTCTTTCTCCGCGCTTAAAGTAAGGTACAGCGTGGTGGCGTTGGTGGCGGTATTTCCGCTTCCCGTGAGCATTGACATGGAGGATGTGGACGCCATTGCTCCCACGTCCTCGATTTCCTCCCGGGCAAGAAGCCGCTCTACTACCTCGTCCGTCACTTCCGCGGTTTTGGACAAAGGCGTGTCGTCCGGCAGGGTAATGGACATATTAAACTGGGTACTGTCCATATCCGGCATAAAGGCCGTGCCCTTAGCGTAAGACGCCGCGGCGCTTATCAGAAGCAGCGCCACTACCAGAAGCAGAACCACCGGTTTTCCTTTCAGGGACAGATTCAACAGCTTTTCATAGATATTTATAAGGCCCGTAAAAAACTTTCCGTCGGCGTTTTCTCTTGTTTTCGTAAGTACCCTGGAAGCCATTGCGGGAACCACCGTCAGGGCAATCACCAGACTTGCCAGCAGGGAATAGGCTATGGTCAGTCCCATATCCACGAATAACTGTCTGGTAATTCCCTCCGTGAACACAATGGGAAGAAATACGCACACCGTGGTCAGCGTGGAGGCCATGATTGCGCCTGCCACCTCTCCGGCTCCTTCGATTGCTGCATCCTTTGCGGAATATCCTTCTTTCCTTAGGCGGTAAATGTTTTCTATTACCACGATGGAGTTATCCACCAACATACCGATACCCAACGCAAGACCTGATAGCGAAATCACGTTCAAGGTGACGCCGCTGAAGTACATACATACGATTGCCGTCACCAGACCGATGGGAATGGAGCAGGCAATCACCGCCGTGGGCCGCAAATCCTTCAGAAAAACTATCAGGATAAGAATCGCCAGCACCGCGCCGAAAAGGATATTGTTCAAAATAGAGTCCATAACAAGGTCGATATAAATTCCCTGGTCCATCAGGGTAATCAGCATCAGGTCCTCGTTTTCCTCCATCAGCCTGTCGAATTTGTCCAGAATCTTGTCGGACACGTCGCCGGTGGAATAGCCTGTCTGCTTTTGAAGCGTTACCATAATGCCCGGCGCGCCGTTTACGTTGGCGTATATATCGCCGGAATTATCGGTCATAAACACATCCGCCACGTCGCCGAGGGTTATGATGTCCACGCCATCCATTTCCAGATTCATCAGGGGCATTTTCTTTAATTCTTCTATGCTTTCCGGCTTATCCCCTACGCGAATCAGGTAGGAAATCCCGTTTTCCGTTACATAACCGGCAGGCATGGAAAAATTCTGCGCCGTCAGAAGCGCTTCCACCGTCTCCACGGTAAGAATGCTGTGCATATTGGCCTTGTCGTAGGCGTCCAGCCTGTTTTCTTCCACTTCCTCCTCGCCCTCAAGAATCTGCTCAAGGGCGTCCGCAAGCTGCTCGGCGGTATCGTTTAACTGTTCCTCACCGGAGATAATCTGGTCTTCGCCCTCCCGCAACTGCTTTTCGCCGGCTTCGAGCTGTTCCACCGCAGCGTCTAACTGTTCCTCGCCGGCTTCTAACTGACTCTCCCCGGCTTCAAGCTGGGCTTCCGCAGAGTTTAACTGGAACTCTCCAAGGCTGATGGTGCTCTGGGCATTGGCGAACTCGATGGCGGCTATGAGGTTGCCCTGATAAACTTCCTGCAATGCATTGTCCAGTTGGGCAATATTTTCCTCAATAGGCGGAAGCTGGCCTTCCAATTGCGCTATCATCACCTTGTTCGCTTCAATACTGGATTTCAGAGTTTGGATTGTCGGTTCAAATTCGGCTTTTTTGGCTTCTAATTCATCTATATCAATTCCGTCAATTTTATCATTTAAAGTTTTTTTATATCCCTCCAAAATTACTTCAAGCTGATTCAAATCTTCTGTTCCGTCTGTTTGGATATTTGCTTGCGATAAAATTCCAATTATAGCATTTTTTTTAGTATCGCCATCTGGCATTGAACCGATATTATCTATTGCTGTAATCGCCTCTTTTGCCACCCCTACCATCTCAATCACATCATCAATCTGCGCTATTCCGTTCTCCGCCTGACTCAGCGCCGAATTATATCCTTCATTGGTAGCCTTTGCAGTAGCAATCTCAAGCGTAATATGCATCTTCGTAGCTTCCAAATCCGCTTTCGCCGTCACAATCTGCGTTTCCGCTTCGGCAAGCTGCCTCGCCGTGGCGGATTTTCTGTCCGCAAGCTCGTTCTTTCCCTCCTCCAGCTTCGTCCTGTTTTCGTTAATCTCCGCTCTGCCGTCGGCAAGCTCTCTTTTCGAATCCTCCAGCTCCTTTCTGGAATCCTCGATTTCTTTTTTGGAATCGTCCAGCTCCTGCCACTTGTCCGCAAGCTCCTGTTTGGACTCCTCCAGGTCCACTCTGGCGTCGGCAAGCTCCGCCTGTCCGTCATATATTTCCTGCCGGTTTTCATCCAGCTCCTCCAATACCTCGTCAATTTCCTCATCGATGGAGCCGAAAACCTGCTGATTCACTTTATCCACTTTATCCTGGCGGATAATCACGTTGACGCTTTCCTCCAGAAGTCCGGTGGCGCTGGCGGAAGCCACGCCGTCAATACTTTCCAGCTCAGGAATAATGATATCCTCCGTCATTTTTGTCACCGAAGCGGCGTCCATATTGTTGCCTCCCACTGCCGCTATCATAACCGGCAGCATGTCGGGATTTAACTTGATAATAATGGGATTGCTAACGGAATCGTCCCAATACCCCTTAATCTGGTCCAGATTCTCCCGCATTTCCAGAGATACCGCGTTCATATCCGCAGACTGGGAAAATTCCAGAATTACCATGGAATAATTTTCACTGGAAACTGAGCTGATACTTTCTATGTTGCTCACCGTTGCCATGGAAGCCTCCACAGGCTTGGTCACCACCATTTCCACCGTTTCCGGACTGGCTCCCGGATAGGCCGTCATTACAATCGCGTAGGGCAGGCTGATGTTTGGCAAAAGGTCTGTTGTCATTCTTGTAAAAGAAACCACTCCAAGCACAAGTACCAGAACCACCGCAACCAACACAGTGTAGGATTTTTTCACGCTGAACTTTGATAACATATGTATTCCGCTCTCTTTCCTTCTATTTTTCAATTTTTCCGTCCGACCAGTCGGTCGGCCAATACCAAAAAGAGTATATTGACAAACAGAAAGCCTGTCAATATACTCTTTAGTGATTTAACAGAAATTTAATTTTTGATAAAATTGTTCTATTGCCTGCCAATCGCAGCAGCTTGGATTATATCCCGGCCTCAAAGTCGGCTATACTGTCTGTTACAGCCGCCAGCCGTACCCATTTCCTTAAAGTTTTCCGGTCCTTTTCCGCATTTATGCGCGCGGCCGTATCCTCTGATATATGTCCTTTTTCTCTCAGGAAGTCAAAAATAGTTTCCCGGCTTTCTTCGGCCTTGCCTTCTATTCTTCCCTCTTCCCTCATCATTTCCTCATATTCTTCCCACAGCATATAACTCTCCCTCACTTCCGGCCGGATTTTGATGTTTTCCGTAAAGGCATGCAGTTTTTCCGTGACAGTGTCCGTCACATTCTCCCTGCGGCTGTCGCCTATGTAACGGAGCATGGCCTTTATCTCCTCATTTCCTCCCTGCTTCCCTTTCGTGTAAAAATAATAAAAGCGAAGCCCGTCCTCGTATTCCAGCTCCTGTACCTCTTCGCATTTGTTCCTGATACTGTAAATCATATAATCGTAACCAAAAGGGTCCTCGTCCAGTATCATCAGGACATACAAATCAGGAAGTGCCTCATAATCCTTCTGTCCGCTTCTCATACAGCCGGTGTCGTGCAGCGCCTGATAAAAACGATTGTGTTTGGCAAGTTTGGTGTTCTTCAGCAAATGCGGCTCAATATCAAAAACATTCATCGCCGTCCTTTTCTTCCCCTCCGGAACGTCTGCCGCTTCTTCCACCCTGACGTCCATGCGTATCCCTTTTCTTTCCGGTGAAAAAGGCGGTATCACCTTCTGCACCGTCACCGCCACTTTCCCTATCTTTCTCTGCAGAAGCGTTGACAGCAGCAGACGGCAGAACTCCTCCCCAATACTTGCGTCTGATGCAAGACGGCTCATCAAAAAATCGTCAATTACGTTTAATTCTTCCAGTTTCTTCTTTGTACTGCTCATTTTCCTCCTTTTCCGGCGAAGTCAAACCGGACAGGAAAAAGCAATACAATATTTCCTTATCTGGCATAGGCTGCGCCAACATCTGTTTTTTTGTGAAAATGCCGGCGATATGCCAGAAATACTCTGCCGGACAGGAAACGTCTCGGCGAATTGCTTTTCACTTTTTATCATACTTATTATATGCTTTTTCGATAATTGTGTCAATTCTTTTTCATGCAAAATAAATGTTTATACAAAATGCCATTTCAAAATCCGGGCGGAAATTTCATATCCCTACCGGCTTCATTTCGAAATCGCCCGCTTCAGTTTTGATTTCATCCTCTGCAAAGCGTTGTCAGTAGACTTGTCGTCTCTTCCTAATACCTTTGCAATCTGGCTGTAGCTCATACCTGTGAGATGCAAATCAAGCACCTGCTTTTCAAAGCTGCTGAGTTCTTTTTCAATTACCTTTTCAAGCAGCTCCACATTTTCCCTGTCAATCACAAGTTCTTCGGGGCTCCGCTCTGACTTGGAAATCAGATTGTTAATCAGCTCCCACTCCTCGCTTCTGTCAAATCCGTCGTTTTCCGAACCGTTCGTATAGAGAGAAATATAGGTATTAAGCGGCGCGTGCTTCTGCCTTCCCGCCGCCTGTACCGCCGTATACATCTGCCTTGATACGCATAAATCCGCAAAGGTGGAAAAGCTGGCGTCCCTTCCGGTGTCATAATCACGGATAGCCTTGAATAGCCCTATCATTCCCTCCTGAATCAAGTCCTCCCGGTCCGCGCCTAAAATATACATGGACTTGGCTTTATTGCGCACCAGATTTTTATATTTGTCCATAATATAATCCGTTACGGCCTCTTCCCCGTCCCGCTGGCGTATAATCAATTCTTCATCGCTGCATTTTTCGTAGTCTTTGTACATGTCTGCCTCTGACCTTCTGTCAATTAGAAGTGTGTTGTAAACACATAAAGGCAAACCGGTCGGCTTGCCTTAAGTATTAATTTTCTTTTTAGTAACTTAACAATCCAAACTGCTCTTTGCGTAAAACAGGAATTTTATTTATAAATATGTTTTTCATTGTAACTCTTGAATAGGTCGGATTCGCAAAGAAAAATAAATATTCCGTTTCCTCGGATACGTTTTTTACCGGAATTTCACACACCCACAAATAATGCGGCATATCTGTTTCCAACAATCGTTTTTCTTCCTCCAGCACAATGGCTTCAGTCAGGCTCCCTTTTTCCACGTCTTCCCGTAAAAATTTTTTTACTTCCCTGTTAATATCGGACATTTTCCAGATTTATATTTTCTCTTTCCATTCTTTTCAGACTTTTCAGACTGTTAAATGTATCCCGGAATCTGCTCTTAAAGGTTTCATACGGAATATATACTTTTTCGTGAATTGGATAAATCAGAAAACTGTTTTTTGTCTTTATGAATTTTTTGAGTTCTTCCCATCCAACGCCTAATACAAATCCATTGTAATTTAAACCGTTCTTCAAAAAGAACCCCGAATCATCATAAATAACATAATGCATTCTGTCCTGTTTTGTATGTCCGATAACCTGAACAATGTGGAGTTTATCCTTTTTTCCCTTTTCAGGAACAGACAACCCCAGGATGACCGGCAGCCCGCTTTCAACCGAATAATCTATATACCCGCGAAATTCTTCAAAATCCGCCTCTGAATTGTTAATAAAAACCTGATATCCTATAGAAATATGATAGTAGTTAAATATTTCTATCATTTGTGTCGGCCGCAGCCCGCTGGCCGGATATAATTTCGTTTTTCCTGACGAATATGCTTTTCCCAAATCTAATATCCGGATTTTATTATAATCAAACTTATGGTGAAGATACTGTGACATCGAAATCATGCTTGCTTCGGCACAGGCTATGGTATTATTATCCTGAACAAATAATGGATAAGTACTGTATGTAAACTCATTGCCTAAAATATGCACTTTCTTTTTATAAGTCATCACATTTAACAGACTGCCGTTACTGTATAAAACAGACCAGTTTGGATAAATATAGGAAAGCATTATTCTTGGCTCGTCTATTTTTCGAAGTGTAAAAAAGCCTCCATATGCCTGTTGCGACATTTCCTTTCCAAGGAAAATATGAACCCGTATCACTGTATTTTTCACTTCATATGAAGTATTAATATAGTGGACGCTTATCATATCTTTCCACTCAGTCTCTACATAGCTTTCTTCCAAAATAAAATAACGCCTTGCCGTGCTGCTTTCGCCATGCATAAAATCCAGCCTTGGCCAAATATATCTTTCTACTTCAGCCGCTAATTGAGATTTATCCAACAGTATAATTTCAGATATTGCATCCACCAGCGTTGATATGTCAAATCTCCGTAAGGATTCTCTTATATCTTCCATTTTATAAAAGTACCCCAAAATGCTCTAATATTTCATAACTCTTTTCCAAATCC
>OFFF01002403.1_pt1 | contig 10578 bp, 10 predicted proteins | sample 1521301 | NCBI WGS metagenome assembly OFFF01 (sample SAMEA3504101, study PRJEB24116) | mouse gut metagenome | biome: mouse gut; feature: mouse-associated habitat; material: faeces | place: Denmark | collected 2011
TAATAGTACCGCCTTTGCCCCACTAAGCGGACAAGAGGCATAAAAAATAAGTAAAGGAGATATACTGATATTATGTTAAATGTAGGAAAAATTGAAGAAGGCTTCGTTTTAGACCATATCGAAGCAGGAAAAAGCCTTTCTCTATATCATCATCTACAGCTGGATAAATTGGACTGCCCGGTGGCTATTATCAAAAATGCCAGAAGTAATAAAAAGGGGAAAAAGGATATCTTGAAAGTGGAATGTGACATTAACACATTGAATCTGGATGTACTGGCGTTTATAGACCATAACATTACGGTAAACGTCATCAAGGATGGAAAAATCGTAGATAAAAGGGAGCTCACCCTCCCTAAGGAAATCCGGAACATCATCAAATGCAAAAACCCCCGGTGCATCACTTCCATTGAACAGGGGCTCCCGCATATTTTTGTCCTTTCCGATGAAAAAAAAGAAATTTACCGTTGCAAATACTGTGAAGAAAAATGCAGCAAGCGGCTGTAGAAAGAAGGTATCATGTGAAACTGGATATGCACTGCCACACAAAGGAAGGCTCTTTGGACGGCAAAATCACACTTTATGAAACAATCCTTTCCCTTCGGGAAAAAGGTTATCAGGGCATGTTAATTACGGATCACAATTCCTATAAAGCCCATCGGCATTACTTGAAAAATATTAAAAACCAGCATCCGGAACTGGAAGACTTTGTTGTGCTCAAAGGCATCGAATATGACACCATTGATGCAGGGCATATTATTGTCATTATGCCCACCGGCGTTAAGCTTCCCCTTTTGGAACTCAGGGGGCTTCCGGTGAATTTATTGGTGGATATTGTCCATCATTTCGGCGGCATCCTGGGGCCTGCCCATCCTTGCGGCGAAAAATATTTAAGCCTTATGAATACAAGACGGGGCCGGAAATCGCGGAACCTGATTTCCCGATTTGATTTTATCGAAACATATAACTCCTGCGAATCGATGGAATCCAACAGGGCCGCTGCCCAACTGGCCAAACGTTTTGACAACCCCGGGATGGGCGGCAGCGACTCCCACAAGGCGCTTTGCGCTGGCATGGGATATACCGCAATAGATGCCGACATCACCGATGAAACCAGCCTGATCCATGCCCTTCGCTCCGAAACTTCCGTCACTTCCGGCGGCGAACAATATATGTTCACCACCAAACAGAGGATCGGGCGCATTAATGATATACTGATTTACTCCTTCTGGTTTTATAATAAGTTCCTGGCACTGTATAAACGCCATAAACGTAAGACGGAGTTAAAAATTAATAACCTTCACGAATACTCCTCCAGACGAAGGCATTTCTTAAGAAAAAAATACTTCGCACGCTTTACCGGATATTCCTATACTCATCAGAAAGGGGCCTGAGGCTTAAGATTAAAAATTAAAAATGGAGTGAAGAATGCCTGCCGTAAATTCTTTCTTCAAGGCACTGCCTTCTTAACCCGCTGCCCACGGGGTCAAAAGGCATGCCTCAGAAAAAATTTTCGGCAGGCATAATTGAAAATCGGATGAAATATTCATTATTTTTTTCGTCTCTCATCCACCGCTTCTTTTAATTCCTGAAGGGCATCCTTAAACCGTCTGGATACCATCGATGGGTTTCCTTTGAACACCTGTTTATAATTCTTTAGTGCACCAGGCTGAATCCTCTTTTCTATATTAATTCTGTACTTCATACGAAGTTCCTGGATTTCCTCTTTAATTCCGTCCGGATAAACGGATACTTCGCTCTGGATTCTTTCTTTTAAGCTGCTTAGCCTCTCTTCAATGCTGGCCACCAGTTCTTCGGCCCTCAGGCTGCGCTCCTGCTTCTTCGCTTCCCATTCCTCATTGGAAAGTGCAATGATTACATCCAGGCGTTTTTGTACACGCTCCAATTCCTCCTTTGCCGCTTCCATCTTGATCAGCACATCCCGCAAATCGATTGCAGCCTTAAAGGATAAAGTGAAGTCTGCTACGATATATATGGTCAGCACAAAGGTTACCACCGAAAGTACCCCTTCCGGTATGGCAAACACCAGCCCCTCCACCGGCTTATGCACCACCCTCGTCATAAGTATGGTCAACCCGCCCCATGCCAATGTGGAACTTAGGCAGATTTGCCCCTGGAAATTGAACTTTTGGTTCGAGTAATCCCAGTACCTCACCTTAAACAGGGCTTCCATCACTACCCCCGTCACATATTCCAGGGCTGTTGCCCCTATACACCCGGCGATGTAAGTTAACAACAGATTATGCTGGAAAGGCATGGATACCAGCAGCATCATCACTGCCCCGCTCCCATATAAAGGCAAAAAGGGGCCCCGTATAAACCCCCGGTTCACCGGCTGCCTTTTTTTTAATGAAACATAGGATGATTCAAAACACCATCCGAAAAAGCAATAGAAATAAAAGAAAAATAACCATTGTGCCATTGTATATGAGTACATAGCCGTCTCCTGTTACCTATTTTAATATATCCCCACAGATACGCTCCACTTTCCCTTCTTCGTCTCATGGTCCGCCCCATAGTATACGAAACGGCCATAGCCGCGGACGGAAACGATGTCGCCTTTTTTTATCGCATAACTATTGTTTTCATTTTGCCTGCCATTCACGTATATCTTTTTTTCCCTGAAAAGTTCTAAACTTTGATTCCGGGATAAGTGATAAATCTTGGCAACCAGCCCATCAACCCGCTCCGAAGCCACCGTAAGCCGCATTTCCTCCGGCTCTTTGACCGGGAGTTCTTTCTTAGCATCCGCCAGACTGCATTTCACATTGGTGTGCTTTACTTTACTCAAATTGTCCATAATATAAGACGCTATTTTTTCCGTACAGAATACATAAGCGGACTTCCCTTCTATAAAAATATCCCCCAGATTGCTTCTGTCAATCCCCAGGTTCATCAGCGAGCCAAGAAAATCCCTATGGGTCATTGCATCGGCAAACTTTTCCATCAAAGGCTTTATCGCTAAGCAGGATATGGGGAATTCCTCTTCATAGCCAACGCTTTCCAAGCTTCCAAAACGCAGCATCTGCCTCTCGCAGCCTTCCCTGCCCCCGCTTAGTTCATAATCATTCCCCCTATCCTCCGCCGGCATCCTGTAAAATGCATCCAGTTCCGCCATGCTTAAAAAATTGGTATAGGTATAAATATTATGTTCATAAGATTTCCTTGAAAGTTCCGCCAGCCGCTTTTGCAGCTGCACCAACTCCTTTTCACTTTCCGCCGCCATATCCATTCCCTTTTCCATATATTATATAAAACTGATGATTTCCTCTTCCGGCGTCTGGGCAAACTCCACACTGACAGCATGCAATACCGGCCCTTCCTCCTGGTAATCTTCGAAATATTCCTTCTTCACCACTGCGGTCACTTTTACCCACTGCTTGTCCTCTAAGGAATCACACTGCTCATAAGCGCAGGCAAAGCCAAGAAATGCCATATCCTCCGCACAGCAGGTCATAGCCATTCTCCCCGGCACAAAATACCCTTTGGGAAAACTCCGAGGCTTCACCACCATTGCCGTAAAGCTCACTTTCTTCCCCTCGTACCTTTCCAAATGTTCCAGGGAATCCAGATACCAGATGCCATATCCCTGATTGTCCAGCTCTATCACTTCGTCCTCCAGATTATAAGGAAGATCCTCTTCCATAATTTCATCAATCTCCCCTTCTGCAGTTTCAAAAACAATATCCGCCTTCTGGTTAATGGCTATTATATTCCTTTTATAATTATTTAAATCTTCAATACCGTCGCAGCGGTTAAAAATAATCAGTTCCGACTTCCTCACCATTTCTGCCAGGAAAGTTTTCATATTATTGAAGTACATGGGAAATGTGGAAGCATCAATCGTCGTAATCTGCTGCTCCACCGACCAGTGCCACGGCAGCTTCATATTTTTAAAATTCCACATGCCGTTATACTCTATAATAATACGTTCCGGCTTGTGCTTTTTCTCCAGTTCTATCAAATGGGATGGGGTAAAATCTTCCTCATCCTCAATCAGTTCCAGTTCTGTCCGGCTGGCTTTCAGCAAAATATCATCATACTCCACTTCCCCTTCTTCACAGAGAATCAAAAGTGTCTTTCCCTTTACTTGAAAATATGGCTGCCCTAAGGTATAGGAAATAAACTCCGTCTTGCCGCTTTCTAAAAATCCATTAATAATATAAACCGGTTTCATCGATAACCTCCGTCTTATTTCCCTTTCTCAAACAGTTTTTGCAGCTTATCTTCCGCAAGCTTTGATCCTATTACACATATCTTTCCCGTTACATCCGGCTTCCCTTCCCTGATGTCGCACTCGCCCGGCACATAGTCGAAATAAACCCAGGCTCCGCTCCCCGCAGGAACCATTCCCTTCGCACGAAGTACAAAACCATACTCATCCTCACGCCCCAGTTCCTCCATCAGCTTTCCGATCTCTTCCGCTGTATATGAAGCAGGAGTCTCTATCCCCCAGCTGGTAAACACCTCGTCTGCATGGTGATGGTGATGCCCTTCATGTTCATGCCCGCCATGCTCCCCGGAATGATGATGGTGATGGCCATGGCAGCATTCTTCTCCGTCATGGTCATGGTGGTGTTCGTGGCCGCAGCCTTCCTCATTATGATGGTGGCCATGGCAGCCGCACGTACAGTCCGGGCCATGATCATGGTGATGTTCCCCTTCTTCCTGCCGGTGTTTCCTGCGCACCTCTTCCATCAGCTCAGCTTCCAAATCCTTCGCCCCTTCGATAGTTTCCAGGATATCCTTCCCGTCCAATTCCTCCCAAGGTGTCGTTACAATCGTTGCTTTCGAATTATGCTCCCTTATCATATCCACGCAGGCTGCCAGCTTCTCCTCGCTGATTTTTCCTGTCCGGCTCAAAATGATTGTTCCTGCATTTTCTATCTGGTTAATAAAAAACTCCCCAAAATTCTTGATATACATCTTGCATTTCATGGCATCCACTACTGCCACTGCACTGTTCAGTTCCACCTCTGCATCCGACACTATGTCCTGCACCGCCTTCATCACATCCGAAAGCTTCCCTACCCCAGAAGGCTCTATCAAAATCCTTTCCGGAGCATATGTCTCCAATACTTCTTTTAAGGAAGTGCCGAAATCCCCTACCAGCGAACAGCAGATGCAGCCGGAATTCATCTCCTTAATTTCAATCCCTGCTTCCTTTAAAAATCCGCCGTCAATGCCGATTTCACCAAACTCATTTTCTATCAATACCACTTTCGCATCTGCCAAAGCCTCTTTCAAAAGCTTTTTTATCAATGTAGTTTTCCCGGCTCCCAAAAAACCGGATACAATATCAATCTTTGTCATTTCGATAATGCGCTCCTTTCTATGCCATTTACACTTGTACTATTTCAAACATGCCGCTACCGGCGGCACAAACCTTACTCTTAATGTATTTTGCGCTTGTTTTTCTATAATGTCAAGTTTATATACATGATGACGACAGTCCTGGACTCTGATTTTAGCCTGTGCCAAATGCAAAGAGCAGGAGATTAGTTCTCTTGCTCTTTCAGCCTATCATTTTTAGTGTTAGTTGTATCATAATATTATTCTGAGAAATCATCCTTAAAATAAGGTAATTTCAGGAAATCCAACCTGGCAGACATAACAGATGAAGAAACATCAAATATCTTGGCCAATTCAGTTAGAGAAGGAACTATCATCTTGTCATAATAGGTGATAAGCGGAGCACTGGGTATGAGCAGCTGCCCTGCAAAGACATTTGCCCGCTCTTCCTTTTTAATATCCTCATCGGATAGATTCATACATGGCCCAAGCCGAAACTCAATATGGGAACTTTCATCATTAGGGCAGTCTAAGCAACAATGTGCCAGTTCGTGGGCTATTGTAAACTTTTTCCTATGTAATGATTCGTTCTTTTTATAAAATATAGCTAAGTTATTCCCATTGGAAAATGCTGCTCCCAGAATAGAACCTGCATCCGCTTCCATTAAATGCTCTATCTCTGAAAAGTCCTTTGCAATAGTAGAAATTCCTATATTCTCTAATAATTTTGAAATATCAACAGGCGGTTTCTGTGATACGTCATACTCTGCCAATAGGTCATATGGAGTTGTATTTCTTATTTTTCTTAAAATAGTACACATGTACTCACCACCTTGGTAATATACCCTTTTTCTTGTTGTATTATAAACTATAATATTGCCCATAACTGTCACCTTGCGATGTTTATTCTGCCAATGCACTTTGTCACACTTTTCATTAACCGGCACACTAACATCATATTACCAGATTATAACCAATAAAAACACAATATCATTGATTCAATCATCGCAGAGATTAAAAACTACGGGTATTGCAGTCATACTATCGGCAGCCTCTACCGCTGCATTCAGCGCCAGGATATTTGTCAGGAATGCAATGTTTTGCTTTTGTATGCTTCATTTTCAGGTTCTTCTTTCTTTACATTTCCTAATATATTCTCAATGCTCATTCTTATATCCTTTTTTAAATTGTACCATAATTTACCAGAAAGTTAAATCCTTTTTATCGTATTATAAGCTAACATTATGAACATAAAAAAAGAAACTTGAGGAATTAACGGAAATGGTGGATGAGGATAAAAACTCTCAATGACGTTGAGAGTTTTTCAAAAGCCAGGGGGCACCTTCTGAAACATGGCTGAAATGCCGTAAGAAGCTAATGACAAACATCACGTTCCAGGACGGACGAAATGCCCGGAACACTTGGTTAGCCGGAAAAATCAAATGCGGAAATTGCGGCTATGCCTTGAAAGTTACCCGCAACCCTTCCGGCTATGAATACCTCCGGTGCAATAAACGCTGCGACCATAAGGGCTGTCCGGGGTGCGGCACTCTCCGCAAAGCAGAATTTGAGCAATTCATCGATTCCACACAAAAAAAGAAGATATAAGCAGTAAAATCTCTTTCTCCTCATATTGAATTAGACCCCTTTTTCATGTATAATCTACCCATAGAAAGAAATACTTTTTTATAGACTCTGATTATGTTTAGATGCAACCGTATCCATGCTCGAAGCAATGCCGGAAGATGCGAGGATTAAAGTCATGCAATTCACCCAAAAACTATTCACATCCAGAAAACCCTCAAATCCATTCATCCTGGTCAGCCAGGAACAGATCCTTTCTGACCTTGCCGAATCACGCCAGCAAATTTCCGATGGCAAAGGCCTTGACATGGAAGACGCTCTGAAAACGATGGGTAAACAGCATGGATTCATTTAACGTAAGCTTTACCGAATAGAAGGCACAACCGCTTATGTGGATGCCATATACCACCAGTTCCAAGATTATGAAAATACTTTTGCAGACGAATTAGACCAATAAAACCTAAAACCGGAATAGGAATATACCCCTTTCCGTTTTTTTGCATTATTTCTTATCCGATTCCCCTTTACTCATATGCAATCTTCAAAAGTTCCTCCGGGGTGCTGATTCCTGCTTTTACCAGCTTTAACCCGTTCTCCTTCAGAGTACGCATATTCTGGTATTTCCTGGCATAGGCTACCACCTCGTCCATGGAAGCCTTGTCGCTAATCATGTGGCGCAGATTCGCGTCCACCGCAATGACTTCATGGATTGCGGTACGCCCTCTGTAGCCCGTATTGTTGCATTGGATGCAGCCCCTTCCCCGATGGATTTTCTTTACATCCTCTCCTAACAGCTTCCTTTCTTCCGGGGTGGTATCTATTTCTTGGCTGCAGTTGGGGCAGACCTTCCGCATCAGGCGCTGGGCCACCATGCCCACAAGTGAGTTGGCAATCAGGTAATTTTCCACGCCCATATCGCCCAGACGCACAATACTGGAAGCCGCGTCATTGGTATGAAGGGTACTGAGCACCACATGCCCGGTAATGGCTGCACGGACAGAAATCTCTGCGGTCTCACCATCCCTGGTCTCACCTACCATGATGATATCCGGGTCCTGGCGCAGCAGTGCACGCAGCCCTGCCTCAAAAGTAAGGCCGGCAACCGGGTTCACCTGAGTCTGATTTATGCCCGACACGTTTTTTTCCACCGGGTCTTCGATGGTGGAGATATTTAACATCCTGTGGGAAAGGTATTCCAATATCATATATAAAGTGGTGGATTTTCCGCTTCCGGTCGGGCCTGTGATATAAATGATTCCGTTAGGGCAGTTTAACAGGGGTAAAAACTGCCGGTAGCTTTCATCATCCATGCCGAACTGGTCCGCATGGTCCAGGTGGCCGGAAGAAGTGAGCAGACGAAGCACCGCCTTTTCCCCGAAAACAGTGGGCATGATGGAAACACGGATATTCACATGGCCGTTTTCTGTCCTTACCCGGAAATGGCCGTCCTGGGGGATTCTCTTTTCCGCAATGTCCAGGTTCGCCATAATTTTAATACGGGCAATCAACGGCTGGTGCACATTCCTTTGCAGGGAGACATATTCCAGGATAACGCCGTCAATTCGCATCCTGACCTTTGTTTCCCTGTCAAAAGGCTCTATATGAATATCGCTGGCATTGCTTTTGATGGCCCTTTCCACCAGGCTGTTAAGCAGGTTGATAATGGGAGCCTCTTCGTCTACATTTTCCAGCTCTGTCAGGTCAAAATCATCCATTTCATCCGCCACAAAGCCGGCATTGGCCTTCGTTGCCGCCTGTCTGGCACCCACTTCCGCAAAATAGTAGGAAATGGCCTGCCGCAAGGGTTTTTCCTCGCTAAGCAGAATTTGCAGATAGCAGCCTGTCTGCTGTCGCACCTCTTCCAAAGCAAAATAATTCAGGGGGTCATTGGTCACCAGAAGCATGGTACGGTTTTTTACACTTAAGGGGAGGAAAAGGTTTTTCTCCGCCAGTTCTTTATCCACCATGGCCACGGCTTCCAAATCCACCTGTTGGGATGCCACATCCACAATCTCCAGTTCCAGCCTGCTGGCCAAAGCTTCCAGCACCTGCTGCTCCGTCACAAATTTCAGTTCTATCAGAATCTGGCCCACTCGTTTGTCTCGATGCTCTTTCTGATAGGCCAGCGCCTGCTCCATTTGCCAGGCGTCCACATATCCTCTTTCCGCCAATATTTCCCCAATCCTCAGATTCGTCCTCAAATCGTTAAACCTCCATTCCAGTTCAGGCACTTACTGTTTTCCAGTTCCGTAAATCCCCACATTTTTCATTCATGCATATATATTTCCAACACGCAGCTCATATCCGGCTGGTCGATGATATTCCAATCTTCGTCAAAATATATTTGTTGTTCCATTTGGAGTTTGCATAGGCGGAGTGCCGGATAATTGGTTTCCACATCATCCAGGAAGCCGAAAAACTTGGCTTCCTCCCCGCGCAGAACCATATTTCCTGCCGCCGTCTGTATGTAATGCTCGGAAGGAACTTTTTCGCTGCCTGCCGTTACGCCATATAAATAGGCCGCCGGGATTTTGGGCACCGCCCCTTCTATGGAAAGGGATACGGGGAAAAGGCCATGCTTTAGGGCCAGCCCTGTGAGCAATTCATCCACCTGATGGTTTTCCATCCGTTCATAATAAACGGAAGATACTTCTTCCAGTTTGGCCCTGCTGTTCTCGATTTCCTGTTCCAGGACGGGGATTCCGTCAATGGCCGCCTGCATTCCTTCTGCCGTCTCCGTCAGTTCATCCCTTTGTATAATGTTTTCCTGATAATGTTCGATTCCGGGCATCAGCAGGAAACGGATGACCAGAAATGCAATCAGCACGCTGCCTGCCAGCTTCAATAACAAAATATCATTCTCTGTCAATTCCAGTCTCATTGTGTACCTCCTTCCTGGAGCTGCCCATCCGTGTTCAGGGCATCTTCATTCCCGGTTCCGCCCGCTTCCTGGACTGTCTGTGTCTGGCTCTCCTCCGTCACCTGGTTTTGGCCCTGCGCTTCCTTCGTCTCCCAGGTCATCCCCTGCTCCTGTGCCTTGCCGGAAATCTTGCCTTCCATCGCACAGGAAAGGGAAAGGCTGTACCACTCGTTATCATAATCATATCCCGTATAATTTACCGTATGGAAAAGCCCGCTGTCCTTCAGTTTCAGTATGTAATCCGGCACGTCGATGACTTTCCGGCTGTTTGCCTGAAAAGTAAGCACTCCGGTGGAGGCATCGTAACCGGTAATCCGGCATTCGATTCCCGCCCCTCCCGCATTTTCTATCCGGCGGAGCACATCATTGGAAAGTTCCGGATATACGGACAGGTTCTGGCCGGTCACTTCCACCGCCGCAATACTGCTCTCGATATCCGCCAGCTGCCTTTCCAGTTCCAGCGCCTGATTATATTGGCCCTGGACCTCTTCGGATGCTATCCACTCCTGTTTCTTTTGGATTTCATTTAAGGTAATTTTATTCAGTATAAAAAATATCAGCGTAGGAATCATGCAAAGCACGAACACCGCTGCCGGAAACAACAGATGTTTTCCGATTCCTTGCTGCTTCTCCCCTTTTTCAAAAAGCTTTTTGTTGGCACGGTAGAGGTCAATCTTTTTTTCCGCCCTGCCATTCCTCATCATGGCACCGATACAGGGTATCCAGTCCGCGGCCGTCTGGCCCGGGGGAACAGAGATTTTCTG
>OFFF01002404.1_pt1 | contig 10576 bp, 5 predicted proteins | sample 1521301 | NCBI WGS metagenome assembly OFFF01 (sample SAMEA3504101, study PRJEB24116) | mouse gut metagenome | biome: mouse gut; feature: mouse-associated habitat; material: faeces | place: Denmark | collected 2011
TCAATTCATGTCCGTCTGATGACGGACTTTCCTATAAGGTAAAAAAGAATGCTTCCCATTCTTCCATGTGTAACCCAAAATTTCATACGGTGGTCTTTAACCGCTTAGAAGTCCTCTACACACTTTCCACTTCAATCATTTCCGCATCCGCTTTCCTGATGGAAAGTTCATAGCCGCGGACGGTCACTTCCATCGGATCTCCCAAGGGTGCCACCTTGCGAATCTGCACATCCACACCCTTGGTCAGCCCCATGTCCATAATCCGGCGCTTGACCGCCCCCTCGCCGTGGAGTCTGACAACCCGCACAGTATCACCGACTTTTGATTCTTTCAGTGTTTTCATTTCTTTCTTCCTCCTCATTTCTAAAAGTTTTGCTCAAACCATAATCTTCTGCGCCATCTCTTTACTAACCGCAATACGGGAATCCTTTACGTTTACGATGACATTGCCCCCGATGGCATTTATCACCGTGACCTCTCCTCCCACAACAAAACCAAGGTTCTCCAGATGTGTCTTTATCTCCTGCTTTCCCCCGATTTTCCTGATAATATTTTCCTCTCCTACTTCTGCCAGTGTAAGCGGCATCATTCATTCACCTTCTTTGGAATATGTATTAGTTTTCACTAACTATATGGGCGAAGCAACGGATGCCAGACTTCGTCAGACATCCTTATGTTCAGCAGTAGTTAGCATCCACTAACCATATATTATAATATTACGCCTTGCGGACTTTGTCAATGATATTTTCGCCACTAACCACAGTTTCATCAAACTAACCAATGTGTTAGGGTATACTAACTCCTAAGTTTATGCAAGATACCCAGATTTATCAAATTCAGGTATCGTTTTTATTTTAGGGCTGACTTTTCTGGAAGTCACTCCCATTTCATAGAACTTTGCCATCAGCGTCCGCCTGTAGCTTACGCAAGTGAAGGGGGTGTTGCAAAATGATGAATCCACCCAATATATAGTATGGACATCCGAAATGCTTCAACTATATATTGTAGAATCAGCAAACTATCTGCAACAACCCCTTCATCAGGCATGATAAATGCCAAAGGCTATCTCGTTCTTATTTTTTATGGAAGCGCTTTCTCTTTTTCCCCACAAGCACAAGCAAAGCCACTAATACCAGCCCGCCTGCCGTACCGGCTATTATTATCCAGAGAGAAGACGTCTGCTGTACAATGCAGAAAATCTGTTCTGTTCCGGCCATATCCACCTGTAAATATTCACCCCTGGCCTTGCTCTCCAGCTCTCTCCATATCCCGTCTTTACATCCCCATACCACAGCGTCCTTATATGGATTATAGAGCCGGACTGCAAAAGTATCCGCATCCTTGATTTCCACATTTTCCAGTGCAATATCATAAACCACATACTCTTTGCCATGCACTGCTTCCGGCGGTTCGCTATCGCTGATAGCAGCTCGCAGCACCGTGTTTTCTGTAAATCGCTGCTCCACCAGGGCGTAGGGTTTTTCATAGCCAGCTTCCCCATCCGCCTCCTGCTTCTCATTGCTCTCCACTACTGTCACATCTTCTTTGTATTCCCCTTCTACCAACAGATTGCCCGTCATCATTTTATCCGAGCAATCCGGCCAAATCCCGTAATACCCTTCTCTTTCGGGAATCTCCGGATATTCCAGCCCGGCAAGGCTATCCCCGAATGCGACCTCCTGTGTGCCCAGATAAGCATCCTCTACCCGGAAAATCACCTTCAAATGGCGAAACTCCTGGGGAAGGCCTTCTTTTTGAAGCAGCTCTTCGTAACTAATCGGCTCTGCAATTCCCGCATAGCTGATATCATCTATCCCATAAAGGTTTTCACCCACGTAATAGTTGCCGCTTACCTTCACCTCTTCCTCATTCAGGGCATCGTCATAGTCCACTGTCTGCCCTGCAATAGCGCCCTTTCTCCCTGTGGATGCGCTGCAGTCCACCATCGCATAACAATCTTTTACCGTATCCGCAAATCCTGCAATGCCGCCCACATTCTTTTTTCCGGAGACCGCACAGAGCGCATAACAGCCTTTAATCATTGTAAAAGATTCCCCGCAAATACCGCCTACATAACTGCCTTCCGTGCTTTCCACACTGCCGTACCCTTCCGAATCCACAACAATACCATGCCGCATATATCCTACAATGCCGCCCGCACCGTCCTTTTTCGCCGTAATGTATCCTTCATTCACGCTGTCCGTAATAATGCATTTGGTAAAGTATCTCCTGCCAATCTGATAATCCACTTTTCCCGCTGCGCTGTCCTCCGGGTCTTCCTCGTCGATGGACATAGCGCCCGCTATACCGCCTATATTAATATCGCCTTTTACAATCCCCCTGTTCGTACATGTATCTGTTTTGCCGGTAGTAATGCTTTCTATATCCTCTAAATCAATATCTTTATAAAGTTCCTCAATACTGATATCGTTATAGTTCACTATATTGTCCGCCAAAATATTAAAAATCACATTTATCTGATGGTTCACCGCCCTCAAATCGTCGTTCACAATATCGGAATAATTGGAAGCATTTCCACTCAGTCCTTTCAGGCTCTCCGACATTCCCTTTAATTGGCTGCGCAGATTTTCCCTGTTTACATCGAATTCCGCGCCCAACTTTGAAAACCGTATATCCGACTGTCCGTTCACATAATCTACGATACTGCGTACATCCCTGGTGGCCGACTTGACGGAGTCCGTCACATCCTGCAAATGCTTTGCCACATTTTTCATGTCGCCGCCAACAGCTTCCAGTACATCCGAAGCCTGCTGCCCCGCAATATTCATCACCACATTCAAATTGCTCATCACTGCGGAGGCGGCATCCGACATCTCTGCCATTCCTTCCGCCAGCCTGTTAAGCTGCTCGGCGCTTGCGCTTCCGCTCTCCTGAATTTCTTTCATTACAGCATTTACCTTTTCCGCTGCAGCCTGCTGTGCCTTAAGGGCATTGTTGATATTCTCCTTTGCGCTGCCCACGGACTGGGATTTATCTCTTTTTTCAAAAGTAATATCCACCCGGTAAAACCCGCCTTCTTTTACCTCAAAGGTATACGCATACTCGCTTTTTTCCGATTTGGATACCGCAATGCCCTGTCCGCTTTCCGTTACAGAAGGGGTTTTGCTTACGGTATAGGCGCCGTCCGGTATTACTGTTACCGTTGCACTGCTCCCATTTATCTCCCAGGATGCACTTCCGCTCAAATTAGAACTTAACTCAATAGCAGTCGCCTTTTTCTTCCCTTCTTCCTGCTGAGGGGTTTGATCCGTTACCGTATTACTTTCCTGACTTTTCACATCTTCCAAAGCGATACCGATTTCCGGCACGCTCTGCGTTCCTTCGCTGAAAAGCATCTTCTGCGTGTACTGTCCGCTTTCCGTTTTGCTAATTTCTATGGAAGAATTCAAATTGCCAAAAGCCCTTGCCTGGCTGTTCCCATCCGTCTGGGCGGATTCCTGCGGCTGGCTGGTTTCCCCAGGCTGCCCAGAATTATCCGATGGCGCACCTCCATTCCCACTTCCGTTTTCCCCGGGCTGGATGCCGCCGGACGCTCCATTCCCGCCTCCTGCTTCTCCCGATGAATTTCCTCCGCCTGATGTGCTCCCTTCTCCCGGCTGTCCTGGATTGCCCGATGGCGCACCCTCATTCGCATCTCCGCTTCCGTTTGGCCTCCCAGAATTATCCGATGGTGAATTTCCGCCCGGCTGCCCGGCATTATCCGATGGCGCGTTTCCGCCTGGCTGTCCGGCATTATCCGATGGCGTATTTCCGCCTGGCTGTCCGGTATTATCCGATGGTGCGCTTCCTCCCGGCTGCCCGGCGTTATCCGATGGCGCGTTTCCTCCCGGTCCTGCAATCCCGTTCATTCCGTCTGCATTTTCATCTTCATCCGCCCCCATCTCCCCGTCTATGCTTCCATCCCCGGCGGCATCCACACCGCCCTTTTCACCCTGATAGCTAAAATAAGCTTCCACTTTCACATTGGGTTCAGGCATAACAAATGTATAATCCTTTCCGCTTTCCCTCTGCATGGGAATCCCATTCCCATTGGCATCTATGGCACGGATTTCACTTAATCCATAATCCTTATCCGGCTCTACCATAATATGAACGCTCTCCCCGGCCTTTGGGTAATGCTGGATACTTAAAATGCTGCCGCCCACTGTCGATAATAAAGATAGCCGGTTATAATCTGTTTCCTCATACTCGCCGCTGATATCGCCTATGCTGCCCAGCTTATCAAACATCCCTGACAAGTCCCCGTTTATTTTGGAAAAACTGTCCTCCGCCTCATAAATATCATCGAAAACATCCGGAAGCATATCCGTCACATGGCCTATACGGTCTGTAACAAGCTGCGCCTGCTCCATATTTCCATCCACAAAATCCGCAATCTGTTCCGCCAGCGCATCCCCCGCATCCGCGGCTCCATCGCTGTAATCCGCCAGCTTGTCAAAATCTTCTTTCACCGCATTTTTAGCATTTTCCATATCATCTATGGTCTTTTCTATCAGTTCATGAAGCTTATCCACGGCGCTGCGCAAAGATGTGGCCTCATCCACCTCTATAAAAGGCTCCATCTGCCCTACGATACCACCCACATCTTTTCTTCCATATACTGCTCCATCATTTGTACAAAATGATACGATGCCCGACTGCCTGCCCGCAATTCCCCCGATATTATAGCCGGTATGCTCATAGCCCACCCTGCCGTAATTGATACATCTGGTAATCAGGCCGTCCGAATATCCTGCAATACCACCAGCATCCACGCCGCTGAACATCTCCGTCTCCGAATCGCTGATATTAATGCTTAAGAAAATCCCAACCCCCATTTCATCGTCTTCTTCCACCCACTGGCTGTCATTATTGACGCAAGTGCGGTTCGCACAGCGGGAAATGGAGCCATGGTTTTTTCCCACCAGCCCGCCTGTGGAATAGTAACCGGTCACACGGCCGCCCGCATAACTGTTCAGAATCGTACCCGTTCCCTCGTTGACGCCTACCAGGCCGCCTACCGTAGTCCTCCCGCTCACATTCCCCTGGAAACTGCAGTTCTTGATAGTTCCGTAATTCACGCCGCACAGGCTGCCGATACATTCCTTTTCATCGGAGGCAATCACTTCCCCCTTAAGCTTCAAATCTTCCACTACCCCGCTTTTTTCTATGTAACGGAACAAACCGGCCACATAACCACTTCCCTTATAAGAGAATCCTGAAATGGTATGCCCCTGCCCCTGAAAAGTACCTGCAAATACAGGGATGGCTTCAAAATCCGTTCCCGTTAAATCTATGTCCTCGTTTAAGAGCACCAGCTTATTGGCAGACCAGGAATCTATAAAACATTGATTCCCAAATGCAAGGAAATCCTCCACCGTATTGATTTCCACCACTTCCTGAGGATGCTCTTCTTCTGCTCCTGCTGTGTCTTCCCCTTCCGCATCCGATGCCTCTGACTCCTTTGCCGTTCCATCCTCTTTCTTACCAGATGTTTCTGTATTCTTTGCCGTTCCTTCCTCTTTCGTGCCAGATGCTTCTGTATTCTTTTCCGTTCTTTCCCCTTTCGCTCCAGATGCTTCTGCATCCTTTGCCGTTCCTTCCTCTTCCGCTCCGGATGCTTCTGTATCCGATACTTCTTTCCCGACATCAGACACTTCTTCCCCATCCTTTATCTCCGCCGCCCTCAAATTCTGCATAGGGAACATATTGCAGGCCAGCGCCAATGCCATTCCCATAGATAATAGTCTTGCCATCCATTTTCTATATCTCATTGCCGCCCCTCCTCCTGTTCCATCTTTTGCCCTTTTTCTTGATTCTTCTTATCTTGTACTTCCTTTTCCTGTACTTCCTTATCTTGTACTTCCTTTTCTGGTTCTTCCTTTTCTGGTTCTTCCTTTTCGTGTTCTTCCTTTTCGCGCCCCTTCTTTTCTTCCTCCTGCTTCTTCTCCATAAGCAGGGCCATATCCTCCCCGCTATCCTGCTTCACCTGCATTTCCCCTGTAGTGACAAACAGGCTGGCATCTCCTCTTATCAGGCCATGCATCTCCCCGATAAATGTACCGTTCAACTGCCCCCGCACATAGCCGTCCACCATGATAAGCCCGGAGCCTTTTTCCAGTTTCAACGGAATGGACACGGCAAAAGATGTCCTGTCGATAATCTTTTCCCCCAGCAGCAAAATCTGCGGAAGCACAAACATAACAATGATAATAGACATAATCGTACCCCGCCCAAGGCACTGCCCGATACCGCAGATAGCCCCATCCGATGACATCTGCCCGATAAAAATACCCGCCAGGGCAAGCATGGAGCCGGAAGTTACAATGGTAGGAAACGCAAAGTTCATCGTCTCTATGATGGCATCCTTCTTGGACATTTTCTCCTTCAGCTCCATAAAGCGGCCGGAAATCACAATTGCATAGTCAATATTTGCCCCCATCTGAATCGAACTTACAATCAGGTAGCTCATGAAAAACACATTCTTCTGCTGTATGGCCGGAACAGAAAAGTTAATCCAGATAACCCCCTGAATGACCATTATCAGCAGCACCGGCATCCCCGCTGACATAAAGGTAAACAGCAGCACAACTAAAACAGCCAGAATAGAAACTACATTGACCACCGTATTATCCCTCTGGAACGTCTTATATAAATCATATTGGCTGGTCGCTTCTCCCGGAATCAAAATCGTGCCTTCGTAATACTTGCCGGCAATGGCATGCATTTCATCCAGGAAAGCGAAAGTCTCCTCCCCTTCTTCCGGCAGATTCAGATACACCAGAATACGGCTGTAATCCGTGCCCTGCAGCTGGTCTAAGGCAATCTGCATTTTTGTATGGGCATCTTCCAGCGTATCCATCAATTCATCATCCAGCGTGACGTATCCCTCATCCACCTCGTCATAAAGAAACATAAACATATCGATTAACGGAACGCTGTATGAGGAAAGTCCGTTGACAATTTTCGCATAATTTTCATCATTCACCGCATAAGCCATATAAAGCACCTCGGCCACCTCATAATCCAGCTCCAGAAGCTCCGAAAAATTCCTGGCCGATAGCTTGTCTGTCAGCATGTACCCATCCATGGCCTCCGTATTGGCAAGCCCCATCGTATAGTCGATTTCCTCCCGGGCATCCAGTTCCTCCAGCAATTCCTTTTCTTTCTCATAATTGCCTGCCGGCACAATCAATGCCACCATATTGGAATCGCCAAAGCTTTCCGTTATCATTTCATCCACCAACATGGCATCGCTCTGTACCGGGGTTTCCAACATGGTATATCCATAGACATAAGGACATTTGGAAGAAAGCAAATATGCCCCGATTATCATCACCAGAAACAGCGGCGGCATAATCCGTTTGGTCGCATAGGCGAACTTCCCCACAAAAGGTATCTTGGGAATAAAGCTTTTGTGCTTCGTTTTATCCATTGCATTTCCAAAAAGCATAAGCAGCCCCGGCATCAGCAAAAATACAGCCAAAAGGCTTAGAACAATTGCCCTTATCAGGCATAATGCCATATCCCTGCCGATTCCAAACTGCATAAACATCATGGCAATCAACCCGCCCACCGTTGTAAGGGAGCTGGAAGAAATCTCAGGAATTGATTTGCTTAAGGCCACAATATCCGCCTCCCGCACCGGCAAAGTCCGATGCTCCTCCTTGTACCTGTTGCAGAAAATAACCGCATAGTCAATGGATAATGCCAGCTGCAGCACTATCGTAACCGAATTTGATACAAAAGAAATCGTTCCCATAGCAAAATTCGTTCCCTTTGTAATCAGGGCAGCCGCACAGAAAGTCAAAAGAAGCACCGGCACTTCCGCCCATGTCTCCGAAGTGAACAACAGTACGGAAATAACCACGATTGCCACCAGGATGCTGATAATCTGCATTTCGCTGGCAATCTGTTTTGCCGATGCATCGCCCATGGAAGTGGACACATAGATATCATAGCCGTTTAGCAGCGCCTCCACTTCGTCCAGCGCTTCCAACGCCCGCTCGTCCGTCTCTTCATATCCAAAAGTTATATCATATAAAGCAGAAAAATTGTTATAATGCTCCGTTGTATTATCAAAGGCCATCATAATCACGGCATCCATATTTTCAATTTTCTCTGCTATCTTTTCGGCCTCCCCATAAGGGATATTCGTTACCATTACTTTCGCCGTACCATATGTAATGAACTGCTCCTCCATCAAATCCAGACCCTGACGGGTTTCCGTTGTATCCGGCAAATATGCCGACATGGCGTTCTCCACCTTCACCCACTTCATTGACACCACTGAAAAAATCAGAGCAATGCCAAAAAGAAGAAAAAACAAATTACGCCTGTCCACTATGAAAGTGGCTACTTTCAGCATAAAACTGCCGTCTTCCTTGTCCTTTTTTGGCTGTCCTGCCATCTTAATCCCTCCCCTTCCAGTTCCACAAATCCTCTTCCATTGCCCCCGAAGAATTTGCTGTTTCCATAAAAAGCTCCTTATATTGACCAAGAGTCATGTATCGAAAAATATTATAGTACATTCACCTCCTTTTTTCAAGAGAAAAGGCCCGGAAAGCATGGCCTTGGGAAACCCATGCTTTCAGTTCCTTTTTCTGCTGCTTTTTCTGTTAAATTTTTATTTTCAGTGCAGCATCCGAACCTTATAATGCGCCAGCCAGTAATTCACCTGTAAAAGATAAGCCAACAGCTGAGGGCCTGCCATCAGCTGGCCGTAGAAGGGTCTGGCATAATCGGAGGGCTGCTCCATGAATTTTTTTACCTTTTCCCCGTCAATCAATTCTCTGATAGGGGCATTGGCATCTTCCAGCACATTCCTCATATGCCCCCGCACCAGCTGTTCGTAAGCGGGGTCATAGGTCTTGGGATAAGGACTTTTTCTCCGGTAGATCACTTCCTGGGGTAAATGTTCCTTTCCTGCCGCCCGCAGCAGCGCCTTTACCACCCCGTCACGGTACTTCATATCCCAGGGCACATTCCAGGCATACTCTATAATCCGGTGGTCCGCAAAAGGAACTCTGGCCTCCAACCCCACATGCATGCTGGTTCTGTCCATCCGGTCTAACAATGTCTGCATAAACCATCGCAGATTCAGGTAGGAAATCTCCCTGCGACGCCTCTCTTCCCCTCTTTCCCCTTCTAACACCGGCGTCTCGGCCAGTGTCCGATGATACGCTTCCAAAGCATATTCCCGCACCGGCAGTTCTTTTAACACCTCATCTTTTAGCAGCATAGTCCTTGGCTTAAAGTCCATGGACCAGGGGAAAATATCCGCTTCAAAGCATTCCTTTTTATGAAACCAGGGATATCCGCCGAAAATTTCATCCGCACACTCTCCGGTCAGCGTCACCTTATGATGCACCGCCACTTTCCTGCAAAAATACAGCATGGATGACTCCACATCCGCCATACATGGCAAATCCCTGGCTTCCACCGCTTCGAACAAATAATCATACAGTTCTTCATTCCTGCACTCCAGATAATGATGCCGCGTGCCCGCATATTCCTTTACCTTATCCACCCATGGCCTATCCTGGGAAGGCTGGAAAGCGTTTGCCTTGAAGTTCACATCATTATCTTTAAAATCAAAGGAATAAGTATCCAGCATTTTACCTTGCTTTTTTAGTTCCTCGCTGCAAATCGCCGTGACCAGGCTGCTGTCCACACCTCCGGACAAAAAAGTGCATATGGGAACGTCCGACAGCATCTGCATTTTCACCGCATCTTCTATCAGGTACTGCATCTTCTCCACCGTTTCTTCCCAGCCATCTTCATGCACATGGCTTTCCAGCTTCCAATAGCAATGTTCTACGCAGCTCCCACTCCCGCATTCCAGAAAATGCCCCGGCAGCACTTCCAAAACGTCTTTGAACACCCCTTTCCCGTAGGTTTTAGCCGGCCCCAGCCCCAGCACTTCGCATAAGCCTTCCTTATCCACAGTAGGGGTTACCCCTGGAAAGCAGAAAATCCCCTTTATCTCCGAGGAAAAAATAATTGTTTCCCCATATTTCATATAGAAACAGGGCTTCACCCCGGCCCGGTCGCGGAAAAGAAGAAGCTTCTCCCGTTTGCCATCCCAAATCGCGAATGCAAATATTCCGTTCAACCGCTTTACAAAATCAGCGCCATAGCGCATATAGCCTGCTAAAATCACTTCGGTATCGCTTTCGGTAAGGAAACGCTCCCCTTCCTCCTCCATTTCCTTTTTCAATGTTTTCATATTGTAGATTTCCCCGTTATAGGCGATAGCCCATTGGTATCCCCCTTCCTTCCTGACCATAGGCTGCTGCCCTGTCAGCAAGTCGATGATGGAAAGCCTTACATGAGCCAACCCGCAGCGGCTACATAAGAATACCCCGTCTTCATCCGGACCCCTGTGTCTCTGTCTCCGGTTCATCTCGCACAGAACTTTCTCCCACTGCCCTTTTCCGTCTCCCTGCGTATAATTTTCATTTCCATTAAAAAAGCCCGCGATACCGCACATATTTTCCCTCCGCACTATTTTCTGACTTCCAATTCCCCCTCATGCAACTCTTCCCCAGTCTTCCAGCAATTGTAACGGCTGGTT
>OFFF01002406.1_pt1 | contig 10560 bp, 10 predicted proteins | sample 1521301 | NCBI WGS metagenome assembly OFFF01 (sample SAMEA3504101, study PRJEB24116) | mouse gut metagenome | biome: mouse gut; feature: mouse-associated habitat; material: faeces | place: Denmark | collected 2011
TATCTCACGCAGCTTCCCCTTCTCGCGAGAGTGGATGATAGCCACCGACACACCGGTCTTTCCGGCTCTGCCAGTTCGTCCTGAACGGTGGGTATAGACAGCAGGATCGTCGGGCAGACCATAGTTGATCACATGAGTCAGATCGTCGACATCAAGCCCACGGGCAGCCACATCGGTAGCCACGAGCAACGTGATCACACGATCGCGGAACTTGCGCATCACAATGTCGCGCTGCTGCTGGGAGAGGTCTCCGTGCAGAGCCTCGGCATTGTAGCCGTCCTTGATCAGATTGTCGGCAATCTCCTGGGTGTCACGGCGTGTGCGGCAGAACACTATGGCGTATATCCCGGGCGAATTATCCACAACTCGCTTGAGAGCAAGATACTTGTCGCGGGCATTCACCATATAATATATGTGGCGAACATTTTCCGAGCCTTCATTGCGCGTGCCCACCACAATCTCCTCATAGTCACGCATGTAATGCTTGGCTATCTTCAGGATGTCGGCAGGCATTGTGGCCGAGAACAGAAGAGTCTTATGATCCTCGGGCACATGTGACAATATCTCCTCTATCGAGTCAAGGAAGCCCATGTTGAGCATCTCGTCAGCCTCGTCGAGCACCACTGTGTTCACCTCGTCAAGCTTGACAACGCCACGCTTTATAAGGTCGATAAGACGGCCAGGAGTGGCTACTATCACATTGGCACCTGCCCGGAGCGACCGTATCTGGCTCTCGATGCTCGATCCGCCGTACACAGGGATGACCTTCACACCCGAGATGTATTTCGAGTAGTCCACAAGGTCACTGCTGATCTGTAGACACAGCTCTCGGGTGGGGGCGAGCACAAGTGCCTGCGGCCTGCGCACTCCGGCATCGATGCGCTGGAGCACCGGCAATCCGAATGCTGCCGTCTTGCCTGTGCCGGTCTGAGCGAGTGCCACTATATCATTGGCATCACCGAGCAGACGTGGGATTACGCGTTCCTGGATGGGCATCGGGGCTTCAAAACCCATCTCTTCAACCGCTTTCCTCAACGGCTCGTTGACACCTAATTCTTCAAATGATTTCATATATGTGAATTGATAATATAATTACAGGGGTTGCAGGCAAGTCAAGAGCCTGTGAAAAAAACATCGTTACTGCCCCTAATATAATAACTTATTGCCCCGCCGCAGGGTTCGCTCGACGCTACAACTACGGCAGGGCAAAGATTTTTCTTGGATAGGACCTATCTCAGTTCTCGTCGTACTTCACCGGAAGCACACGTGAGATGGAATGGTCAAGCGAAATGAGTGTCTCCGTACCCACAACACCGGGTATCACCTGTATCTTATGATTGAGCAGCTCCATAAGGTGCTCATTGTCGCGGGCAAACAGCTTGATGAGGATAGTGTACGGACCTGTGGTGAAATGGCACTCCACTATCTCGGGTATCTTCTCAAGCTCGGGAACAACCTCACGGTAAAGCGCACCCCTTTCAAGATTGACACCTATATAGGTGCATGTACGGTAGCCGAGTATCTTAGGATCGACATTATAGCCTGAGCCGGTGATGACATTAAGGTCGATCATTCGCTGTATGCGCTGATGGATGGCTGCACGTGACACGCCACACTCCTGCGCCACATCCTTTGATGCGATGCGGGCGTTACGCATTATTATTTCAAGTATCTTTCGGTCGAGATTGTCAATTTTTTCCATGACTGCACCGTTATTTTTTTGACTGGTAAAGTGGTTACTGTATGAAAAATACAGCTACAAATATACGAATTCCCCGCCTAATCTCAAACTTTCTGCCAATTTTTCTGCAAAACGTAACAATTATATCCCCCGCAGAGGCAAAGCTCGTGTGTTACCATATGTTAAAGAAGCTGTGCAGTTTACAATGAAATGTTAACGAATGTCAGTATTTTTTGACAATAATTTGAAGAACGAGAAAAAATGGTGTTAACTTTGTGCAAAATTTGTTCTTATGACTGACAATATTTTAACCCTCCTGTCGGCACGGCAGACCGACCGACGGCCTGACGCCCCGGCCCTTGCCGGACAGGATGAGCAGGAGAGGTGGTATGACATATCATGGCGCGAATTTGACCGTCAGATAAATGTGGCGGCAAAAGCCCTCGCCTCACTCGGCGTGAAGCCGGGAGCATGCGTAGGCACATTCTCTGCCAACCGTCCCGAAAACCTCGTCACCGACTTCGCCTGCTACCGCAACCGTGCCATATCCGTATCTATCTATGCCACATCATCGCCCGAACAGGTGGCATACATCGTGAACGACGCATCGATTGCTGTCCTGTTCGCCGGCAACAGCACCCAGTACCACTTCGCCCGCGAAGCTCAGCAACACTGCCCTTGCATGACGCAGATAATCGTCATAAAGCCCATCGAACTCGACGAGGACGACAACACCTCAATGCTTTGGAGCGACTTCATGAAACTCGGCGAAAACTCCGGCAGCAGCATCGAAGAAGAGGTCAGGAGACGCTGCGACGAAGCTCTCCCTTCCGACATTGCCACCCTCGTATACACCTCCGGGACCACCGGAGAACCAAAAGGGGCGATGCTCACCCACGCCAACTACAACGCCGCACTCGAAGCCCACAAGATCGCGCTCCACATGCTCTCCACCGACGACGTGTCTATGGCATTCCTCCCTCTGAGCCATATCTTTGAAAAAGGCTTCACCTATGTGTGCCTCATGCTGGGCATCAAGGTCGCAGTCAACCGCGACCCTCGCGCCATACAGGACACCATCAAAGAAGTAAGGCCCACATGCATGTGCGCAGTACCGAGATTCTGGGAAAAAGTCTACACAGCGGTCAACGACAAGATAGCTTCGATGTCACCGCTGTCGCGCGCCATGGTCAACATGGCACTCAAGGTGGGACGCAAACGCAACATCGACTACGTGCGCCGCGGGCTCAAAGCCCCGTTCTGGCTTGAGAAAAGCTACCGGTTCTTCGACAGAAAGATATTCTCACAGCTACGCGGTGCCATAGGCATCGACCGCCCGAACATATTCCCAACAGCAGGTGCTCCTGTGTCGTCCGAGATTGTCGAATTCTTCCACTCCGCCGGGCTATGGCTGATGGTGGGCTACGGACTCTCCGAGACCACCGCCACCGTCACATGCTTCCATAAAATCAACTACGAGATAGGCTCCGTAGGCAAGCCGCCCCCGTCGGGGAAAGTGAAAATAGGTGAAAACTCCGAAGTGCTCGTCAAAGGCCCGACGGTGATGAGAGGATACTACAACAAGCCCGAAGCCTCAGCCGAGGCATTCACAGCCGACGGGTGGTTCCGAACCGGCGATGCGGGCTATATCGACAGCGAAGGAGCACTCTTCCTCACCGACCGCATCAAGGACCTCTTCAAGACATCCAACGGCAAGTACATAGCCCCACAGATGATCGAGACACGCCTCGGCACCGACAAGTTCATCGAACAGGTAGCCATAATCGGCGACAGCCGCAAATTCGTCAGCGCGCTCATAGTCCCCAACTACGAGGCCCTGCGCGAATGGGCCGACTCCAACAAGATCTCCTACTCATCCGTTGAAGATATGCTCGGCAACCAGAACTTACTCGCCATGATGGAAGCCCGCCTCGAAAAGCTGCAGAAAGGGTTCGCATCCTACGAAAAGATCAAACGTTTCACGCTCCTGCCTCACGAATTCACGATGGACAACGGCGAACTCACCAACACCCTCAAGATCAAACGCCGGGTGATAAGCGAAAAATACGCCGACCAGATCGAAGCGATGTACTCGTAGGCGAACACCACAGCACCGGTCTTTACAACTAATTTCATATAACCGATCAGTTAAAACTCAACAAAACTCCATCTAATATTTTATGAAAGTAGCAATAGTAGGCGTCAGTGGCGCCGTAGGACAGGAATTCCTCCGTGTGCTCGACGAGCAGAATTTCCCTATTGACGAGCTCCTCCTTTTCGGGTCGGAGCGTTCGGCAGGTCGCACATACAGCTTCCGCGGAAAGGACTACACAGTCCGTCTCCTGCGCGAAGAGCCTGAGGACTTCCGCGGCGTGGACTTCGCGTTCGTATCTGCGGGAGCATCCGTGTCAAAGAAATATGCCGATGTGATAACCCGCCACGGCGCAGTCATGATCGACAACTCCTCAGCCTTCCGCATGGACCCCGACGTGCCCCTGGTGGTGCCCGAAGTCAACGGCGACGATGCATTCGACGCGCCTCGCGGCGTGATAGCCAACCCCAACTGCACCACCGCCATTATGGTGGTGGCACTCAAGCCCCTCAACGACATCTCCCCGATACGCCGCATACACGTTGCCACCTATCAGGCTGCCAGCGGAGCGGGAGCCACAGGCATGGACGAGCTCGTGAAACAGTACGCCGAACTCGCCGAGGGCAAAAAGCCTACAGTAGAGAAATTCGCCTACCAGCTCGCCTACAACCTCATCCCACATATCGACGTGTTCCTTGACAACGACTACACCAAAGAGGAGATGAAGATGTTCCACGAGACACGCAAGATCATGCACTCGCCCGAACTTTCAGTAAGCTCCACATGCGTACGTGTCCCGGTGGTGCGCGCCCACAGCGAAGCCGTATGGGTAGAGACCGAACGGCCCATCAGCATCGAAGAGGCACGCAAGGCATTCTCGACAGCCGAAGGTCTCGTGGTGATCGACGAGCCTGCCGAGAAGAAATACCCCATGCCCCTCGACGCAGCCGGCACCGATCCTGTGTTCCTTGGTCGTCTGCGCAAGGACATCGCCAACCCCAACGGACTCACATTCTGGCTCTGCGGCGATCAGATCAAGAAGGGTGCGGCTCTCAACGCCGTCCAGATCGCGCAGTATATGATAGCCCACAAAAAATAACGAAAGTCAACTTTTTCCAAAAGTTTCAGGTTATAGGGTTATAACATTGACCCTATAACCTTTATTAACCTCTTACGACCCAGATGTTTTTCGACCCTGCCGGCATTATGGAACAGTTTCTTGTTGCCGATGCCACCACAGTCTACCTTCTCGTGTTCGCTTTCATGATCATTGAGAGCTCGTTCATTCCGTTCCCCTCCGAAGTCATAGTGCCCCCGGCCGCCTACCTCGCATGCACAAGCCACGAAGTCAACATAGTGGCAGTAGTGCTCCTCGCGACCGTCGGAGCCATCATAGGCGCGCTCATCAACTACGGGCTGTCCCTATGGATAGGACGGCCTATCGTCTACCGCTTTGCCGGGAGCCGCCTGGGCCACGCACTTCTGCTCGACGAGAACAAGGTGCGCCACGCCGAAGAATACTTCGATGCCCACGGAGCCATATCGACATTCATAGGCAGACTCGTGCCGGCAGTGCGCCAGCTCATATCCATCCCCGCCGGGCTCGCAAGGATGCACCTCGGCAAGTTCGTCATATTCACCGGGCTTGGAGCCATGACATGGAACATCATCCTCGCAGCCCTCGGCTACTGGCTCGGGACAGTGGTGCCGCGCCAGCAGCTCTATGCCAAAGTCGAGGAGTACAACGACTACCTCACATATATCGGGCTCGGCATAGGAGTGATATGCATCATTATCATACTCTACAATATTTTCAAGCCTCGCAAATAGAAATTCTCCAACCCCAACATCTAAAAACGTCATGACACAGGTATCTCCCTCACTTCTCGCCTCCGACTTCACCCGCCTGGGCGAAGCCGTAGGGACCATCAACCGCAGCCACGCATCGATGATACACGTCGATGTGATGGACGGAATGTTTGTCCCGAACATATCCATCGGATTCCCTGTAATATCCGCCATAAGCCGTGTAGCGGAAAAACCGCTCGACGTTCACATGATGGTAACGGACCCCGGACGCTACATCAATGAGGTGCGCGACTCCGGAGGCTGGCTCATGTGCGTGCACTACGAAGCCTGCACACATCTCCACCGCGATATCTCAGCCATACACGATGCCGGAATGAAAGCAGGTGTAGCCCTCAACCCCGCCACACCTGTGGAGCTGCTTGAGGACATAATCGACGACGTGGACCTGGTACTCCTCATGAGCGTAAACCCCGGCTTCGGAGGGCAGAAGTTCATCCCCAACACCATAAGCAAAGTGAAGCGTCTGCGCCAGATGATCGCGCGCCGCAACTCCGGAGCTATGATCGAGATCGACGGCGGGGTCGACCTCACCACGGCACCCGCACTCATCGCCGCCGGAGCCGACGTGCTTGTGGCAGGAAGCTTCGTGTTCAAGGCTCCCGATCCCATCGGTGCCATCAACGCCCTCTCCGAGCTCGGCTGACAGGATACCACTCCCTGGCAGTAATGCCAGGCGAAACCCCTGTCAAAAAAACCAACCAATCCCCTTGATAAAATCTATGGACCGTTCCCAGATCGAAGAAATACGCATTGAAGATTACGACTATCCCCTCCCCGACCAACGCATAGCCAGGCATCCCCTGGCGGAGCGCGACACCTGCCTGCTGCTTGTGCGTGACCCGCAGGGAGGACTGTCGACACGCCGTTTCAGCGACCTTCCCGCGCTACTTCCGCCCGATTCGATGCTCGTCTACAACAACACCCGCGTCATCAATGCGCGCCTGCGCTTCCGCAAAGGCTCCGACGGCACAGGCGCACTCATCGAGATATTCTGTCTGGAACCCGACGACCCTGCCGACTACGCCGTAAGCTTCGCCGCAACATCATCCTGCTCCTGGAACTGCCTCGTGGGCAACTCCAAGCGATGGAAGGACGGCGATCTCACCCAGGCTGTGACGGTCGACGGCCGCAGCATCACCCTGCGCGCCACACGCCGGAGCAAGGACGGAGCCTCCTCCGTCGTGCGCTTCAGCTGGGACTGTCCTGAAGTGACATTCAGCTCCATAATATCCGCACTCGGCGAGATACCCATCCCCCCCTACCTCAACCGCTCCACCGAAGAGAGCGATTCCCGAGACTACCAGACCGTCTACTCCCGCATCGACGGCTCCGTAGCCGCCCCGACGGCAGGGCTGCACTTCACCCCCGCAGTGCTCCGCGACATAGACCTCCGCGGCATACCGCGCCGCGAGCTCACCCTCCACGTAGGCGCAGGCACATTCCAGCCCGTAAAAAGCGACACCATAGGCGAGCACATGATGCACAGCGAGTTCATAGCCGTTGACCGCCCCCTCATCGAAGAGCTATCCCGCGGGTCACACCGGATAATAGCCGTAGGCACCACATCCGTGCGCACCCTCGAAAGCCTCTACCACCTCGGATGCATGCTCCACAGCGGCATGGACGCATCGACGCTCCCCCAGTGGTACCCCTACAGCGACTCCCACCCCTCGCTATCCGTAGCCGACTCAATGGCAGCCATACTCCGCCACCTCGACGCCACAGGACAGGGCACATTCATAGCCTCCACACGCCTGATGATAGCACCAGGCTACAGATACCGCATAGTCCGAGGCATGGTCACCAACTTCCATCAGCCACGCTCCACACTCCTCCTGCTCGTCTCAGCATTCCTCGATGCAGGTGCCGACGAATGGCGGCGCATCTACGACTACGCCCTTGCAGGCGACTTCCGCTTCCTCTCCTACGGCGACGCATGCCTGTTCATTTAGGCACCGTCATCACGCCACTCAATTTAATTTTGTCATTAAAATGATTTTCATTACCTTTGTGATTGCATTATTGTGTATTTATGAAAGACATGAAAATCAACCGGATTCTCCTGCCGCTGCTGATACTCATGGGCATAACCTTCTCAGCGAACGCCCAGACACAGCAAGCCGGCACATATTTCCCCTATCCCATCGTTCCTGACTCGATCTCCACATTCCAGGGACGGTGCAACTATCTCTCCGATCACTTCTTTGATTTCTGCGAGCTCTCCAAAGCGTTCTCCGCCAGGCAGAAGATGGCTAACGAGATGAAAGTCTACCTCTCGGTCGTAGCCAACGCCGAGCCGGAGAGGGCGATCAGAGGAGTCAACAACCTCATGAAAAAGCTTGAGAAGCAGCCGAAGGACCAGCTCTTCATCGCCGAGATCGCCGAAAGCCAGCTCTATTCCGACACTGCCGAACTATGGATCGACGAGCTTTACCTGCCGTTTGCCGAAGCCGTCGCTGCCAACAAGCGCGTAGGCAAGGCTGAGAAAGCCCGATTCCAGCAGCAGGCAACCATCCTGCGCAACTCCCTTGTGGGCAAGCCCGCGCCATCCCTGCCCTACACCCGCCGCGACGGCTCGGAAGGCAACCTCCTGAACGACTCTGCCGAAGTGGTGCTCGTATTCTTCAACGACCCCGACTGCAACGACTGCAACATGGCTCGCATACGCCTCGATGCCGACGTGTCAATGACCGAACTCATCTCCGAAGGAAAGGTCAAGGTAGTGGCAATCTCGCTTGCCGAACCCGACGACGAATGGCGCAGGCACGCCGACAGCTTCCCCGCATCATGGGAGGTTGGAGCCGCACCCGATGCCGACCTCACAATCGATCTGCGCTCAGGGACTCCCGATTTCTACATCATCGACGGCAAGCACAACATCCGGTACAAGCACCTCAACATCACGCAGGTTCTCGATGTGGCACGTCAGCTCAAAAAGAGATAACACACACCTCCGGCTCTCCACGCAGCTCAACCCCCTAACCTTTAACACTTACCCCCACCTACCCATATGGCTTGGCACAACTCCCCCTTGGTCAACATATTTCTGCGCCTCACAGGATTCACCTACACCAACCTTGCGAGGCTCTTCATGCGTCTCTTCGTAGGCATGATGCTGTTGCAGTTCGGCATACGCCATCTTGTTAACTACAATGAATTGTGCACCAACTTCCCCACCGTTCTCGACATGTCGCCGGCAACATCGCTGACGCTCATGATCATCATCGAGCTCGTGTGCTCCCTATCCATAATGGTGGGATTCCTTACCCGCCTCAACACCATCCCCCCCATCCTGGCGATGTGCGCGGCGGAGTACTATATCCTGCACGACATGGTGCCCTATCTCCCTGTCTACGGACTCGACTCCACCGACCCCGGCTATCTCCCCATAATGTTCATAGGCATATACATATACATGCTCATAGCAGGTCCGGGCAAAATATCACTCGATTATTTCATATCCCTCTACATCATCAACCTCCGCGGAAAGGACGAGGAGGAGGAACTGGAGGAAGTCTAACCCCCCACTTAACTCAGCGACAACAGGATTATGCGAGTAGCGGTACTGATATCCGGAGGGGTTGACAGCGCGGTGGCTGTACATCGCCTGCTTGAGCAGGGGCACGACCTGCACCTCTTCTACATACGCATAGGGCTCGACACAGGCGAAGGTGACTGCTCAGCCGAAGAGGACATAGAGATGTGCCGCTACATCGCGGCAAAATACTCTCTCCCATTCGACGTAGTGTCACTTCATGAAGAGTACTGGGAGAACGTCATGGACTACGCCCTGCGCTCTGTACGCGAAGGCCTGACCCCCAACCCCGATGTGATGTGCAACAAAATGATAAAATTCGGATTCTTTGAAGAGCGTTGGGGCAAAGAATTCGACCGCACTGCCACAGGCCACTACGCCACCACCCGTGAGATCGACGGGCTCACATGGCTCGGCACAGGTGTGGACCGCGTAAAGGACCAGACCGACTTCCTGTGCCGCATATCCTACAGCCAGCTCTCCCACCTCATGTTCCCCATAGGCGAGCTACCCAAGGCGGAGGTGAGACGCATAGCCATAGAGACCCGCATGCCCAACGCCTACCGCCGTGACAGCCAGGGGATATGCTTCCTCGGCAAAATCAATTACAACGACTTCATCCGACGCCACCTCGGCGAAAAGCCCGGACCCATCATCGAACTTGAGACCGGACGCAAGCTCGGCACCCACCGCGGATTCTGGTTCCACACCATCGGACAGCGCAAAGGGCTCGGGCTTAGCGGCGGACCATGGTATGTGGTCAAGAAGAACACCCACGACAACGTCGTATACGTCTCCCAAGGCTACGACACCGAAAAGCAGTATGGCTCAACCCTCCATCTCGACGAGATGCACTGGCTCACGCGCGACCCCTGGGGTACTGACTGCGACAAGGTAAGGATAACGTTCAAGAACCGCCACACACCTGAATTCCTCTCCGCTCAACTCACACGCCTCTCCGACAGCGAATACCTCATAGACTCCGCAACACCGGTCCAGGGCATAGCTCCCGGCCAGTTCGCAGTAATATACACCCCCGACAGCAGCCTATGCCTCGGCAGCGGCATCATCACCGGGAGAAACATAATGTTGTAAGCTACCATTATGGACAACGGCAATAACGACATATTTGACAATCTCAGCTCCAGTCAGGGCGGCAACACAGAACGTGTGCGCCTGAGGGTGCTCGGCATCTCCTACAGCCAGATGATGCATGGTCTGAAGGTTGCCGGAGTTGACATCAACCGCAAAATGTTAGCCGAGATGGCGGTTAATGACGCGGAAGGTTTTGCAACCCTCGCAGAACTTGCAAAAAGCAAAGTGGCTTAGTGCGGAATCGGAGCTTACTTTATACGGGGGACAACCCTGTGTGAAGTAAGCTTT
>OFFF01002408.1_pt1 | contig 10553 bp, 10 predicted proteins | sample 1521301 | NCBI WGS metagenome assembly OFFF01 (sample SAMEA3504101, study PRJEB24116) | mouse gut metagenome | biome: mouse gut; feature: mouse-associated habitat; material: faeces | place: Denmark | collected 2011
GGACTGAAAATCCTTGTGTCCCCGGTTCGATTCCTGGTGGCACCACCAGTTAAAATGCTGAAAATCAGAGAGTTAGATAAATTCTGACTCTCTTTTTTTATGCCGTTTTTGCCCGAAATACACCACGAAAACGCAGACTGTGTAAACCAACGTGTAAACCGTGTCAACCACAGTAAACGTAATCTGTTACAAGTCTAAAGTGCTTAGTAACAGCGAATCACCTCTAATGCTGAGGGTGAACAAAGACCGAAAACGTAAATATGTCAGTCTTGGCATATCCGTACTTCCTGAACATTGGGACTTCTCAAAGAATCAGCCAAAGGCAGATTGTCCCAACAGAGAGTACATCGAAATGCTCATAGCCGATAAGATTAAAGAATATTCGGCTAAAATAATAGAGCTAAAGGCTAACAATCAAGAGTTTACTGCAACTTCTCTCGTTGAGAGAGTCTGTGTAAACCGTGTAAACCGACAGACGGTAGGCGACTTTATCACAAATCACATCAGCCATCTAATGACGGCAGGTTGTAAGAGTTACGCATTGTCAATCAGACAGCTATATAACTCAATGGTCGAATTCAACCGCCACCTTGATATTCCGTTTGCAGATATTGACGTAGCTTGGCTTAGACGCTATGAGCTTTTTCTAAGGGAGAAACGTTTGGCAGAGAATACAATCGGAATACGTTTCCGCACTCTCCGCTCAATCTACAATTTGGCGATGGAGGAAAACGTGGCTTCTCCTGACAGCTATCCGTTCAAGAAGTTCAAAGTGTCGAAACTTCATCAGGAAACAGCCAAGCGAGCCTTATCAAAAGAGGATATTGAACGTGTGCTGTCCTACAAGTCCACAAATCGCTATATGCGCTTACCTATTGACATCTTTGCTTTCACTTACTACTGCGGAGGAATCAACTTTGTGGATATAGCGCATCTGACAAGGGCAAATATCGTGGACGGTCGTTTGATATACAAGCGTCAAAAGACCAAGAAGCTGATAAAGATTCCGCTTCAATCGCAAGCCGTGGCACTCATAGATAAGTACCGCAATGATGAATCGCCCTATCTCTTTCCGATTCTGTCAGCGTTCCACAAGACAGAAGTTCAGCAAGCCAACAGAATCCACAAGGTAATCACAAAGGTTAATGACCGCTTGAAACAGATTGGAGAATCTCTGAATCTGCCTATCACACTAACGACCTATGTAGCACGGCACAGTCAGGCTACGGTGATGAAACGTGCCGGAGTGTCAACAGCTGTAATTCGTGAGATTATGGGGCATAGTTCTGAACGAGTTACGCAGATTTATCTTGACAGCTTCTACAATGAACAAGTGGATAACGCTCTGAAATCTCTTTAATGCTTAAATAGTCCTGCCTATCATAACGATAGGTGGGATTATTTTTTTAACTTTACACTAAAATTCCAATTATGAAAGAACTTGATTTTTCGCAATACAATACAGCGATAATTATTGGCAATGGATTTGATATAAATTTAGGTTTGCCTACTGGTTATGAAAACTTTATAGAAAGTGCTCAATTTGAGACGCTGATAAACAATGGCAATCAACTTGCTGTGCATTTGAAAAACAATTATAATTTAAAGAATTGGATTGACATAGAAAAGGAGCTTTCATTATATTCGATGGAGGGTGCTACCGAATCTTACAAAAAAGAATATGATGATTTATCGGCGAGCCTTACCGATTATATCAATGATATTGACTACTTAAAAATGAAAAAACATGGAGCCGCATATGATTTGATGCACCAAATAGCTAAAGGCAAGAGTTTTATAATATTGGATTTTAACTATACGAAGTCAATTAGGCTATTGCTTTCTAATTTTGGACTTTCTGATGAAAGAATTGAGCTATGTCATTTAAAGGTACATGGTGAAGCAGAAAAAAGGAATATCGTTTTTGGGGTTGAGGACAAAGCTCCTATAAAGCCTGAGCATGTTTTTATTAGAAAGGCATATAACAAATCATTTAAGGCTTTAAATTTTACGGAACTATACAAGAATGTAAGTTCGGTGATGTTTTTCGGCCACTCATTAGGAGAATCAGACCATACTTATTTCAAGGATGCATCTAACATTTGAAAAGGGACCCGGCTAGCATTTGAAAAGGTTACCACCCGGGCTTGTGATGCAAAGATAATTAAATTTGTTTATTCATCATTTCCTGAGTTTCTTTCATGCGGTATGATTTGCCGGTCATGTTAAGGAGTATAGCCTTGTGAGTCAGACGGTCTACCATTGCTGTGACCAGCACTTTGTCGTCAATGATCTCGTTCCATCGGTTGAAAGCGAGATTAGTGGTGACGACAGTTGTCTTCTTGTCGGTACGCAAAGAGAGATGGTTGAATAGCATCTCGGCGCCGGCCTTGTCGCAGGAGACGTATCCGAACTCGTCGCATATCACCATGTCGTATCTCTCGAACTTGTTTTCCAGCGACCGGAGTGTCAAAGCGTTGCGGCATTCGCGTATCTGCGTGAGCAGTCTTGGCACGGATGTGAACAGCACCGAGTGTCCGGCATTACATGCGGCGATACCGAGAGCTGTCGCCAGATGTGTCTTGCCTGTTCCTGGATTGCCGTATAGAATGAGGTTGCGTCCGTTTTTGATGAAGTCGAGTGTCTCGAGTGTCGGGAGCGCTTTCCGGGCATCGGCGGGGAGCGCGTCGGTGTCGATTTCGTTAAGGTATCGCAGCTGCGGGAACCCGGCGTTTTTTATGCGGTGGCGTCTCTGATTTTCAGAGCGGTTTTCTTTCTCGCGCCGGAGCAGCTCGGCTGTAAACCTCCACAGGTTCCATTGTTCGTCGGCGCTCTGTTGTATAAGCAGGTCGATGTCGCGCCGCACAAGCGGGAGTTTAAGGTCGAAAGCGCAGGAACGTATGAGTTCCCGCAGTCCGTCACGGTCTGTTTCCTGTATGTCTGTCATTGTCATTCAGTGTATTGGTTGTTTTTTTTGGGGGGGGGATTCAGTCTGCCTGCGATGCGCGGGCACATTCCATAAAGGAGGAAAGCATGTCAAGGGTATGGCTTGCCGAACTTTCTATTTCAGCCTGTTGCGGGTCGGGAACGTTCGTTGCCGCGATATCGGCGGTTGACTGCATATGTCCTTCCGCCGAGATCATCTGAGCCTGTATCTGTTCAGATGAGAGGCGCTGGAGCCCGCGGGACGAAAGACTTGTGGCGGCACGGACGATGTCAGTGTATGCCAGATTGTTGTCGCGGGTGAACACAAGCAGTTCTATGAAGCTTCGCGGAGACTCGCGGAAGTGTTCGCGGTAAAGCGCCGCCACCGACGGATGTACCTGTTGCAGAGCCACAGACCTCCCCAGGGCGGCCGGTTTGCGCAGGAATGTCCCCAGATAATGCATCAGGTCGATGACCCAGTCGCCGGAGCGCCGGCTTCGGGCATGATTGGCCACCTTGTCGCGTCCGTAAAGCACCACGATGCGCTCGGAATACAGCTTTACCGCCACCTGCGAGCCCACCAGACGGTCGGGCACAGAGTAGTGCACTCCGTCAACGGTTATCGTTGAATATTTTCCCACGCGGTACAGCCGTTGCTCAAAGCAGCCTATGTCTCCGTGATCCAACGGCCTGAGCGCCGCCAGATCCGCCTGTATGCGCAGGCGCTTTTCTTCGGCAGACATGTTCGACGCCTCCGTGTTGAGCCTGTCGCAGACTGTCGCCAGATGCGTCTGCGCGGACTCCAGGGAGTCAAAGCGGACCTCGAACGAGAATGCACGCCGACGGATATACTCCACCGAACGTTCCACCTTGCCTTTTTCCCAGCCCGAGCGAGGGTTGCAGAAATGGGGTGTGAAACAGTAGTGTACCTCCATGCGCAGCAGCGCATCCGTGTGCTCGCGGTCTCGCCCGAGGAACTTCTTTACGGCGGTACGCATGTTGTCATAGGCCATCACGCGCGGGGTGCCCCCCAACTCCCGGAAGCAGTTGCGGTGGGCTTCCATCAGAGCCAGGGTATCTTCGCGCGAAAACAGATATGCCTTGCGCATATTGCTGTGGTCAAGGGTGAATACCGCCATGTGAAGGCGCGTCCTGACCCCACCGATCCACAGGGTAAGCACACCCCAGTCAAACTCACAACGGAATCCAGGCTCATAGTCCTGACGGATATATGCCTTTGCCGGCTTCTCCTGCGGCTTCGGCGCTGCCTCCAGCGCACGGACATACTGGCAGACTGTGGAATAGGCGATACGCACGCCATCGTCCTGAAGATGTCGCCACATATCGAGCTTGCGCATCTGCTGCTTATGCAATCCGGCGGCGGCGTTCTCACGGTTGCGGGCGATAAAACCGTCGATGCGGCGGCGTACCTCATCGGTCATCACACGTCTTACGCGGCCGCTGCTGTCATACTTTGGCCTGGTCAGCAGATAATCGTCTACCTCCCGGTCTGTCGGTGACGGGCCGGCCTCTCTCTCGAACTCGCGCAGATACTTGCGCACGGTCTTGCGGCTCATGCCGTTGCGGCGCGCTATCTCGCGGATGCTCATCCCCTCGCGGCGATGAGACAGAATAATGGATGTTTTTTCCTCCATGTGTAACATTTTGTGGACTCGTTGATGTCGTTCTTCATAATCAACGATATCCGGTTAAACTTACCCATGGGGTGGGTCCCTTTTCAAATGCTATACCTGGGTCCCTTTTCAAATGTTAGATGCACCTGTAATTAACTTTTCGCGACATACAGATGAGCGTACAAAACGGGACTATTCTGGTTTCGTTATGAATTTTTTGAGACTCTCATATTGCTCATATATGTCAGGAATCTGATATTTGTCATTGTGTATTGCTCCACGACCGAGTTCGATGTCTTTGATGACATTTTTGCAGTCTCCGGCTATGGTCTTATTCACACAATCTGTTGCGAATGTGGCTTTGATTTCGGGGATGAGTTCCTTCGCGTCTATGTCCATCAGATTGCTCATCACAAAACCGGCGAATGTGCCGTCACAAGCTCTCTGAACAGGAAGATTTGAAACCATATTGTTCAGAAGTCGTCGGAACACTTCGATAATTTCGCCACGTCTTTCCGGCTGATTGAAGATTATCATTGCTAAAGCATCGGGTGCCTGTGAGCGGAGATAAGAGTCCAGTCCGGCTTGGCTCAGATACGCTTCTATTGCGGTGATATTATCCTTGCCACACGCATACAGAGCAGGGTGTAGTAGTTCCGGAGTCAGGTCGCCAAGATGATAGTCGGCAAACTCATCGGTCTGTCGCATAATCTCAAGAACTGCATCAAGACCCTTGTCGCTTTGAAGTTGGGCGAGAAGTATGAGCGAGTGCATAATAGCACTGTTGTTCCAACTCTCGATTGTATCATCATTGATACCTTTATATGTTTTGCCGATAGAATAGAGCATGACATTGCTGATGTCTTGTGCCGCTTCGTCCTTCGGCAGAGCAAGTATGCGGTCGATGACCTCATGGGGCAGACAGCTGTAATTATCAGGCGAAAGCAGCTCATCCGCTATAAACTGATTCTTGACGGAAAGCGTCTGAGGATAGTCGTGGTATTGATAGGTGTATTTTTCATCGGGATGACGGTCTGACTCCTCTTGCCATTTGCTCATCCCTTCAAACGCTTTCTTTATGGTCTCAGAGTCGATTTTGGATAACGGAGAGTATTCATCGTCATCATCACTGTCGTCCTCGTATTCCTCTCCAAAAGGCATGACATATTCAAAATCATCGCCAAGGTTTTTCTTCAGTGTATGGTAATATGGAATTTCCTTTCTGTCAGGATTGACAACAAGAAAATGTTTGCCGTTTTTACCGAAATCATATTCAATCAGCGGTATGTCATCCGTATCCTCTTCCAGAATATATCCGGCCGGATCAAACTCTTTTGACGGTTTAATGCCACCTTCCTCAGCGAAAGCCATTGCTCCATAGATAATGTTGTGGGCTTCATTATAACTGATTTCTTCAAGTCCCATCCCGTTTTTATAATTGTCAAGGTACTGTTCAAAATCATACGGAGTCATATTTTCATGGTACCCGGCATCCTTTACGCCGAGACAGAACGTATCGACAAGAAAGGATGCCATAACCAGATTGCCGCTTGGTCGCACTCGGGTAACGATGACATGAGCCATTCCGGATTCCTGCCAATCAGGAGGAGCGATATAACATTTGCCAACTGGCAGGGTTCGCGCTTTTTCACGCATGAACCGATATGGAGAAAGTGCGGGCTGCTTTTGTCCCTTGCTGTTATTCTTGGATTTCTTCTTAGCCATAATAGTTGGATATGTTGTTATTGATGAAACAAATTTGAAAGAGAGATTGATTACCGTTCCATATAAATTTTCTAAAAGTAAGTCTTGACGGCGAAGAGGAATTGGTCGATGAAGATGCGTTTGAAGGCTGCGATATTGTTCTGCTCGTAGAACATCAGCATAGCCTTTTTGTAGTCAATCGAATCCACTGTGCGGAATGAAATCGGGCAATAGCCGTTGGCGATTAGAATGCCGTTGCTCACAATTCTGGCTGTGCGTTTGTTGCCGTCGGTGAACGCCTGAATATAGCTGAGTAAAACGAGCGCGAGCAGAGCTTTCTCGAAGATGTTGCTCTTGCCGTTGATTAGTCGCACTGTATCTTCAAGTGCCTCACGAATCTGAAACTCATTGTCAAGCGGAGTGTAGTTTGTTCCGGTTATACCCACACGGCGGTGACGGATGTTTCTCTCAACGCCTAATTCTTTTGTAAGCAACGCATGAATTTCTTCGATACGGGCAACAGTCAGATCTTTAAGATAGCCCGGCATATCAAGAATAAAGTCGAGCGCATCCTTATGATTAAGTAGCATCACGGCCTCCTCTTTAGTCTTTCCGCTTGCCGTCTGTTTCTCTTTAAGCAATCTCTCGGTCTCCAGCAAGGAATATGTGTTACCCTCAATCTGTGAGGATTTCCACGATAGATCAATGCCGAGTCGCTCCATCTCTTTGCGGTATTCCAAATCAGACATCTCCGACAGATGCTGACGAAAGAGCCTCTGAGCGTCATCAAGCTGCTTCAACTCTTCCTGAGTGAATAAATCCACCTTGGGAAGAATTTCATTGATAAGTTCAAAATTGAACGATTCCTGCACCTGACGCTCATCCACATCCTTGTCGAAGTATGTTTCGAGATTCGGTTCTATAGTGACATGAGCCTGGGGAGTGAGCCTATAGCGCGTGGCGGGTCCTCGACCGACTACTTCTATGTGTCCTTTGGAGACACCATCGGCAATAAGGCGTTTGAGTGTTGCCGGACTTGGAGCATTAGTCAATGCTGAGCCGATTTCTGCTCTTGAAGCTTCCGGATTGTATTGAAGGAACTGAAGAATTTCAATCTCTTGAGTCATGTCAGAAAGTTTTATCGGCTCAAAATTACTGCAAATTTGTGATATATGACGTAACTTGCTGGATTTTAGTGCATCTATGTAACGTGATTGTACTTAATTCGTACTGATTGAGATAGTTGCCGCAAACGAGGGAAATTGAGTTTTTGATTTTTAACATCTGTTTTTGATTTTTAATTGCCTCTTTTTGCCCCCACAAGGTCCGATTTTGAGCTACGGCCAATCCCCGACCTTGAAACCGCATCCGCTTTTTCAGTGCGAAAAAGACACATTTAGACGCTGCAAAGATAGCGATTTTTATCGGAATGGGCAAACGTGGCGGGACATCGGCTTGCATCAGACCGTGCCGGGGATGTGTCCGGGAGGCCACGTTCCGACCTGGACATACTGCAAGCCCATGTCCCGCCTGACAGGTCCACGCGGATAGAGACCGTATGCCGTCCTCCCGATAGAACGACAGGGAGGACATCATCCGGACACTATCCCTTTTGCGGGACTATTTATCGCGTTGCCGAAACCTGTTTACACTGACCGTTCCTTTTATCTTTCGTTGCCAAACGGGATGCCGGATATACAAAACCGGTGAGAGTGAAAGCAAAAGACGGCCTTTCACTGCCCCGGCATTTGCACATCCCGCATCCCGTTGATTTCAATCCACGCGGATAAAGACCGCGCACTTCCACGGATCGGCGATGCCGTACCGCTCCCTGTGCGCGGACATTATCCTCAGCGGGATTACATTTCCGTCTTTTTATTTTTTCTTTCCGCTGCCGCCACCAGCGTGGCAGCAGGAACGATTATGTTTCCCTGGGCTTTCTTACCGGGGGAGCCATTTTGAGTCAGGGCGTACCATTGACAAGCGGGTCTGTATGGGTTGCTTGACTTGACTGAACGTGCGGCGAAGGGATATTCTATCGGCTTCGGCATAAAAATCTCCAGACCTCCTTGCGTTGAACTGAACCCAAAAAGTTGGACATGATTTATATCAGTTCATTATAGTATTTATTTTTATATTCTATGGGAGACAAGCCGTTGAATCTCACTTTAATCCTATCATTGTTATAATACACGATGTATTTCTTCAATTTTCGAATGAAGTCATCCCAAGAACAAAATTCATGCAAATATAGCAATTCTGACTTAAGATGTCCGAAGAAATTCTCCATAACTGCGTTGTCAAGGCAATTTCCCTTTCGCGACATACTCTGCACAATACCCCTCGCGGATAACATCCTGCGATAATTTGCGTGCTGGTAATGCCATCCCTGATCCGAATGTAACATCAGTCCTTCCAGGTCTTTCACTGTGGAAAAAGCTTTCTTCAGCATGGTTGTGACAAGTTTAAGCGAGCATGATGATGATATTGTATATGCGACTATCTCCTGATTGAAAAGATCCATCACTGTCGAAAGGTAGCATCTTTGTCCCAACAACGTGAACTGGGTAATATCTGTCACCCATTTGCGGTTAGGAGCCTCCGCACTGAAGTCCCTTCTCATTATATTGGGTGCGATACGCCCGACATCACCTTTGTATGAGCGGAACTTTTTGGGCCTGACCTTTGACTTTAGTCCGCATACCCCCATGAGACGGAGAACCGTCTTGCCGTTCAAGTTGTATCCTTTGCGCTTGAGTTCAAGTCTGATACGCCGGTATCCATACCGTCCCTTGTGTAGATGGTATATCTCCGATATGAGCTTTATCACAGCCGCATATTTATCGTCTTTTCCATATGTGGCAGCACCATAATAGAACGTGCTGCGGGCCATCCCTGCGGCCTTCAGTAAAAACGAAAGCCGGAACTTTGGCCTTAGTAGCCGGATGGCGGTCACCCTTTCCCTGTTGGTCGGGCATTCCTTTCCCTTACTAAGGCCTGCAATTTTTTTAGGTATGCATTCTCAGCCCGCAGATACTCCACTTCCTTTCTTAAAGAGGCGAGTTCTGCGACGTTGCCAATCTTATTCCTGTCTTTTTTCTTTTCGGACATGTCTGGTTTACGTACAGATGACGGCTTCACGATATAAGCGGCATCCCCATATTTATGGTATCGTTCCTTCCATGTGCGAACGGCTGAAGCGCATGGAAGCCCGTACTTCAGGGCCGCCTGCTGCAAAGTTAACGAATTTCGGACGATATCAGAAACTACCTTTCGCTTAAAATCAGCCGAGTAGGAACCATGTTTTCGCACAGGACGCAGATTACCGTACTTTTCATATGTGGAAAGCCAGAAACTCACCTGCCTGTGATTGGCATTAATCAATCTGGCAGCCGCCCGTATTGACCATCCCTCTTCAAGCACCTTCTTTATTGCCATGACTCGTTCTTCATGGTCATGCTTGACATACTTTCTTTTTACTTTGTCGGACATTTTTCAGACTCTGTTTTGTCCAACTTTTTGGGTTCAGTTCATGGTCAGCTCGTATTTTTTCACCGAAGGGCGAACATCCCTCTACTTCCTCCGCACGGGACGGATTCAACGAGCAAGCAAAACTTCGATAGTCGATAGACGCATAAAAAAAATGTCGCACGATGAAAACGAACAACAACATATCAGATAGACGAGGCAAAGCATCCATCTCCAGTCTCAACCGCATAAAAAAGGTTGTCAAGTGGGTCGCTATCCTTATCACCTCAATCATCGGATTGGTGTTGTGGATTTTCCTCCGACCGATATTCCGAGGCGTTGGTTGGGTTATCTCAGCCGTTTCAGCACTCCTTATCATCTATTGGTTACTCACCCTATAAAAATTACGACTATGGCTACAATGAAATCAAACGACACTGCAATCGCAGTAATGCAGCAGATGCTCCAAGAGCGTTGCATCGCTGAACCCTCATTCGCTATCAAAATGGCGAACCCCTCAAAGAGTATGGAAGGCGCAGTAAACTATCTGTGTTCCCAAATCCAAAAGAGCGGTCTGTGCGTGGTGGATGACACTACCGTGATGAACCTATTGGTACATTACTTTGACGAGAACGAGATTGAGGAGGGCGGAAAGGTCAACTGTAACATCGTGGTAGGAAAGCCGGAACTCTCCGAGGAAGACAAAGCCAATCTCAAAGAACAGGCTATGGAGCAGTACAAGGAGGAACAACTCCGAGAAATCCGCAGACAGAATCAGCCGAAGGCGACCGCACCCAAGCACACCGCCACAGCACCGAAAGC
>OFFF01002413.1_pt1 | contig 10530 bp, 10 predicted proteins | sample 1521301 | NCBI WGS metagenome assembly OFFF01 (sample SAMEA3504101, study PRJEB24116) | mouse gut metagenome | biome: mouse gut; feature: mouse-associated habitat; material: faeces | place: Denmark | collected 2011
GCTTTAAGTGCTTTGGGCTGGTCAATATCAATCCCTGACATCAGCCAGTCAAACTTCCGCCAGGAAAGATCCCGGACTTCCGACTGCTTCCCTGGCCATTGATAGCCGCCCCGGACAGACAGCCGTTTATAGATCAGGACAAAGCCATCCGGTTCACGGAACAGGGCTTTGATCCTGTCCCGTCTTCTTCCACAAAACAGGAAGAGCGCACTGGACGCCGGATCCATCTTAAGCTGGTCTTCGATCATGGCACAGAGACCATCGATCGATTTGCGCATATCTGTATAGCCGCAGACAATGTAAATCTTTTCGAGGCCGGAGATATCACCTAACATAATGTCTCCTGTATAAGGCGCAGTGTCCTTGTGAGCAGAATAGGATCTGCATTGTTATGAATACGGATTACAGTGTCCTTCATGGCCACTTCAATCGTATGTGAATTGTCAAGGTGCATCCGTGATGCTGTATTCTGTTCCGTAAGGTGATCCGAAACAATGTCAATGGGAACCACGTCCTGCTTTGAACGCGGGATCTCACAATGACCATAATTCGGTGGCGGGATCTGATCCGCTGCCGCTTTCCGGCAGCGGCTGACCCAGTTATAAAAAGTGCTTACAGAAATGTCGTTTTCACGACACCAGTCAGCATCTGTCATACCGCTCTGGCGGCATTCATTGATAATCCTGATCTGTTCCCCCATGGGAACACGAACTTTGCGTGCAGATGTCATAACCTATCCTCCATAATTGTAGTGAAATAGTCTAACTATCTTTCATTTACAATGATAGAGGAATCCAGGGAATTAGAAAATCCGCAGGAATATTTGGCGCTTACCCAAGAAACATCTGCACTTATTTTCTTGTACCTTATAACGATAACAACCATAATTTAACGATTCCCTACTACCTTTTAACGATTATTCACATTTCCTATTTTTCATTCCCTCATTCGTAGTAAAACCGTAGTACCCCACCGCTCCTATTGCTGCGATTTGCCCCGTTTTGCCCCACAAGTGCCGTCAATTCCCGGCTACCCGCCGTGCTGCCGTGGCAGACAAATACCATTTAACATTCATCTTTTTTAGAAAGTTCAGCCACATATACTTTGTGTGAATAAATGAGGGTAATCACTGTAGCAGCCAGTATATAAAACAGGAGTAAAACAACGGCTATGACTGACCTGGCGAAAACGGTTGTAATAATGCCGCACAGCCCTGCAATTATCATAGCGGTGCCACCAAAGCGATTGCTTTTCCTCCAGGTGATATCATTATACATACTCCAGCTTACCCTGAGGCCGGCTATATGGTTCTTTTTTGTTTTCGGCAGGTAATTTCCCAGAATGATAAGCATTACGCCCATCAGGATACAAGAGACTTTCCCAATATCAACATATGCCTGCGCGGAATTTACACTGACTTCCACATATGCGCTGTACAGAATAAAGCCCTGCATGGCCGTAAACATGGCCGCCATGGAAATTCCAACGATTTTCAGCACTTTCGCATTGGACAAAGCCTCAGCCCGTTCCTTTTCAGAAGAAGCCTTCGCCGCTTTTTTTTCAAAATGTGCAGTGAATAAATGCCAGTGCAGGGACAGAAGAAGGATCACCACGGGGAACAGGAAATTTTCGTATTTTGACCCCCATCTGTCAGGATTTCCCGCCAGGTCATAATGCATCGGCACAGAATCCGGCATAAACTGCAGTACAATGGCAGTAAGCACAAACGAAAGTATTGAAATTGCCCACATTATTTTTTTCATTTTCCAGCACCTCCAAATTGTTCCACCCACAAGATCAGTTCACCAAATACGGTTGTATTGATTTCGTAATACACAAAATTCTTGCTCTTGTACTCCATAACAAGATCAGCGCTTTTCAGTAATTTCAAATGATAGGAGAGGTCCGAAAGCGAAACACCTAATTTCTCCGCTATTTCCCCGGCATTTTTTCTCCCGTCTTTCAACATTACCAAAATATCTCTTCTGCGCTTGTCCGACAGGACTTTAAAAATATTTGTCTTACTCATGTTTTATACACCCGTTCACAGCAGCTATTTCAAAATATTTTCAAATATATTATATGATTATCCCTGACCTATGTCAATAATATTTCAAATTTTTTTTAAATACTGTACACATGCGCAGTTCACTATCCGGGTATGTCACAGTTTCCCGCCTGCCATTTGCCGTGACCGCTTGTTATCAGATTTTCCTTCCATTATTTTTCCCACATGAAGCAGCAATGGAAGCATATATACAAACAAAATCGTATATCGGGAAGCCAGTAGAGAAAGTTCATCTCCACTACCCTCCGTGCGGCCCGTACGCCGCTTTAGTGGCATAATTCCAAGTGCGAAGAATCGCACTTTTTGTACGGGCCTGCGCATAAAAAGGGACTGCCACATATGCGACAGCCCCTCTCTTTCCCTGTTATTTCGCCACAATGTTCTGCAGCCATACTCCTTTTTTCACCAGTACAAAGCCGATGATACATTTGATCCAGTCCGCTATCTGCACCATGGCAAAGATGGCAATGACCGGTATCGAAGTCAGCCGGCTGAGGCTGTAGGCCACCGGAACACTGACACACCATACAAACACACTGTCAAACAAGAAAGTGACAATGGTTTTCCCGCCTGACCGGAGGGTAAAATATGCCGCGTGCATAAATGCCGCCTGGGGCATGAAAATCGCCTGTGCAATGATAAACTGCACAGCCAGGGCCTTCACGTCATCCGTGGTCTTATAGATCTGCGGGAACAGCGGGGCTATGAATACCATCAGAACCGCAATCCCCAGACAGCAGCATACGGAAAAAGCGATAATCTTATTGTCCGTATCCCTTGCCTCTTCCATTTTTCCGGCACCCAGGAGCTGTCCGATTATAATGGCCACCGCGTCTCCCATGGCAATAAAGACCACATTAAATACATTATTGATGGTATTTGCAATATTCAGGCCTGCTATCACACTCAGTCCCCTGACGGAATAGCACTGCGTCAGCATCGCCATACCGGCCGACCACATTGTCTCATTGACCAGCAGGGGGGCGCCTTTGATAAAGTATTTCACCGCCAGATGCCCGGGAACCTTCAGTGTCTTGTAAATACCGGTTATGTACGGATTTTTCTCCTTGTGTCTGTGGGTCCAGACAATGACAATGGCCGCCTCCACGTAGCGGGACACCACCGTGGCCATGGCCGCGCCCACCACACCCAGGGCCGGCAGTCCCAGCTTTCCGTAAATCAGTAGATAATTCAGGCACAGATTGACTGCCACCGCCGCGATGCCCGCCTTCATGGGCACCACTGTCTCCCCGCATTCCCGCAAAGTACTCACGTAAATCTGCACCCACATGAATGCCGGAATTCCCAGAAGCATCACGCGCAGATAAGAGGTACCGTACTGCAGGGCGGCCGTCAGGTCTCCTCCGTCACTGCTGCCGCTCAGATACATCTGTATCAGATTCCGGCCTGCGGAAAGAATGGCTCCCGCCGTGAGGATCAGGGCCATCCAGAATTTATAGCGGAAGGTCTGCCGGATTCCCTCATGGTCCTTCTGTCCGAAATACTGGGCAGTAAAAATCCCCGCTCCGGCCAGCCCGCCGAAGACACAGAGATAATACACCATCAGCAGCTGGTTCACGATAGCCACTCCGGACATCTGCTCCGTACCGATCTGTCCCACCATGATATTGTCCAGCAGGCCCACAAAGTTTGTGATCCCGTTCTGAATCATGATAGGTACTGCCACCGCCAGAACCATTCTGTAAAATGCCTTGTCCCCAACAAATTTTCTCTTTAGACCGCCCATCATAGTTATCTCCCTGAAAATTGACTCTTTTTTTGCAGCATTCCCACTATTATATCGCATTTTTCAGTAAATGCAAGAGGAGATTCCCACTTTTCACTCTATTTTTCCCTATTTTTTCCCTCTCAATATGACTTTATCGTCCTGCGGTTCTACTTTTATCACATTGCCGTCTGTCCGCAGTATTCCGTCCATCTCCCTGGGAATCCGGCCCTGGTCCGCCTTGTCCATGACAACATATTCATCCTGGTGTCTTCTTCCCTCCAGTTCACGGCAGACTCCCTGATTCGGTCCGGATATTCCTCCTTCCGCAGTTTTACCGAGCTGATTTTCCATCCCGTATGACAACCACCCGCTTCACATATTTGGACAATGCCACATCATGGGTGACCATCAGAATGGTCTGCCCGTTCCTGTTCACTTCCGCAAAAACATCAAAAATGCTTCTTTTCCTTCATCCGGTTCCCTTCCCGTCCGGATTCTGTCGAAATTGTTTTCCGGTAGGTATTTTCCTGATGTGTCGGGTACGTAGTCAAAAGGCAGGAATTTCTTCCTGCCAGAATTGTTTATGCACAGTTACATTTGGGGTCACGGATCACGATTTCACCCTTTGCCTCCGGGATATCCAGAATGATCTCCCCTGCCTCCGGAACGTATATATGGCCGGAGAGAGGATTTTTGATGCTGACAATGGGTGCCGTCAGAGTGGCCTCCACCTGGGAGCGTTCAAAGCTTAAGTCCGTGTCCAGCATCTCACAGTTCACAAGCTTCAGCCCCTTGCAATAACAAAGTGGCTGTGTCCCGATGATTCTGCAGTTCTCAAAAGTGACATTCTCACAGTACCAGGCAAGATATTCTCCTTTCACCGTACTGTTGCGGACTGTCACGTTCTTCGCGTGCCAGAACGCGTCCTTGGTGTCAAACTCACAGTTTTCGAACAATGCCTCCTGAATATACTGGAAGGAATACTTTCCTTTCAGGCGCACTCCATCAAAATGCATCTGTCCGGAACGCATCATAAAATACTCTCCCTGGACCGTGCAGTCACGCATTTCTATCTCCTTCACAAACCAGCCGAACTCAGGGGATATAATGTCACATCCCTCCATTTTCACCCGGCTGCACTCCCGCAGTGCCTTGATTCCGTGAAGTCTGGTGTCCGCAATCTCTATTCCCTCAGAATACCACAGGGCGGCACGGCACAGCTCCGTCATCTCGGAACGGACAATTTTCAGTCCGTCGTCATGCCAGAAGGGATACCGCAGATTGAAAAAACAGTCCTCCACCACAATGTCACTGCCCTCCTTAAACGCACTCTCCCCGTCCGCAGGCCCGTCAAACCTGCATGTTTTTACCGTGATTCCCCGGGCGCCGTATAGGGCTCTCTCTTCGTCAAAAGTCTGGTTTATTATCATTTCCATTGAAAGAACTTCCTCCTTATCCTTTTTTGTTCTGCTTTCTGTATTTAACGGGATTTCCCCATCTGTCCCGCGCCGTTTTCCAGAATCCGGTTCAGCCGTGTAAACAGCATGGTTCCGGTGACTGATGCCGCTATGATGTCACTCACCGGTTCTGCCACAAACACCCCGAACACCTGGTCCGGCAGAAGGAAGGGCAGGATAAAAATCAGGGGAATCAGAAGTACCAGTTTCCGCAGACATGCCATCAGCAGACTGATCTTAGCCTGCCCCAGCGCCATAAAGGTCTGCTGGCAGGAAATCTGGACACCGGTGGAAAAAATCCCCGCCATATAAATCCGCATGGCCCAGACCGTATATTCCACCAGAGAAGCATCACTGCTGAAAATCCCCGCAAACACCCCGGGCGCCAGCATCATCATCAGGCACATGAACGTGGAGTAACCTGTACATGCCATAAACTGGCACCGGAACGCCTGCTTTACCCGCTCTTTCTTTCCCGCGCCAAAGTTAAAGCTCATAATGGGCTGTCCCCCCTGGCAGATTCCCTGCAGCGGCAGAAGCACCAGCTGGCTGCAGGAAGAGATGATGGTCATGGCACCCACGGCCACATCCCCGCCGTAACGGGACAGTGAGCTGTTAAAGCTGATATTCAAAATACTTTCCGTGCTGAGCATGACAAAAGAAGAGATTCCCAGCGCAAGGCAGGGAAAGATCACCTGCGGCTCCAGCCTCAGGTCCCCCAAAGACAGCTTCAGCAGAGTTTTCTTCCCCCTAAGGAACCATAACACCCACACCGCGCTGACAGCCTGGCTGAGCACAGTGGCCACTGCCGCTCCCTGCACCCCCATCTGAAGTCCGAAGATCAGAATGGGATCCAGGATAATATTGCAGACTGCCCCCACCACAGTGGTCATCATACTGAATTTGGCAAACCCCTGGGTGGTGATGAAAGGATTCATTCCCATGACGATCATCACAAAAACCGTCCCCAGAATATAAATCCGCGCATAATCCAGCGCATAGGGCAGGGTCACGTCGCTTGCCCCGAAAAGGCGCAGAAGCTGCGGCGCAAACACATAAAACAAAACCGTCAGCAGTACCGCAAAAATCATCAGCACGGAAAAACAGTTCCCCATAATCTTCTGCGCGTTATTCCGGTCATTTTTTCCCATGGCAATGGCTGCCCTGGGCGCACCCCCGGAGCCTGCCAGCATGGCAAATGCATTGATCATCATCAGAATCGGCAGAAATAAGCCCACTCCCGTCAGGGCTGATGCCCCCGCGTCCGGAATGTGTCCGATATAAATCCTGTCCACAATATTATACAGCATATTGATCAGCTGCGCCACCACTGCCGGAATCGCCAGGTTCAGCATCAGTTTTGGTATGCTGCCGCTCCCCATGTCCTGCTTCTTTTGCTGCTCTGCCATATATCCGCCTCCTTGTTCCGCTTCCATGATTTTCTAACTATTATATCATGAGTTCAAACCAATCATGATACAGATGGCCATTGGGCCTCTTCATGCCACAAATATGGACTTATTTTATCACATTCCCGGATTCCCAGTCAACCGGCTTGAGAATTCTTGTGCAAATCTCCCGGGCTTCCGTCAGGCGTCCGGACCGCCCCCGCTCCTGAACCGCACCGTGATCCTGCATATCTCGCTTTTTGTTCCCACTCTCATGTCGGGGCCGAACACACCCACTCCGGAAGTCACCACATTATGCATATTGTCCTTGCGCAGATAGCCATAGGAATTCTCCCAGAGGAAACCGGTGACCACATTTCCCGGAAACATCTGTCCGTCATGGGTATGGCCGCTCAGATCGATATCCACCCCCGCGTCCGCCAGTTCCTGCAGCTCCAGCGGTTCATGGTCGAGAACAATGACCGGCTTTGTCAGATCCAGATCCGCCGTCACCTGTTCCGGCGTCTTCCGCGTCCGGATTCCCCTGCCCGGCCTGCTGTAATCCGGCCTGCCGTAGAGCCAGAAGGCATCCTCTATCAGCACACCTTCCTCCCGGAGAAGCCGGATCCCTGCCATTTCCAGAAACGCATCCATCCGGGGATCGCTTGTTTTTTCCCCGGAACCGGAAAAGGTAAATCCTGCCAACACCTTCTCCCGGATATCATGGTTTCCGTAGCAGGCATAAACCCCGTACCTGCTCCGGATACCGGCCAGAATCTCCGCCAGTTCCTCCGGATCCTCCAGCGCGTCATATTCATTGTCAAAAATATCGCCGGCGATCACCACAAGATCCGCATCTTCCCGGTTGATCTGCTCCACCATCTGCCTGATCTGGCCGACTCCCACACTGTAGCCCATGTGCAGGTCTGCCGCCAGAATGATTTTCAGGGAATCCAGGTTCCCCGCCTCCTTGTCCACATACAGCTCATAATCCGTCACCTGCAGATGTTCCGCGTTTCTGATGCCCCATATACTCAGCCCCGTCACACAGAGCATACAGATCCCTCCGACGGCGGCGTGGCTTTTGGGAGAAAACAGTTTCTCTTTCATAGGAAAAGAAAACAGCTTCAAAACCAGACGGATTACATCCGTAATTCCGATAATTAAAAGACTGTTTAACAAAACTCCCAGCCATGCGTTGCTGAACTGCTTCAGCACTCTTTTGCCCGGGGAGGGCTCCAGAAAAAAGGCAAGCAAAATGCAGAAGACCACAAAAAGGTACACCGCCACAACCGGTATGCGCACACGCTTTTTGCCCAGGTACGGATAACATTTTTCCAGCCAGACCAGAAGCCGGAATAAAACATAAAAGCACAGGATCAGATACACCGGGGACAAATATACCGCTATCATGACAAAACCCCCTCCTCGTATACGGAATTCCCGGCATAGTCTGTGATTCCCTTTCCTTCATTGGGATGTTCCGCCGAATAAACCTGGTCCGCTGCAAATATTCCTGTCAGTATCACCGCGGCAATTATCATTATCTTCATGGGTATTTTCCGGAACAGTTCATCCAGAAAAGGCGCCAGCACATAGACGATTGCCATGCCGCCCACACCGAAGACCAGCAGCCCCTCCGCACAGATTCTTCCGTGCAGGTTCAGAAAATATCCTGTGTAATCCCACCATCTGGTTCCGTCATGGACAATTTCCAGATAAAGGGAAGTAAAGTATTCCACACATCCGCACAGCACAATGGCCAGAAGAAATTCCAGCATGGGTTTTTTGCGGAAAGCATTCAGCAGAAGCAGAATCATCACGCCCCCGCAGCCGTAAATCGGAAGCCAGGGGCCGTGCAGCACACCGCGGTTTACAAATGTCCCATCCGTGATCAGGTGCAGGCTCACTTCCCACACCCAGCCCACGAAGGAAAGGGTAAAAAACATCAAAATCACGGACCACACGGAATAATATCTGAGATAATTCAGGCTTGCCACCCACTTTTGCTTTCTCTTTTCCGGGATGGGGCAGAGCCTGGCAGGATACACCGTTCCCTCCAGAGCCTTTTTTTCATACTCCAGCCGGAACCTGCGGCTCTGCTCTTCCTCCAGCATCCTGGTCTCTTTTTTCTGTCTGACCGTGAGCCCCAGCACTTCTGCCAGAAATTTGCCCACCCCTTTTAAGGAAGGCATATTCCCCATTGTCTCCCGGAAGGCTTCCTCCACATCCCTGTATTCTTTTTCCAGTGTCCCCTGGTCTGCTTTTTCAAACAGATATCTGTCATGCAGCAGCTCCGCGTTTTCCAGCTGTCCTTCCTTTGCCAGACGGCGAAGCTCCGCATAGTATTCTCCCAGCACGGCAGCCTTGTAAGGTTCCGTAAAAAGGATATTGGAAATGCCCATGGTAAGGGCACCCAGAAATTCCCAGCCCAGAAAAGACAGTTCCAGCACAAAACATTCCCATTTGTGTCCCTTCATCATCCTCCGGGACAGCGTAATGGCATCCCTGGCCCCTATATCCGGATTTTCCGCCAGGATACAGGGCACCAGATAGTAAGAATAATATTTGATAAATCCACCGATGATGGTCAGTCCCCACAGAAAAGAACAGATGCCTGTCACAAACTGCACCATCCCCACATGGCACCATCTTTTCACCCGCAGAAGAAACCAGACTCTCTGTACCGGAACTTTCTCGTAGCACCTTCCTTCCAGAAACATCCGCAGAATCACCGTCCGGTAGACTCCCGTCGCAAATATGCCCACCAGAAACCACAGCAGCAGCGCACCTATGAGCAGAACCGCCACTGTGCCGCTGTCCGTTCCCACCAGTGACCGGATTCCCACCGTTACGGTCATCAGCCACGCACCGGAATTCAGTTTGTTTACAATCAGCGCAAACACCCCTCTGCTTCTTCCCAGAACCGCATTCCCGTTCCTGCGGGACTCTTCTATGTAACGTTCTTCCGCCTCATTGATTTTCTGCTCCCGGCTGTCCCCGTTTCCCATTGCCATATCCATGGCAAATTCCGAAAAAGACCGGGTAATCGCCCCGGAAATTGTAGCATTCTGCCCTTCTTCCATCCCTTTGTCCTGCCAGACACTGCCGGACAGGGCGATCTCTCCTCCCAGCAGGGATGCCATCAGGCAAAGCAGCACAAAAAGGCCAAAGTGCTTCCGCAGTACCGCCTTTGCACCTGCCTTCATTTCTCTTCTTGTACGCATATTTATTTTCTCCTGTCTGATTCCCCGTGATAGTCGGACTGTTACAGAAAGTCCACCGACATGACCTTGTCGGTTTTCGTCAGAATATCATAAACTTCTGCCCGTTTTACCGCTTTCCGGATATAAAGCACCATATGCACGGAAATGCCTTCTCCCTCCCCTTTGGATTCCCCCATATCCATGGAATCTATAACTACATTTGCCTCTTTTAATTTCTGCATGACAAGGTGCAAATCCCTGCTCTCTTCCAGATCTATAAATACATTGCAGTAACGGGAATGCCTGGCCGCAAACCGTTCCACATAGGGAAGCACATGGAGGGAAAAGAGCATCACAACCGTAATCAGGATTCCGCCTTCCACAAAGCCGATTCCCACGGCCAGTCCCACACAGGCGCTTGCCCACAGGGTGGCCGCCGTCGTCAGCCCCCTGACCCTGTGCCTGGATATAATAATGGTTCCCACACCGATAAAGCCTACGCCGCTGATTACCTGGGACGCCATTCGGTTCATATTTGCAAGTCCCGGAAAATTAATCTGGATATATTGCTCCGTGAGCATCACCAGCGTGGCGCCCAGGCAGACTACCGTGATGGTTTTCGTGCCTGCCCCCCGATGCTTCATTCCCCTGTCCAGTCCGATGACCCCGCCCAGAACGGCGG
>OFFF01002420.1_pt1 | contig 10514 bp, 7 predicted proteins | sample 1521301 | NCBI WGS metagenome assembly OFFF01 (sample SAMEA3504101, study PRJEB24116) | mouse gut metagenome | biome: mouse gut; feature: mouse-associated habitat; material: faeces | place: Denmark | collected 2011
ACTTATACTTTCACTTTCCGATGCTTCTGTGCTTATGCTTTCGCTCTCGGATGCTTCTGTGCTTATACTTTCACTTTCCGATACTTCTGTGCTTATACTTTCACTTTCCGATGCTTCTGTGCTTATACTTTCACTTTCCGATGCTTCTGTACTTATACTTTCACTTTCGGATACTTCTGTGCTTATGCTTTCGCTCTCGGATGCTTCTGTACTTACACTTACACTTTCGGATACTTCTGTGCTTATGCTTTCGCTCTCGGACGCTTCTGTACTTATACTTTCACTTTCCGATGCTTCTGTGCTTATGCTTTCGCTCTCGGATGCTTCTGTGCTTATACTTTCACTTTCCGATGCTTCTGTGCTTATACTTTCACTTTCGGATACTTCTGTGCTTATGCTTTCGCTCTCGGATGCTTCTGTACTTATACTTTCACTTTCCGATACTTCTGTGCTTATACTTTCGCTCTCGGATGCTTCTGTGCTTATGCTTTCACTTTCGGATACTTCTGTGCTTATGCTTTCGCTCTCGGATACCTCTGTGCTTACACTTTCACTTTCCGATACTTCTGTGCTTAAACTTTCCGATTTGGCTATGCTTTCAGACTTCGCCTCGCTTTCGCTTAAACTCTGGCTGTAGCTGTTTGAGATGCTTTCAAGCGTACTATCATCCGTTCCATCTGAACCTGTCATTTGTTTATAATACTCATAAAATGCATCCCATCCTTTAGAGAGTAAAATACCATATCCTTTCAAGCGTTGACCAAAGGTCAAATCCCACCACGATTTTGTACCGTTTGCCAAAGTAGAAGCCTGATCCATAGCCATAAACCGCTGAGCTGAAAAATATTCTGAAACTTCATCTGCATGGTTCAGCGCTTCAATTTCTTCTAATTCCGAAACAAGCGCTTCGCTTGCCAGTGCGGATATTCCACCGTTTTCTTCTGAAGTTGCTGTTTCACTTTCCACAGAAGCTGCGCTTTCGCTTTCTGTTTCCGATACTGCTGACTCACTTGGTGCTTCCGAACTTTCCGGTGCTTCGGACACTTCCGGCACATCCGAACCGGTTTCTTCAGCAGGCTTCTCTGAATCCGGTGTTTCACTGGTTGCCTCAGATTCCGATGCCTCGCTGGTTACTTCTGTTTCCGCTGATTCACTTGCCTGTTCTGTCTCGATCGCTTCGCTTGCTTCCGGTTCTTCCTCTAACGCAATTACGACCTCTCCGGCCGTATCCTGTTCCGTTTGATCAAGTTCCGAAGCATACACTACTTCCCCGTCCTGGAATACACTTGCTCCGCCAATTGCAATACCCGTTGCAGCAATACTTCTGATAAAATTCTTTTTATTCATGTTTTGTTCCTCTCCTCTCAAGTTTCTGCCGTATCAAAGAGCCTGCCAAAGACGAAACTGTCTCCGCCGCTCTTTTCTGCGTCCGGCGTTGTCTTCAATCGCTCCGTTACCTCATAAAGTGATTGTCGTTTTATGCCAAAAATGCCGTCTTTCATCCGGGTTTACGCCATTTGGTTTATGTAACCGGAATCAAACCGCCATCACTGGTTAAGCCGTCAGCCTTTCGATCTACGGCAAAAGCGGCCATCTGAGACACACTTACGCACATCTTCAGAAAAGGAGGCAGAACAAAACCGCAATTGCTTAAGATTTTGAATGTTTTCATTTCTATAATTCCCTTCTTTGCAATAATACAAACGGATGCAAAGTGTCCGGCGGCCGGGCTGACTTAGTACTTTAGTACCTTAGCCCCCATAGCTTTGCGTCCCGTCGTTTCCAACGGTTTGCTAATTTAATTAGCAGTCGGGCTGGCATAGCAGAAACCTTAGCCCCCATGACTTTGCGTCCCGCCGTTTCCGGCGGTTTGCTAATTTAATTAGCCAGGCTGACATAACGTAGGAAACGCCGTAGTCCCTGTGGCTTTGCGTCCCGCCGTTTCCGGCGGTTTGCCAATATACCGTCAAACCTATGTTATACCCGCTGCTTTTGACGGCACAAAACAACAGGTCAGCCTTCCTGGCGGAATCCCGCCTGCACATTGTGTTCTGTACATGCGTTTCACCTCCTTTCCGAATATGCCTGCTTGTATAAATTACAATGAAACACTATTTATATCCAAAATAACCAAATTTCGTCATTAATTATACCACAAAACAGATGCTTTTTACAATAGATTTTCACAAAAGCACGACATATTCGTATTCTTATATTTCTCTGCCGAATCGTCTGTAAATTCGCCAAACGCATCTTCTTTCACATTTTGGAGAATTTGCGTTCTATGCGCTTTTTGTAAGCCAAATGCTATTTCCCGGCAAATCAATCGGAAATTGGTGAATGCAGGTTAGTACTACAGCGAACGATATATCTATAAATCATTCCGGTATAATGCCGACACAAAAAGCTGTGGTAAAGGACTGCATCCCCCACTTAGCGTGACATTTGCGCCAAATACAGTCAACGTAGCCCGCTGCGTCTCCCTTATTCGGCATATCATACCCTTTGGGTGCTAAGTGTGGAATATATCTGTCGAAAAGTATTTTTCAAACATGCTCTGGGATACTGTAAAAAACTTTTTTGTAAAAATCAATGGATTATTCCTGAACGGACGCAAAGCGCGCTTGAATAGACAATTGACGATTCCGCTTTCATCAGGCTGTCTTTTGCCGGGCGTTGGGATTCTAATACTTTCTGCAATGTACGGATTGCCAGTTCGCTGGTGATATGGCGGTCCGTTATGCTAGCTACAGTAATGGGGCCAGAATCCGGCCTCTTGCCGTAAGGCAACTTTCAATAGGCCGGATTCGTTACTATGAACACCATGGGTGTGAACAGTAACGATATGTGAAATCTGTGCACCATATCTCCCGCCGTACTATTGTAATCCCCTCTTTTTTCGGATATAATAGTCAAAAACAAGAAGGAGATAAACATCATGGACACCCGAAAAATAGATTTGCACGTTCACTCCACTGCTTCCGACGGCACCATGTCGCCTGCCGAATTAGCCGTAGCCGTAAAAGAAGCCGGGCTTTGCGCATTCGCCTTAACCGATCACGACACGGTAGACGGTATCGCGGAGGCAAGAACCGCAGCAAAAGCGGCTTCCGTGGAACTGATTCCAGGCGTGGAGCTTTCCTGTGACTACAAAGGCAAAGAAGTCCACATGGTCGGCCTGTATCTGGACGAAACAAACCCTCGTCTGCTTACACATTTAGCCCGCTTCCGGGACAACCGGGATAACCGCAACCAAAAAATGTACCAAAAACTAAATGAAGAAGGATTTGCCATTTCAGAGGAAGGTTTGCGCGAAATGTTTCCAGACGCCGTTTTGACCCGGGCGCATGTGGCCCGCTTTCTGCTCGAACACGGCTATATCAAATCCATTTCAGAAGCTTTTGAAAAATACATCGGCGACGGATGCCGCTGCCATGTACCAAGGGAAAAAATTACGCCGCAGGAGGGAATTGAACTTATCCATCATGCAAACGGCAAGGCTGTGCTGGCGCATCCGGTGCTTTACCATATGAGCGACGACAGGCTGCGGGAACTGATTACCAACTGCCTGGCCTGCGGACTGGACGGAATAGAAGCGCTTTATTCCACCTACCAGCCGGGAGACGAACGTTATATCCGAAAGCTGGCGGATGAATACGGCCTGGCGGTTTCCGGCGGTTCGGATTTCCATGGGAGCAATAAACCGCATATCCGTTTGGGGACGGGAACGGGACGTTTAAGCGTTCCGTATGAATTACTGGAAAAATTCCGGGCCTGAGGTTATAAATTAAAAAAAGGGTACAGAGCCTGAATCACTTATTTCAGGCCCCGCACCCTTTCTTTTATTGCCTGCGGCATGTTCTTTTTCCGGAAGCATCGGCCGCTTTACAAAAACCGTTCAATCACCTCCGCCACCGCATCTTCATTGTGATCCCGCACCGTTACATAATCCGCCGCTTCTTTCGCCGCATCCACCGCGTTTCGCACCGCCGCCCCGATATGAGCGGCCTTTAGCATCGACACGTCGTTCCACTCGTCTCCCACTGCAACCGTCCGTTCCTTCGGAATGCCGAAATAATCGCAAAACGCAAGGAGCGCGGCCCCCTTATCCACGCCCGCCGGGCAGTATTCCAGATAAGCGCTGCTTGAAAAAAAGCTGTTTAGCTTCCCTGCGCTCCACGCCTTTTGTTCCTCCTGGAACCGCTCCAGCACGCGCCTGTTTTCCAGCGAAATCAAAAGCGCCTTATACGGCTCTTTTTGCAGCGCGTTCCCCGTATCCGGCACCAGACGGTACGTCATCCCGGTCTGCCCGATATAAACCGAAAGCTCCTTTGTATACCGCTCCGTTAGAACATCCTCTTCATCATACGTCTGGATATAAATCCCCGCTTTCTTTGCCGCGTCAAACAGGGTTTTGACAGCAGCAAGCGGCGCCGTTTTCTGTTTTAAAATCCGATCCGCCGCGCAGTCGTACAGCACGGAGCCGTTAAATGCAATCATATAACAGCCCGGCGCCGTAAGCCCTAACTCTTTAACCACGTTCTTCCCGCTTTTTACCGGCCTTCCGGTTGTCACGACAACCGAATGCCCGCGCGATAACGCCTCCTGTATGGCCGCTTTATTTTTGGGCGAAACCGTTTTGTCGTCCGACAAAAGCGTATCGTCCAGATCCGTAAAAAGTACCTTGCCCTCTGGCATATCCATTCCTCCTGCAATATCCTACTGCGCCGGTTCCGCCGGAATAAACACCCGTTCCTGGTATCCTTTGTCCTTCGGTTCCTTCACCTTTGCTTCCTTGCAGAACTGATCCTGCGAATTGACCAGCGTTTTGCCGCGCCGGTCTATTTTTTCATAGACGCCGTCTTTTTTCAAAATATGCGCTTTTGTATTATCCGCCAGTTCCACTTCCAAAATATGGTACACATTCTTTTGGATCTCCTCGTCTTCGACCGGGAACAAAATTTCCACCCGGCGGTCTAAGTTGCGGGGCATCCAGTCGGCGCTGCCCATAAACAGTTCCGGCTGCCCGTCATTCTGGAAATAGAAAATACGGCTGTGCTCCAGAAAATTCCCGACAATCGAACGCACCCGGATATTCTCGCTGATGCCGGGGATCCCGACCTTTAAGCAGCAGATGCCGCGCACAATCAAATCAATCTGCACGCCCGCCGCCGACGCTTCGTAAAGCGCGGCAATAATATCCTTATCGCAAAGCGAGTTCATTTTGGCAATAATCCGGCCTTCCCTGCCTTCTTTGGCATGCTTCGTCTCCCGGGAAATCAGCTTTAAAAACTTCTTGCGCAGCCAGATAGGAGCCACAACCAGACGGTTCCACGAAAGCGGCTCGGAATAGCCGGACAGCATATTAAAGACGGCCGTCGCGTCCTCCCCAATCGCTTCCGAGCAGGTAAAAATACCGCAGTCCGTATACAGCTTTGCCGTAGAATCGTTGTAATTTCCGGTGCCAAGGTGCACATACCTGCGGATGCCCTCTTCCTCCCGGCGCACCACCAGCGCGATTTTGCTGTGCGTCTTTAAGCCCACCAGCCCGTAAATCACATGGCACCCCGCCTGCTCCAGCTTTTTCGCCCAGACAATGTTGTGCTCCTCGTCAAAACGCGCCTTTAATTCCACCAGTACCGTCACCTGTTTGCCGTTTTCCGCCGCCTGCGCTAAAGACGCAATAATCGGGGAATTGCCGCTGACGCGGTAAAGCGTCTGCTTGATGGCAAGCACGTCCGGATCGATGGACGCCCGGCGGATAAATTCCACAACCGGATCAAACGTCTGGTACGGATGGTGCATCAGAATATCGCCCCCGCGGATCGCCGCAAAAATATCGCCGCCCGGCTCAATCTGCGGGACGCGCTGCGGCGTATAGGGCTTATAGCGCAGATCGTCGCAGCCTTTTAAGCCGTACAGCTTCATCAGAAAGGTCAGATCCAGCGGCCCGTTTATCTCGAACACATCCGCGTCCGCAACATGCAGTTCTTTTTTCAGGATGGAAAGCAGCTTTTCGTCCATCCTGTCTTCCACCTCTAAGCGGATTACCTCGCCCCACTGCCGTTTTTTGAGCTGCTTTTGGATCTCCTTTAACAGATCCGCCGCCTCGTCCTCGTCAATCGGCAGATCGGCGTTGCGCATAATGCGGTACGGATGCGCGCAGACCACCTTGTAGTTTAAAAACAGCTTGGAAAGATTGCGCTCGATCATCTGCTCCAGAAGCAGAAACGTCCTGCCGTCCTCCTGAGCGGACGGGATTTCCACAATCCGCGGCAGAACGGAAGGCACCTGCACGGTGGCAAACTCAATTTCCTTTTCCGCGCCCTTACGCTTAATCAGCGCCCCGATATTTAAGGTCTTATTGCGGATTAACGGGAACGGGCGGGACGCGTCTAACGCCATGGGAGTCAGTACCGGATAAACCGTCTCCATAAAATACGCGTCCGCAAACGCCGCCTGCTCTTCGCTCAGATCTTCGTATGCGTCTAAAATCACAATATTCCTGTTTTTTAATTTGGGCAGAAGCGAACGGTTGTAGGTCGAATACTGCATGTCCACCAGAGCGCGCGTCGCCGTATTAATCGCGTCAAGCTGCTCGGACGCCGTCATGCCCGCAATATCTTTTTTCTTGTAGCCCGCATGCACCATATCCTTTAAAGACGCCACCCGCACCATAAAAAATTCATCCAGGTTCGAGGATGTAATGCCTGTAAATTTTAACCGCTCCAGAAGCGGTATCTCCTTATCGCGGGCTTCGTTTAATACGCGCCCGTTGAATTTTAACCAGCTTAATTCCCTGTTTTCATAATGCTCCGGATTTGTAAATGTTTTTTCTTTATCCATGCCCTCACCTCTACTTATAGACCCGTTTTTCCCGAATGACCGGCCTGATCCCAAATACATGTTCAAAATATTCCGCCTTAACCGCAAACAGCCCCTTTTCCAGCGTGATATCGTCTCCTGTTTCAATGGTAATCACAAGCTGCTTGTCGCGCACCGCGGCTTTTACGTTTTTAAACTTCTGCTTGTGGCTGCGGTCCATGGCGTTTGACACGCGCAAAATAGCGGACAGCTTTGCCACCGTCATATAGCTTTCCTGATCCAGCCGGTCGGCAAGCTCTGCATAATCGCCCATCGGGTATGTATTGTACAGCACCGCGCTTGCCACAATTTCACGCTCTAAGTGCGTAAGCCCGATAATTTCCGATTCCATAATAATGTTATACGCACATTCTGCCCCGTGCGCAATGCTGACATACTTTCCGCAGTCGTGCAGGATTGCCGCCGTCTGCAAAAGCAGTCGTTCCCGTTTTCCCATCCCGTGCACCTTTTTCATCGCGTCAAATACAAGCGCGGACATTTCCACGAGCGCGTCAATATGCGGGGAAAAGCCCTCGTAACGGTCCGAAAGCTGCCTGGCCGCCGAAATGACGTCTTCGTCAAAATCGTGCAGCGGCTTTAATATTTTGTGGCGTTCGGCATAATCATACGCCATGCCGTCGCTGACATTGACGCCCGGCGCCCAGATTTCCTCCGCGTCAAGCTCTTCCGCAATCCGGGTATAAAGGACGATATACGGCACTAAAAGCGGATCGTTTTCATGCAAAAGCTCCAGTTCCGCCGAAATCTGGTCGATGTTTTTGCGGTAAAATTTGCGCATGGAACGGACAAATTTCTCCACCGTTGCAAGCTGGCTGCCTTTTTTGTCCGTTTTCTTCATCAAATCCGTCACGTATTCGCCCATAAAAATAATATATTTGATCTTCGTGTCTTTTAAATACAGCGACTTAAACACTTCCAAATCCTTATTCACCAGTTCTTCAATCGGGATTTCGTAGTGGGCGACCGCGTTCTGGATGGAGGAAAGCTGCTCCCGCAAACGCATAATGCCTAACACCATATGCTGCGACGAAAGCACCCGCCCGCCGGAAAAAACCGTCACCTGCAGGTTGCCGCCGCCCACGTCGACAACGGCCGCGCCCTGCTTCGTCATTTCGTCAAACTCCGGCCGAAACGCCACGGCCTTATAGCCGATAAAACGATGCTCCGAATTGCTCGGCACCTTGATGCGGATTCCGGTGCGGATAAAAAGCTGATCCAATACGAACAGTTCGTTTTTGATATCGCGGAACACGCCGCCCGCATAGGCTTCGTACGCGTCCACCCGGTACCCTTCCATAATTTTTTTATATTCTAACAGCAGGTTCCCCAGTTCGTCCATTAATTCATAGCCGATATTTCCCTTCTGGTAGCAGTCTTTGCCGATTTCGACCCTTGCCCGCACATGGTCAATTTCGCGGATCGCCTTTTTGGGTGAAATTTCAAAAATTTTCAGGCTCACCTCGTAAGAGCCGATGTAAATCGCGGCAAATGTCGTGATTTTCATGGTAAATCCCCCCTTTTCTTCTATTTTCCCAATAAATAATTGATAAACTGCTGCGCCGAACGTCCCGAACGCCCGCCGTGGCCCAACTCCCATTTGTTTGCTTCCAAAAGCAGTTCCTTCTCTTCCATTGCAATCCCGTTCTGCGCCGCAAGCGTAGTGACAATCCGCTCAAATTCCTTCTTGTCCGGCGCGCCGAAATAAATCTGTACGCCGAACCGCGCCGCCAGGGAAAGCTTCTCCTGCACCGTATCGTTGTTGTGCAGATCGTCGTCAAGCTGCGCCTTGTCCGAAAACTTTTCGCGGATTAAGTGCCTGCGGTTTGACGTCGCGTAAATCAGCACGTTTTCCGGCTTTTTCTCAAGCCCGCCTTCAATTACGGCTTTTAAGTATTTATATTCGACCTCAAAGTCCTCGAAGGAAAGGTCGTCCATATAGATAATAAACTTGTAATTGCGGTTTTTGATCTGAGCAATGACCGCATGCAGATCCTCAAACTGATGCTTGTACACCTCGATCATGCGCAGCCCGTCCGCATAGTACCGGTTGGCGATTGCTTTGATGCTTGTGGATTTGCCGGTCCCCGCGTCCCCAAACAGCAGGCAGTTGTTTGCCTGCCTTCCCCTGACAAACGCTTCGGTATTGGCAGTCAGCTTTTGCTTGGCTGTTTCGTACCCGACCAGATCGTCTAACGTCACATGGGCGATGTTGGTCACCGGGACGATCTGCACGCCTTTTTTTGTATGCTCCACCCGAAACGCTTTGTGAAGCCCCAGCTTGCCCACGCCAAAATCCCGGTAAAACGCAGTGACGGCGTGGCCAAATTCCCGTGCGTCCGAAGCGGCGTTTAACTGCGCTGCAAGTTCCAAAATCCGGTCGCGGATCCGGACGTGGAACAGCTTCCGTTCGCCGTTTTGTCCGGACGCCGCCTGATAGTCTGTAAGGAACGCGGCGCCTGTTATGCCTATGCTTTGTTCCAGCACGGAAAAATCGAAATCAAACAGTTTTTTTAGAATGGCAAAATCATGCAGGGCAATCCGGCTTACCGTCCCGTCTGCCTCCCCGCGAATTTCACATGCCCTGCTGTACGCGTTTTCGTTGTTTACCAGAAGATAGGCCAGAAACGTGTGCCAGAGGCTGCCGGAAAAGCCGTGGCTTTCCGCCAGCTCGACCAGCTCCTGCAGGCTGCCGCAGTACCGTGCAATCGCGTCGTCTTTGTGCAGATCGCTGTCGCTGTGGCGCTCAATCAGCCATGCCAGATTGAAAAATATACGGTTTCCGGTGAAATCCCTGTATAAAATGAGTTCATTTATGCTGCACATGCTGTTACTCCTTTGCCGGTTTTATTGTGGTTTTATCATATAACAATTTGGGTTAAAGTGCAAGACGGGCGCTTCATTTAGAGGGAGGCTTTTGTCTCATGCAGCACGGAAATGTATTTGATTTTCGTTCCGAAATGTCACTCTTTCCACACTTTTAAAATTGTGCTATAATAATGGAAATGATAAGGAGGACATAAACATGCATATTGAAAAATATTGGGGGAATTACATTGGGGGAACGGATGACAGCTTAACCCTGCTTGAATATTTAATTGATAAACAAAAAACAGAGATTGCCCTAAGTGAAATTTTTGAAGATACGGGCCTTGACAAACTGAATTGGGACTTCTGCGCTTCACCTAACCTGGGTTATACCGACTCAGAAGGTGAAGAACATGATTTTTATTACGCCGTTAATTTGATAACGGATCTGGCTGCTTTGATGTTAGAATGTACTGTAAACGGCAGCGTGCCTTTGGGAATATTGCTGGATGATGAAAGTGAAAATACGGTCCGCATTACTTTTACAGAAGAAGAAAAAATACTTATAAACAAGGCGCTTTCCCACTTTGTAAAAGAACCTCTGTCTTATGACCTTCACGAGATGGTTCCCGACGAGGATATGCAGGAAATGGCGCAGGACTGTGAAAATCTCCGTAAGGAATTGTGTGAATAGTTTCTTATACGGTATCCCTACTACAGCGAACAATGTTGGTAAAGTTCCGTCAGCCAGAGGGAAGGGGGTGCGGTTGGGGCCTTGTGATGGGGGTTAGGGGCTCTTAAGCATCCCATCCAATCTACAGCAA
>OFFF01002421.1_pt1 | contig 10514 bp, 5 predicted proteins | sample 1521301 | NCBI WGS metagenome assembly OFFF01 (sample SAMEA3504101, study PRJEB24116) | mouse gut metagenome | biome: mouse gut; feature: mouse-associated habitat; material: faeces | place: Denmark | collected 2011
TTGCGGCTGTCAACGGAGGTTTTCTTGGGAGTGAGACAGCAGGTGGGTTTGAGGGCGCCTATATTGGAATGTTCGCCAGCGGAAATGGTACGGATTATGACGAATATGCGTCTTTTGACTGGTTTACATATGAGGGCCGGAGCAAATAAAATTTCGAAAGGTATCCTGTCAAAAAATATATTCAACGGGAGCACTTGGAAAAATATCGGAGGAAATTATTTGAAAAGTGATAGATAGATTTGAAAAATGATATCAAAACGGAAAAGAAGAAGCTAAACTTAAATTACATAATATAATTCAGATAGGATGAGAAAAGAAAATGAAAGCAGAAAAATTTAACTCAGGATGGTTTGTAAAAGAAGGGGTGACGGAACCCTTTGCGGTCATATTTTCGGCAGGGGAGCCTTTAGGAACACCTGTCATGCTGCCACAGGATGCTATGATACTTGAAGAACGGGATGAGAACTGCCCGAGTAAGTCACAGTCTGGTTTTTACCCGGCAAAATCATACACCTATACCAAAGAATTTGAAGTGCCGGAGGAATGGAGCAAAAAGACTACGGTCATAGAGTTTGAGGGCATCATGATGTCTGCGATGGTCTATCTGAATGGGAAATATCTGGCCTCTCACAGCTATGGGTATTCCGGCTTTTATGTGGATCTGACACCCTATTTGAACTACGGGCAGAAGAATACGCTGAAAGTAGTCTCTGTAAATAAAGAACGGGCGTCACGCTGGTATTCCGGCAGCGGTATATACCGGGATGTGGTACTCTGGCAGGGGGGAAAGCAGTACATTCGCGATGGCGCGGTCAGGGTGACTGCAGAGAAGGCGGAAGAAGATCTTGCTGTCCTGTCCGTCCAATATGAAATTACGAACAGGGAATACAGAGAAGCCGCATTAACAGCAGTGATTGAAATTATCGATGAGAACGGAGAACAGGTCAGGCGGGCGGAACAGTCCATCGCCATGGAGCCGGATACAGAATCGGAAAGCTTCTGCAGGCTTACGGTCAGAGAGCCAAAACTGTGGTCCGTAGATACACCGTATCTTTATAGAATCAAAATCACACTGAGCGAAGGAGATAAAGAGCTGGACGTGGCATCAGATTCTTTCGGAATCAGGACTTTGTCACTGGATTCCTGCACAGGTTTGAAGATCAATGGAAAAGAAGTAAAACTCCGGGGAGCATGTATCCACCATGACAATGGAATCATTGGCGCGACCACGTTAGAGGCGGCGGAGGAATTCCGGCTGCGGGCATTGAAGGAAGCAGGCTTTAACAGTATCCGCAGCGCACATAATCCGGCCTCTAAAGCGATGCTTCGGGTTTGCGACCGTATCGGGATGTTGGTCATGGACGAATTGTCCGATATGTGGAATGAACAAAAGAATGCCAATGATTTTTCACTTGATTTCCAGAAGATATGGCAGGAGGAAGTGCAGAACTTTACGGCCAAAGACTACAACCATCCGTCAGTCATCCTGTACAGTACGGGAAATGAGATTCCGGAGATTGGAAGAAGCACGGGAGCCGATATGAACCGAAAACTGGCCAAGGCGCTGAGGGATGCGGATCATACCAGATATACAACCTGCTGCATCAGTGGATTTCTGGCAGTACTGGACCGCCTGGACGACTATGCGGCTCTTATGGAACAGGCAACCAAGGCAGTCAAGGAGAATGAGTCTCAGGGAGATGGCGGAAGCGAAGGACTGAACCATATGATGGGATCTGCCGAGCAGCAGATCATGGACAGCTTTTCCGTAAGCAGGGTTTTAAATGAATGCCTTGAACCCGTCGAGTCCGAACTGGATGTGATTGGATATAATTATCTCACGGCAAGACATGAATACGAGCATTTCATCCATCCGGACAGAATCATTGTGGGAAGCGAGACGTATCCGCCGGAGATACCAAGGCTTTGGGAGATCGTAAAGAAAACTCCTTATGTGATCGGTGATTTTACATGGACTGGATATGATTATATCGGGGAAGCCGGAATTGGGATTTTTCATTACGATACAGACCGAAAGGAGCAGGGATGGTTTCCAGACAGACTGGCTTACATGGGTGATATTGATCTCAATGGGAACCGCAGGGACATCAGCTATTTCCGGGAAATCGTGTATGGACTTCGCAAAAAACCTTACATAGCGGTGGAAAGGGCGGATAAAGCAGGTCACTCCTATGACATGAATCATTGGAAATTTAAAAATGCTATACATAGCTGGACATTTCCGGGATTCGAGGGGACGGAGGTGAAGGCCTTTATTTTCTCCGGAAATGAAGAGGTGGAATTATTTCTCAATGAAAAATCTCTTGGTAAACATAGGGTGGGCGAACAGGAACCCTTTACAGCAATTTTCCAGATCCCCTATGAAACAGGAACTTTGCGCACGGTGGCCTATGAAAATGGAAAGGCTGTCGCAGAGGATTCTATCTCTACTGCAACAGAGGCAGCAGGATTCCATGTGGAACTGTCTAAAAAGGAACTGGCTGCGGGCGGAGCAGATGTGGTGTTTATCACGGTCGATCTGGTGGATGCCAAGGGCAGGAGAAATATGTCCGATGACCGGGAAGTGAATATTTCTGTGGAGGGAGCCGGTACACTGGCAGGCTTTGCGTCAGCAAATCCAATCGGCGGCGGAAGCTATCAGGATACCAATGCATTTACCTATGACGGCCGGATCATGGCGGCTGTGAGAAGCACGGATGAGCCGGGCGAGATTGGTATAAAAGTTTCCGCGCGGGGGTGCGGGGAAAAAGAGATTTTGATCAATTCTGTGGAACAGGGCTTTTAGAATGGGAGAAATAGTATGGATGCAAGGATCAGGGAACTACTGGATGGGAAAGGTGAAAATTATATTTTCCCGTTTCTGTGGATGCATGGAGAGGAAGAACCGGTATTGCGGGAATATATGCATGTGATTCATGAGGCCAATATTGGAGCGGTATGTGTGGAAAGCCGTCCGCATCCGGATTTTGTGGGTCCGGGATGGTGGAGCGATATGGATATCATTCTGGAGGAAGCGAAGAAATTGGATATGAAAGTCTGGATCCTGGATGACAGTCATTTCCCGACAGGCTATGCCAACGGTGCGGTAAAAGAGAAGAGTGATGAGCTGTGCAGGCAAAATCTGGCGTATCAGATTGTAAAGACAGTGCAGGGAGGGCATGAAGAGACTCTGGATCTGGGGCAATACCGGAATGCGCCTGCGTGGAAGCCGAATAGGATTGAGTCATATCAATTCACGGAGAATGAGATGAGGCATTTTACAGATGACAGGCTCATCAGCATCACAGCAGTGAAGATGAATGGCATTTCTGAGGAGGATATCATAGATCTTACAGGGCATGCAAAGGGAGATACTCTGCGGTACCGTCTTCCTGAGGGTGTGTGGAGGGTGTACCTCTGTCACCTGACTCGGAACAGGGGGCCTCACAGGGATTATATCAATATGCTGGATAGGAATTCCTGCCAGATTCTGCTGGACGCGGTGTATGAACCGCATTATGCACATTACGGAAGTGAATTTGGAAAAACAATCGCTGGTTTTTTCTCCGATGAGGCGGAGATTGGCAACGGCCATCTCTATGATATGGGGAAGAGGATTTATGAACTGGACGACCAGCCGTGGAGCGCAAGGATTGAAAACGAACTGAAAAGCAAGTGGGGAAAGGATTTCGCAAAATATCTTCCGCTTCTCTGGGAACAAGAATTTTCGGACAGGCTTAAGGCAAAAGTACGCTATACGTTCATGGACGCGGTGACAAGAGCCGTAAAGGAAGAATTTTCCTTACAGATCGGCGACTGGTGCCGGTCACATGGCGTAGAGTATATCGGGCATCTGATCGAAGATAACGGCCAGCATACCCGGACCGGAAGCAGCCTGGGACATTATTTCCGGGGGCTATTCGGACAGGATATGGCAGGGATTGATGATATCGGCGGCCAGGTGTTTCCGCAGGGGGAATGGGCAGGTCCTTATGGGTATATGGGCCAGTTCCGGGACGGAGAGTTCTATCACTATGTCCTTGGAAAGCTGGGAAGTTCCCTGGCAGCTGTAGATCCGTTAAAAAAGGGCAGGGCTATGTGTGAAATTTTTGGGAATTATGGATGGGAGGAAGGTTTGAAGCTGGAAAAATATCTGGCAGACCATTTTCTTGTGCGGGGGATCAACCACTACGTTCCCCATGCGTTCAGTATGAAAGAATTTCCTGACCCGGACTGCCCGCCCCATTTTTACGCCCATGGGCACAATCCGCAGTACAGACATTTTGGCGCATTGATGAAATATATAAACAGGGTATGCCATCTGATCAGCGGCGGAAGGCACAAAGCATCGGTTGCAATTTTGTACAATGCGGAAGCAGAATGGAGCGGCCATTATATGGAGCTGCAGCAGCCGGCGAGGTCTCTTGCTGACCGGCAGATCGAGTATGACTTTATTCCGGCTGATGTTTTTATGGATAGGGAATATTATGGCACAAGGATAGGGAAGGTGCTTGAAGTCAATGGAAATACATATCAGGCGCTTGTAATCCCGCAGTCACAGTATATCACGGAAGATACGGCAAAAACGGCAGGAGAACTGGCTGCGGCAGGGGGAAAGGTATTTTTTCTTGGACAAAGGCCGGAAGGAACCTGTGACGGGGATGGCCGTATTTTGGAGGCGTTGAAGGAATGCAGGACGGTTGGCCTGTCAGAACTGGTTGAGACACTGGACATGGAGAAGATTCCGGAAATCCTTCTAAAGCCTGCGGACAAGGGGATCCGTTATATCCATTATGAGGGAGAGACAAGCCGGTACTTTTTCGTAAATGAAGGAACACAAAGCTATCGGGGAAAGATACAGGTACCGGAGACAGGAGACTGCTATCGTTATGACCCATGGGAAAACCGCCTGGAGAGCATCGTATATGAAAGCAGCGAGACGGGAACGATCCTGCAGGCAGATATAGAGCCAGGTAAAAGCCTTCTGGTTGTTTTTGATGAACCAGATCGGAAATTGGAAGAAACGGTTCGGATACAGGGAGATATTACTTCCTGGAATCAGGGGTGGAAGAGGAGTCTATGTACCAGCCTGGAATACCCGGCATTTGCAGGAGAAAAGGAAGTATTTCTTCCCGACTGCCTGGCAGAGGAGCAGCCCTTGTTTTCCGGGTTTGCCAGATATGAAAATACATATGTTTGCGAGACGCTTCCGAAAAAGTTTTTGTTGGAGATTACAGATGCCGGGGAAGGCGTGGAGGTGTTTGTCAATGGGATAAGCGCCGGTATCCAGATTACGGCGCCGTATCGGTATGATCTGACAGCATTGCTTAAAGAAGGGAAGAATAATGTATGTATTGAGACAGCAACGACTCTGGAACGTGAGATGTCTGTCGTGCCAGATCCAATGCTGGCTGGTATGGGGATAGAGCACAAGGTTCCCGCTTGTCCAATGGGGATTCATGGAGAAGTACGTTTTGTACAAATGTAACGAATCGTATGATTTAAAAAGTGAGGAGAGAAGAGAATTTATGAACGAAAAGAATATGCCTGCGGGCGCGCGAAAGAAACTGCCATTCTGGTTTCCTATGGCATGGTCCAGCCGTGCCGTTGCATTGTCAATGAATATGTCTCTTACAGCGTTCATGACACTGTATTTTACAGATATTTTAGGATTAAATCCGGCTATCATTGGTGTGATACTGATGGTATCCAGGATTACGGACGCATTTACAGATATTATGATTGGTTATCTGGTTGACCGCACAAATACAAAGTGGGGGAAAGCGCGTCCATACGAATTTGCGATCGTATTCCTGTGGCTGTTTATTTATATGATGTATTCTACGCCGGATATGAGTCCTGTGGCAATGTATGCATGGGTATTTTTTACTTACTTTATGCAGAATTCAATCTGTATCACGGTTCTTTACGGAAACGAGCCGGTATATCTGGTCCGTGCCGTGAAATATCCGGAAAACCGTACCCGTATGATCTCAGCGGCGGGAATCTATCAGATGGTGATCGTAACTGCGTTTGGGATGATCATTCCCCAGATGGTAGCGAGGATTGGGACAGACCGTCATAGCTGGTCTGTATTGGCACTGTGCCTTGCGGTTCCCTGTGCGTTGATCGGTATGCTTCGTTTTCTGCTGGTTCCAGAGTTAAAGGATGTGGAGGAAGAAAAAAAAGAAGAGAAGATTTCTATCCGTAAGACGCTGACAGCATTAAAGGGTAATAAGTACCTCTGGATACTGGCCGCAATGTATTTTCTATATCATTTTGGGAACGGATTTTCAGGAGGTATGGCGACTTACTTTACCAAATGGAATATGGGTGATCTGGGAGTCGGAACCTGGCTCAATGCGGCGGCACTGTTTTCGCTTCCAATCCTGGCGGTCATTCCGAAGATGATGGACAAATTGGGGACTGTGAAGACTCTGCGTATTGGTTTGGTCATTATGGCATTGGGACCGGTAGTACGCTGGATCGGCGGAACCAGCCTTGCCATGCTGATGGTCGGGACATTGATGTTTATCGCCGGATCCGTGCCGATTGCTTTTATGACCAACATTTATCTGTTTGAATGTATGGACTATGGGGAATGGAAGACCGGAATCCGTGTGGAAGGCACCATGGGATCCATTAATTCCTGCATGGCAAAGCTTGCCAGTGCGGTATCCGGCGCATTACAGGGAATCCTGCTGATACCAATCGGATACGTCGGCACGGCGGCGGCACAGACGGAAGGTACTCTGACCGGGATCATGGTGCTGTTTAATCTGGTTCCGCTTCTAATCTGTGTGATTTCCCTTCTGATTTCCACCAAATATGACGTGGAAAAGGAAATTCCGATGATACGTGAGGAATTGAAGAAATACTCTCATACGGCAGAAGGATAAAACGCATGTGGGAAAGATTGAAAAAATGCTCTGTGACTACGCAGAAATATTTTGTAAAAGGAATTACTATGGGAGCGGTCAAGGAATAATGAATCAGTTACAGTTCATGGTACCGTGTGAACAATAACAGGAATGAAACAGTGTAAAGCGTTGCATAAAGCTGTGCAATGTTTTACACTGTTTATATCTGAAATTTGTGTATAAGCGTAAGGAGGTTCAGCAATGAAAAAATTAAAAAAATGGACAAGGGCAAGGTTCCAGCCTAATTTACCGGTTGGAGAGAATCAAACAAAGGTGACGGCATCCGCGGCACATCTGGCGCTTGCGAGAAGAGCAGGCCGGGAAGGTATTGTTCTTTTGAAAAATAATCAGAAGCTTCTTCCGGTAAAAAAGGGAACCCGCCTTGCATTATTTGGAAAAGGTGTATTTGATTACGTGAAAGGCGGAGGCGGAAGCGGTGATGTCACAGTTTCACATGTCATGAACCTGTATGACGGATTGACCCAGAGAGAGGAGCCGGTTGACATTTTTGATCCGTTGGCGCAGTTTTATAAGCAAAATGTGGAGCAGCAGTATGCGGATGGGGCAGTGCCGGGCATGACGGTAGAACCAGAAGTGCCGGTACTACTTTTAGAAGAAGCAAAAGAGTATGCGGACATGGCAGTCATTGTGATCAGCCGTTTCTCCGGAGAAGGATGGGATCGGAAAAGTGTGGTATATGACAGTGTGTTTCCAGATGAGATACGGCAGGCCGAGCTGAGCAGATGTATATTTGAAAACAGTGATTATTGCCTGACAAACCGGGAACAGGCTATGGTGGATTTAGTATGCGGGAATTTTAATCGCGTTGTTGTTGTATTGAATGTGGGCGGCATGGTCGATACCAGTTGGTTTGTGAATAATGACCGGATCTCTGCCGCATTGCTGGCTTGGCAGGGGGGGATGGAAGGAGGTCTTGCCATGGCGGATATCCTTCTTGGCCTGGATAGTCCGTCGGGGAAGCTTACAGATACCTTTGCGGCAAGTCTGGGGGATTATCCTTCTACGGAGAATTTTCACGAATCTCCGGATTATGTGGAATATACGGAAGATATTTATGTGGGCTATCGCTATTTTGAAACGATGGAAAAAGTACAGAGATGTGTGAACTACCCATTTGGCTATGGGCTGTCCTATACTTCCTTCCAGATAGAGGTTCTGTGGGCCGGGGAGAAAGAAGGACAGTTCTGTGCCGGGGTTCAGGTAAAAAATACAGGTGATGTTTCCGGCAAAGAAGTCGTGCAGCTTTACTATGGAGCTCCACAGGGATTGCTTGGAAAACCGGCAAAACAGTTGGCTGCTTATCAAAAGACGGAGAAATTAAAACCTGGAGAAACGCAGATACTGACATTAACCTTTTCGGTGGAGTCTATGGCATCCTATGATGATTTGGGCAAAGTGGAAAAATCATCCTGGATCCTGGAGCGGGGCAGCTATTGTTTCTATGTAGGAAATTCTGTGCGTGACGCAATCAAGATGGATTATGAATATGTACTTGCGGAAAACCGGGTCATACAGCGATTAACGCAGAAAGCAGCTCCATCCCAGCTTGCAAAACGTATGCTTGCAGACGGTTCATTTGAGGAACTCCCACAGACAGAACCGCACGATTTCATGGAAAATGGTCTCGGCTGGAGTAAGGAAGAGACAGAAGGGGTGATGCCTGCGGTACGTGGTGTTGGGCATTGCCGCCTGCAGGCTCTGGAGGAAAAAGAAAAAATCATGCTGGATGATGTGGCGGAAGGGAATACAGGTCTGGATGAATTTATGGAACAGCTTTCTGACCGTGACATGGCAGAGCTGCTTGGCGGACAGCCTAATACCGGTGTAGCAAATACATTTGGATTCGGGAATCTTCCGGAGTATGGAGTGCCCAATATCATGACTGCAGATGGTCCTGCCGGACTTCGTATTGAACCAAAGTGCGGCGTATATACAACGGCGTGGCCCTGTGCCACCATGTTGGCGGCCACATGGAATCCACAGCTTGTAGAAGAAGTAGGACGTGCAGCAGCGCATGAGGTAAGGGAAAACAATATTTCCATTTGGCTGACGCCGGCTATGAATATCCATCGAAGCCCGCTCTGCGGAAGGAATTTTGAGTATTATTCGGAAGACCCACTGCTCACAGGAACGATTGCGTCTGCCATGGTAGACGGGATTCAGTCACAGAATATTGGAGCAACAGTGAAGCATTTTGCCTGCAATAACAAGGAGACGAACCGCAAGAACAGCGATTCCAGGATTTCCGAGCGTGCATTACGGGAAATTTATCTGAAAGGCTTTGAAATCTGTGTGAAAAAATCCCAGCCATGGGTGCTGATGACATCGTATAACCTGATTAATGGCCAACGTGCGTCTGAGAATAAAGAGCTTTTGGATGGTATACTCCGTGGAGAATGGGGATATCAGGGAGTCATTACGACGGATTGGTGGACAAAGGGGGAACATTATAAAGAAGTGAAGGCAGGTAATGATATCAAGATGGGGACCGGATATCCGGAACGCATTCTGGAAGCATTGGAAAAAGGACTGGTTACAAGAGAAGAAATTGCTGCCTGCGCACGCAGAGTATTGGAGATGATATTGAAGGTGGATTGAACCGGTATAAATTTCTGTGGATCATTTTAGTACGGAGGGGAATAAGACGGACAGAGATGTTATATTATGGGAAATGTAAATTGGATTTAAAGGAGGAAAAATGGAGCAAAAAGAGAGGATGCTTGCAGAACTTCCTTATATTGCATCGGATGATGTATTAAGTAAGGAACGATTGGAATGTAAAAGAAAGATTTATGAACTGAATAATCTACACCCGGATCAATATGAAAGGATTCCCGGATTGTTAAAGGAATTGTTTGGAAAGACCGGAGAATCTGTTTTTATGGAACCGCCGTTTTATTGTGACTATGGATATAATATAGAGGTGGGCGAGAACTTTTTCGCAAACTATCATTGTACAATTTTGGATGTAGCGAAAGTGAAAGTAGGGAAAAATGTTCTGCTGGATCCTAATGTATCTTTTTATACCGCCGGTCATCCGCTGCACCCCGAATCCAGAAATTCAGGATATGAGTATGGAATCTCCATTACGATCGGAGATCATGTATGGATTGGTGGAAGTGCTGTAATCCTGGCAGGGGTGACAATTGGCAGTAATGTAGTGATTGGTGGAGGCAGCGTTGTAACAAAGGACATTCCGGATGGAGTGGCTGCTGCGGGCAATCCCTGCAGGGTAATCCGAAAAATTACGAAGGAAGACAGGAAATTTTATTTTAAAGACAGGGTATTTGATGTGGAAATCTGATGGACTGCCGGGGAGGAACGGCGGCCGTGTTGTTCTCATCTGGAAAATTTCTTTTGTTCCCATGTTTTCTGGAACTGCTGTGGTGTGACCTGAAAATGTTTTTAAATATTTTATAGAAGTGTGTCCGATTGAGAAATGCAGTTTATCTGCAATTTCGGACACACTTTTTCAGTGCTTTCAGTATATCTTCAGAGGCAGACAGTGTGAATGCTATACTGTAATCAAATAGTTTTTCCAGATGAAGTTCTTTACAATCCTGTCAGATAAGA
>OFFF01002425.1_pt1 | contig 10501 bp, 8 predicted proteins | sample 1521301 | NCBI WGS metagenome assembly OFFF01 (sample SAMEA3504101, study PRJEB24116) | mouse gut metagenome | biome: mouse gut; feature: mouse-associated habitat; material: faeces | place: Denmark | collected 2011
CCCGTCATACCTTGTACAGATAATTGGCGATCTCCCAGTCTGTCACCTGCAGGCAGTATTCCTTGTATTCCTGTTTTCTGGCCGCTATGATATCCGATGCCAGCTTTTTTCCCAGAGCCGCCTGGATATACGAATCCTGTTCCAGTTCCCTGACCGCTTCCCCCAAGTTCGCCGGAAGCTTCTCGATCTGCAGCGCCGAGCGCTCCGCGTCGGTCATCGCCTGGATATTTTTGTCTATGCCCTCCGGCGGAAGGATCTGGCCGCGGATTCCGTCCAGACCGGCCGACAGCAGTACCGCAAGGGCCAGATACGGGTTGGCCGAGGAATCCGGGCTTCTCAGCTCGATCCGGGCGTGTTCCCCGCGCACGGGCGGTATCCTCAGCAGCGGGCTTCTGGTGCTTGCCGACCACCCCCTGTACACCGGAGCTTCAAAGCCCGGCACCAGGCGTTTATAGGAGTTGACCGTAGGATTGGTGATACAGGTAATGGCCTGCATATGCTTCAGCAATCCCCCCATAAAATAATATGCCTCCCGGCTGATGCCGTTTTTATCCGAATCATCCCGGAATATATTCTTTCCGTCTCTGTGGAGGGACAGGTTCAGGTGCATCCCGGAGCCCGCCGTCTCCGTCCTGGGCTTGGGCATGAACGTGGCGTGCAGCCCGTGCCGTTTTGCAATGGTCTTGACTACCATTCTGAAGGTCATGATATTGTCTGCGGTGGTCAGTGCCTCGTCAAACTGAAAATCAATTTCGTGCTGCGCCGGAGCGTTTTCATGGTAGGAGGATTCAATGACGAATCCCATCTCCTCTAAGGTCAGCACCATATCCCGCCGGGCATTTTCCCCAAAATCCAGCGGCCCCACGTCAAAATAGCCGCCCTGCTCGTGGGTCAGCGTCGTGGGCAGGCCGTCTTCATCCGTATGAAACAGGAAAAATTCACATTCCGGCCCTGCCTTCATGGTATATCCCATCTCCGCAGCCTCTGAGAGCACCTTTTTCAAAACCTGCCGCGGATCGCTTTCACAGGGCGTCCCGTCCGAACAGTGGATGTCGCAGATCAGCCGCGCCACCTTCCCCTGCTGGGGACGCCACGGAAAGATCTCAAAGGTGTTCAGGTCTGGATACAGGTATAGATCCGACTCCCCCGCCCCCGGAAAATCCCGGATCGGGGAGGCGTCAAACATGCATTGGTTGTCCATGGCTTTTTTCAGTTGGCTTACGGTCACCGCCATATTTTTCATAGTCCCGTATATGTCGGTAAACTGCAGCCGGATAAAGCCCACATCCTCGTCCTCGACCAGCTCCATTATCTCTTTTCTTGTATATTTATGCATCCCATGCCTCCTGTCTCTCTGAAAAAGGGCGTTCTTCCTATTTGAAAAACGCCCTTTTAAATACTATCCTACACTTCAAAAATCAGATCTCCGTAAGAAGGCATCGGCCATACGTCCTTATCCACGATCATTTCCAACTGATCCACCGGAGCCCGCAAAGCCTCCATCGCCGGAAATACATCTGTATGGTAATAATTTGCCTGTACAGGCCCTTCTTCCTTGGCTGCTGCTTCCTCGGTCGCCTGGATAAGTTTCTCCAGCGCCGCCTTCGTGCTTTTCAGCAGCTCGGTCACCTCTGTCAGCAGTCCGGACTGTACGCTTACGTCTGCCCCTGCTTCCCTCACCGCCAGGATGGTATCTGCCAGCGTCTTCGTATATCCCATGACTGCCGGGATGATCTGCTTGCTGGCCATATCGATCATGGTACGCGCCTCAATGTTGATGGCCTTGGCGTATGATTCATACTGGATCTCCGCACGGGATTCCAGCTCGGCCTTTGTAAATACACTGAACCGCTCGAACAACTCCACGGCCTTGTCTGTAGTGATGGAGGGGATCGCCTCTACCATGGATTTGATATTCGGAAGCCCTCTTCTCTCCGCTTCTTTGACCCATTCCTCGGAATATCCGTTTCCGTTGAATACAATCCTCTGGTTCTCGATCATATATTTCTTGATCAGATCATGCACTGCCATATCAAAATCATCTGCACTTTCCAGGACTTCACAGGCATCCGCAAATGCTTCCGCAACAATGGTATTTAACACAATGTTGGGATTTGCGATAGAATCCCGGGAACCCACCATACGGAACTCAAATTTATTTCCCGTAAATGCAAACGGCGAGGTTCTGTTTCTGTCTGTCGCATCCTTAGACAGATCCGGAAGCGTGGTCACACCGGTCTGCAGCTTGCCGCCCTTTAAGCTGTGTGTCGCTTCTCCGGTGCTGATGAGCTGCTCCATCACATCCTCGAGCTGCTCCCCGAGGAAAATGGAAATGATCGCCGGAGGCGCCTCGTTTGCACCAAGCCTATGGTCATTTCCCGGATCTGCCGCAGACTCCCGAAGCAGATCCGCATGCTTGTTGACCGCCTTTAAAATACAGGAAAGTACCAGCAAAAACTGTGTATTCTCATGGGGTGTCCTGCCCGGATCCAGCATGTTGATGCCATCGTCCGTCGTGATGGACCAGTTGTTGTGCTTGCCGGAGCCGTTGACTCCCGCAAAGGGCTTCTCGTGGAGCAGGCACTTCATCCCGTGCTGACATGCAACCCGCTTCAGTGTCTGCATCACGATCTGGTTGTGGTCTACCGCAATGTTGGCTTCCGCGTAAATAGGAGCCAGCTCGTGCTGTGCCGGCGCAACCTCGTTATGCTGAGTCTTGGCCGATACGCCCACCTTCCACAGCTCAGTATTCACATCCCGCATGAATCCCGCGATCCTCTGGCGGATGGTGCCGAAATAATGGTCGTCTAATTCCTGGCCCTTGGGCGGCATTGCCCCAAACAGGGTGCGCCCGGTATAGATCAGATCCTTCCTCTGCTGGAACTTCTCCGCGTCAACCAGGAAATATTCCTGCTCTGGGCCTACGGAAGGAGTGACCTTTCTGGATGTGGTATTTCCAAACAGACGAAGGAGCCTGAGTGCCTGCACATTGATAGCTTCCATGGAGCGCAAAAGCGGAGTCTTCTGATCCAGTGCCTCTCCTGTATAGGAACAGAATGCCGTCGGAATACAGAGTGTGCCGCCTGCCGCGTCCTGTCTCACAAATGCGGGAGAAGTGCAGTCCCATGCCGTATAGCCTCTTGCTTCAAATGTAGCGCGCAAGCCCCCGGACGGAAATGAAGACGCGTCCGGCTCTCCCTTGATCAGTTCTTTTCCGGAAAAGCTCATCAGGATCTTTCCGCTGGGAAGCGGAGCGGAGATAAATGAATCGTGCTTCTCGGCCGTCACGCCGGTCAGAGGCAGAAACCAGTGGGTATAATGGGTCGCGCCCTTTTCAATGGCCCATTCCTTCATCTCATGGGCAATGACGTCCGCTGTCTCAAGATCCAGTTCCTTTCCCTCTTCAATCGTCTTTTTCAGGTTTTTGTACACTTTCTTCGGAAGACGCGCCTGCATCACCGTATCGTTAAATACATTTTCCCCAAAAATATCTGCTACGTTGAAAAATTCTGTGCTCATAATTCCTTCCTTTCTGCATGATCCCTAATGAAGAATGATCGGGAAAGCGCCCGCCCTGGACGAATCAATTCTGTCCTTATGTACAAGCCGTTTCCCGGCAGTTCCTGAAAGTAAAAGAGGACACTCCAAGCATTCTTGGAACGTCCTCGTTCTTTTCTACGTCTGTCAGTATAACTCAATCCTTCCAAAAAGGCAAGTAATTTTTAAACTTTTTTTCAGGCTTTTCCAACAGAACCGAATAATTCCATCTTTTCTTTTACTGTCGCCTGGATTGCGTCAAAGCCCGGTTTCAAAAGCTTACGCGGATCAAATCCCTTGCCTTCCAGGTCTTTTCCTGCTTCTACATATTCTCTTGTCGCTGCCGCAAAGGAAAGCTGGCACTCTGTATTTACATTGATCTTTGCAACGCCGAGAGAGATCGCCTTCTTGATCATGTCAGCAGGGATTCCTGTACCGCCGTGAAGTACCAGAGGCATGTCCCCTGTCAGCTTCTGGATTGCATCCAGAGTCTCAAAGCTTAAGCCTTCCCAGTTAGCCGGATATTTTCCGTGGATATTGCCGATTCCTGCTGCCAGGAAGTCGATTCCGAGGTCAGCGATCCTCTTGCACTCTTCCGGATCTGCACACTCGCCCTTGCCCACTACACCGTCTTCTTCTCCGCCGATCGCGCCTACTTCGGCTTCCAGGGACATTCCCTTTTCATTGACGATAGCAACCAGTTCTTTTGTCTTCTCTACGTTCTCTTCGATTGGGAAATGGGAACCGTCAAACATAATGGATGAGAAGCCCGCTTCGATGCACTTCATACATCCGTCGTAGCTGCCGTGATCCAGATGCAGAGCAACCGGAACCGTGATCTTCAGCTCTTCCAGCATGCCGTTCACCATGCCGACTACTGTCTTGTATCCTGCCATGTACTTGCCTGCGCCCTCAGACACACCAAGGATAACCGGGGACTTGCACTCTTCTGCTGTCAGAAGGATGGCCTTTGTCCATTCCAGGTTGTTGATGTTGAACTGTCCAACCGCATAGTGGCCTGCTTTTGCTTTTTGAAGCATTTCTTTTGCTGATACTAACATAATAACTTTCCTCCAATCCCCCCCCCCCGCCGCTTTTATGCAGCGGGAAATATTTTGACTCTTGTTCCATTATATCCCATTATCAAAAAAAAGACAATCTTAAATTTTATAGAATGCAGAATCAATTTTCCCTAAAAGCCATTTACGTTTTTTATAGGCACGACTCCTCAAAGTCATATAAAACATCATTTGTATCCGGAACTTCCAGCCCCTGATCCAGTGCATAAATAATGTTAGAATCCCACCGTACAGATAAAAGCCGGGAATCAGCCAAAGCAGTTCCCGGCTTTCCTTTATATTCCGGACATCCGCACCATGCATCCGTTTTTACGGCAGGCAATGCCATATTTTAAGATGGTTATCATCCCCTCATCGATCAGCCGGTCTGCATAGTGCTTTTCCTCAATCTGCTTCAGCGCATGCCGGCAGACGGCTTCCAGGTTCGGTTCCTCGGAATATTTGATTTCGATCACAATTCCCATGGAAGCGGACTTCATCTTCACCAGAATGTCGCTATAGCCTTCGCCGGACTCCGCATTGGAGCTTCCTGGAACCTGGAGAGAAGCTGTTCCTCAAAAATCATACGGATTTCCTGATTAGGAATCACAAGCTCATAGGTATTCAGATCCGTTTCCTTTCGCCTGGTCAGATATCCCGTTGTGAAGAGAACACTCCACAGATTGTCAATGTTGTCATACAGTTCCCGGTAAGTCAACTCCTCACTGATCGTTTTTGTAACAGACAGACCGTTCACCAACTGTTCCAGATCATCCATGGTCTGATCCGTTGCTTTCCGGATGAGCGTGTGAATGATGGTATTGCCGCTGGAATTGATCCAGAAAGCCCTGGGACGTGAATTTGGATCAAAACGGAGCTGATTTACATAATTTATGACGTCCCAGGGGCAGTATACATCCGCGTTTCCAAAACGATAGCCATCATACCATTCTTTGATCAAGTCATGTTTATCCTCCAACTCATAGTATTCCAGCATAGTACTTACTTCTGTGTCAGAAAAGCCAAAGTATTCATCGAACTGGATATTGGTGATGGACATGACATTCAAATTATTCAGCCCGGTAAAGATACTCTCCTTCGCGACCCTAAGGCACCCGGTCAACACAGCAAAAAATAGATTTTCATTGGTCTTTAATGCCTGTCCGAACATGCCGCGGATCAGGTCTGTCATCTCGTCATAATATCCGTGATGCCGTGCTTTGTCCAAAGGCACGTCATATTCATCTATTAATAGAATCACCTTCCGCCCATAATGCTTACAGAGAAGCCAGGATAAAATCCGCAGGCTTCTCTTCAAAATATTAAGGGATCTAAGGAACTCCTGGCCGCTGCCAATATCTAACCGAACCAGTTTTTCATATTGTGCTTTATCTTCCTGGGAGAGCCGGTCACTTTTCAGAAGGAAATGGAAACGCAGCACTTCGTGACAGATGACCTCACGCAGCATGGCAACAGCACTTTCAAAATCTCTCGCTTCCACATCTTTCAGTGTAAGAAAGATCACCGGGAATTTCCCCATATACTTTTCACACAGCTCTTTTTCGCCCGATATGTCCAGTCCGTCAAACAGCTTTGGATCGCAGCCATAAGAAAAAAAATATTTGAGCATATTCATATTCAGTGATTTGCCAAACCGTCTGGGTCGAGTAAAAAGGTTCACTTCTCCCCAGTTGTTTAAAAGCTCCGTGATCAGCTTCGTCTTATCTACATAGTAGAAACCTTCCATACGCAGTTTTTCGAAATCCTCAATACCAATGGGAAGTTTTGCTGCTGGCTTCAAGGTATATCCCTCCTTTTCTCACTTAATAATATGGAGCAATATTCCGTTACAGATTCTTCAAAATGATGCTGCTTTAGGAACTGTTCTCTGCTTTTACCGCTTCACAAAATATTCCTCATACCATACAAGAAACGTATAGATCGTCCACACCTTCCTCCAGTTGTCCGAATTGCCCCCTATGTAATCCTCAAAAATCCCGTTGATCTCCTCCACATGGAAGAACTTCTCCGCAATCTCACTCTGGAAAAGTCTCCGCACATCCTGATTATACCGGTCGTCTGCCATCCAGATGCGGATCGGCACAATGAAGCCCAGCTTCTTACGAAAAGCAATCTCCTCCGGCAGCACCTTTGCGGCCGCGGTACGGAACGCCACCTTGTTCTGCTCTTCGTTCACCTTGTACCGGGAGGGCATCCTTGACGCAATGTCGAAGATCCGCATGTCGGTGAGCGGCATCCGGATCTCCAGACCCGCCGCCGTGCTCATCTTGTCCACATTGAGATAAATGTCCCCTTCCAGCCAGATCTGAATATCGATATCTGACATTTTAGAAAGCGGGTCAAGCCCCTCGATCTCCTCATAGATATCCCTGACCAGATTAATAGGCAGATTCGTCTCATCATACCGCTTCAGAATCCGCTTCTTCTCGTCTTCCTTCATAATATTGGTATTGCCCACATAAAAGGTCTTGAGATTCTCCCCGTAGCGTTCCGCATTGCGGTACATATTGTAGCCACCGAAAAATTCATCCGCCCCTTCCCCGGAATAGCACAGCTTCGTGTGCTTCGCTGTATCCTGGCAGGCGATGGCAAACACGATGGCCGAGGCATCCCCCAAAGGCTGCTCCATATGGTACATGACATAAGGCACGATGCTGAAATACTGGTCAGGCGTGATCAGGCTGCGGAAACACTCCCGGCCCAGAATCCTTCCCGTCTCCGCCGCCAGCCTGGACTCGTCGAAGCGTTCCTCCGCATAGCCGCATGTATCTGCCGTCTTCGCGTCGGACATGGCCAGCACATAGGAAGAGTCCACACCGCCGGACAGGAAAGATTCTGCCGTCTCATCCTTTGCTTTCACCTCCGGCATGATCTGCCCGATGGTGCTGTGGATTTCATCGGCCCAGTCCTCCAGGGACTTGCTCTCATCCGGATGAAAGCTCGGCGTCCAGTAGCGCTCCACCGTAACCTTTCCGTCTTTCCAGATCAGATACCGCCCGGGCAGCAGCTTTTTCACCCCCTTAAAAAATGTATCCTCTCCTGCGCCGTAGGTCAGAGTCAGGTAGATCTGCAGCATATCCTCGTTAAGTTCCTTCACAAATCCGGGCTGTTCCATAATTCTTCGGATCGTTGTGCCATAGAGCAGCCTTCCGTCCTCTGTCTGATAGTAATAGAACGGCTTCGTCCCGAACTGGTCTCGAAGACAGAACAGAGTCTCTTCCTCCTCGTCCCACAATGCGAAGGCAAACATCCCGTACATGTGGTCTGCCATCCGGCATCCCCATGTCTTGTATGCTTTTGCCAGGATCGCCTCCTCCCGCTCCCCGCGGGCCAGAGAAGGATCAATGTCCAGTTCCCCGCACAGCGCTTCCCAATTCCGGATATGGCCTCTGTATTCTTTTACTTTTATCATTGTCGTATCTCTCCTCTTCTTTTGTCAGAACTTCCCCGTCTGCCCAGCAAATACCTCCGGCAAAGCTGTCTGGTACTATCGGTTCTATCTGATTTGCTTTCAGCACAGTAAGGAACTGCCATGAAATCACATTCCATGACAGTCCCTTACTGCTGCAAAGCCTGATCATTTCACAAGCTTTCTTCCATTTATATATACAGCCTTCACCTGCAGGTCCTTATCCAGCAGAACCAGGTCCGCATCCTTTCCCGGCGTGATGCTTCCGCACCGGTCATAGATCCCGATCTCCCGAGCCGGGTTGGCTGTTGCGCAGCCCACTGCTGTTTCCAGCGGGATCTCCATATCCAGGACAGCCCTGCGCAGGCATCCCATCAGGTTCGTCGCGGAACCGGCAATGGTCCCGTCTGCCAGGGTGGCTTTGGCTCCCTTCACATACACATCCTGTCCGCCCAGCGTATACTCTCCGTCGGTCAGCCCGGTAGCACGCATACTGTCGCTGATCAGGATCACCCGCTCTGCTCCGAACATCTCAAAGGTTGCACGCACCACGGCAGGATGGATATGGATGCCGTCACAGATCAGCTCCACATGGCAGTTTTCTGCATCCCGCGCGGCGCCGATCACTCCCGGGTCCCGGTGGTTCAGAGGGGGCATGGCATTGTACAGGTGGGTCACATGGCTGGCCCCCCTTGCCAATGCTTCCGACGCGGTATCATAATCCGCCGTCGTGTGCGCAATCGAAATGACCGTCTCATCCTTTACCTGGTCAATAAATTCCATTGCGCCTTCTGTCTCCGGCGCAATATCTACCAGACGGATGAGGCCGCCGGATTCTTCCTGCAGCTTCCGGTACAGCGGCACACTGCAGGGACGGATATGGTCCGCAGCCTGTGCGCCTTTCTTTTTTGCACTGATAAACGGGCCTTCCATATTGATGCCCACCAGCTTCGCTCTACCATCTTCTCCTGCGCCTGATTTTTCCTGCTTCTTGTAATCTCCTGCCGTACTCATGATCTCATGAAGCAGCTTCTCTTCCAGCGTCATCGTAGCGGGGCAGATCGACGTGATACCACTGGAAGCCTCATACTCTGCCATCCGTCCGATGGCCTCCCCAGACGCGTCGCAGAAATCATCCCCCACGCATCCGTGAAAATGGATATCTATAAGCCCCGGGATGGCAAAGCAGCCTTCCCCGTCCACCGTCTCATCGTTACCTGCCGCTTCCGCCGCAAACTGTCCTTCTTTTATATAGATTTCGCCTTCTGTAAAAACCTGGTCTTCTCCATATACCAATACATTTTTTATTACCATATCCTATGCCTCATTACTTTCTCAAAGTCTTCCCCTATGAAAGAGAGAGCTTAGACAGCGCCGCCTTGTCCGCTACTACGGTCACATCCTGATGCATCTGCAGGATGGATGCCGGTACTTCCGGTGTCACATCCCCTGAAAATGCTTTCGCTACGATCTCTGCCTTATCCTCCCCGCTGACAACCACAAGGATCTTCTTCGCCTTCATGATCGTACCGATTCCCATGGTATACGCCTGCTTCGGCACCTCATCCGCGGAAGCGAAGAAGCGCTTGTTTGCCTCAATTGTGCTTTCCGTAAGATCTACGCAGTGTGTCATCTTCTCAAATACAGGAGCAGGCTCATTGAATCCGATATGTCCGTTATGACCCAGACCGAGAAGCTGCAGGTCCGCGCCGCCCAGGCTGTCGATCAGCGCTTCATATCTTCTGCATTCTTTCTCCGCGTCGGGCTCCATTCCATTCGGCACGTTGGTACATTCCGTACGGATATTTACATGGTTGAACAGATGATCGTGCATGAAATAATAGTAGCTCTGGTCATTTTCCCGGTTCAGCCCCTTATACTCGTCCAGGTTCACGGTAGAGATCTTTGAAAAATCCAGATCCCCCTTTTTGTACCATTCCACCAACTGCTCATAAAGCCCGATCGGTGTGGACCCGGTAGCCAGCCCTAATACGCTGTCCGGCTTCATAATCACCTGTGCGGAAATGATATTCGCCGCTTTCCTGCTCATGTCCTTGTAGTCGTTTGCTTCAATAATTCTCATGTTGTCAGCCTCCTCATTCTATATTGCTGAATACGCAGCAGTTCCCCCGACTGTACAGGACAAATCCGCCGCCTAAACTCTGATATTTCCATACTACCAAATGAATGTAGGAATGTAAACCATTTCTGCCAAACAATTCCAGAAAGAATTTACAATCAATTTGCATAAAAAAATAATTTTATGCTTGCACTATTGCAAATCATGTGATATAATCAATCTTGCTTGTGAGACAGAACGATTCAGACTGGATCAGAAGTGCAATATATGGCTCCATGGTCAAGCGGTTAAGACGCTAGCCTCTCACGCTGGAATCAGGGGTTCGATTCCCCTTGGAGTCACTATCATTATTACCCGGAACTTTACTGTTTATGTAGAGTTCCGTTTTTTATTGCC
>OFFF01002434.1_pt1 | contig 10483 bp, 10 predicted proteins | sample 1521301 | NCBI WGS metagenome assembly OFFF01 (sample SAMEA3504101, study PRJEB24116) | mouse gut metagenome | biome: mouse gut; feature: mouse-associated habitat; material: faeces | place: Denmark | collected 2011
CGCCGTCAAGTAAAAAGTCATTGTTTTGCATACTTATTCCTCAAGTTCGCCGTCCAAATCAGAGTCGCTGTCAACATCGTCATTGTAATGTGTTGCAGACTTTATGTCAGACAATTTGTATTCACCAAAAATAGTTGCACCTTCTTCATTTTGAAATTTTGCTTTAATTGTTTTGTGCAAAATATCAATGCTATCCACAACAGCCTCGCCGTCATTTGTCAAAATTGTTGAGCCAACTTTTGGCATTTCACGCAATGTTTCTGCGTAGTAGTCGTTTTCATATTTAAGGCAACACATAAGTTTGCCACAAACTCCACTTATTTTTTGTGGATTAAGTGATAATCCTTGATTTTTTGCCATTTTGATTGTCACTTTTTCAAAGTCCACCAAGTGAGAGTGGCAACAGCAAACTCTGCCACAAGGTGCAAGTGCGCCCCTAAGTTTAATGTCGTCACGCTCGTAAATTTGTCTTAGTTCAATTCTTGATTTAAGCACAACGGCAAGGTCTTTAACAAGTTCTCTGAAATCAACTCTGCCTTCAGATGTGAAAGAAAAAATTGCTTTGCTTTTGTCAAAGGTGTATTCGGCATCAACCAGTTTCATTGGAAGGTTGTGTTTTTGAATTTTTTCCAAGCAGATTCGGAAAGCTTCTTTTTCTTTCTGGCGGTTCTTCTCTTCTGTTTTCTCATCTTCGGGCGTGGCAATGCGTAATACAGGCTTTAAAGGCTGTATTACCTTTTCTTCTGGCAGCTCTCTGGGAGCGATCATGACAGTGCCGAATTCCACCCCTCTTGCCGTCTCCACGATCACATGGCTTCCCTGGACAAGTTCAAAAGTCCCAGGGGCGAAGTAATAGATTTTTCCAGCGGTGCGGAATCTGACTCCAACTACGTTTATCATTTTTTCCTCCATTCTATGTGATGTGCTCTCGGAATCTCTCTTGTAGCTGCTTTTCCGCCCAATGGACACAAATTTCATCAACGTGCCATCGGCACGCCTCATAAATTTGTGCGCATCTGACAAAAAATCTTCTCGCAAAATCATGCACAAAGAGGATCCGAGAGTACATTGTGTTTTTCAGCACAAATAGGTAGTTAGTGAAAGGGGCTGTCGCACGAATATATTCACTTGTTAAAAAGGTCTTGCCGCTTATGCGGCGAAGACAGAATGCACAAATTTATGACTTATAATTTATGTTAGTGCGACAGTCCCTTTTCATGCTTAGTTCTCCTTTATGGTTTGCAAAAGCAATTCCATGACCAAATTAAAGTTAACATTGGCATTCAGGCGGCGTTTTGCCTTGTCCAGTGATTTGATAATCGTCTCGATTCCTTCATAGGAACTTTTGCTTGCCTGCTTTTTTAGATCAGAGATCTCATCTTTAAAAATAAGGCTATTAATATCAGAAGTCGCTTTATAGAGCAGGACGTCCCGATACCAGATGAACATGATATCGAAGTAGTCATTAATTTCTAACTTATAGTCGCTAATTTTCTTGATCGTCTCTGTCATCTCATGTAGTTCAAGTTCTTTTATCTTTTTTAAAAGCTGCAGCGCAGAAGTTTTGATTTCGTTAAAATCCTCAGAACTTGCAAGCTGAATGGCTTTTCCAACATTTCCCTGGGCAAAGGCAGTGCAAAAATCTGCCTTATAATCTGGCACTTGATATTTTTCCATTAGGAAATTATGGATCACGCTGTCAGGAACCGTTTTTAAATTCAAGGTAATGCACCTGGAAAGCATGGTGGGTAAAAATAAATCTGCGTTGTTGGTTAAAAGTATGATCACTGCATAGGCAGGTGGATCTTCAATCGTCTTAAGCAGGGCGTTTTGGGCTTGCTGATTCATCTTTTCCGCTTCACTGATGATATAAATCTTATAAGGGGAAGCGTAAGGCTTAATGTAAATGTCGTTATTGACCTGCTTGCGTATATCGTCCACAGAAATGGTATTTGGCTTCTCGTGGTGCAGATAGATGATATCTGGATGGTTCCCAGAAAGAGCCTGCCTGCAGGAATGGCATTCCATACAGCCGTCGGTCGAGCGTTGTTCACACTGCAGCGCCATGGCAAAGCTGTTTGCAAGAGCCATCTTTCCTGCCCGGTCCGGCCCATGAAAGATATAAGCATGGCTTATTTTGTCCATGGAAATTGCATTTTGTAAATGTTCTTTAATCTGTTCGTGTCCAATGATATTTGAAAAGCCTGCCATAATTTCCTCCATTCTGTGCATATTTCAGCACAAACAGGTAGTTAGTGAAAGAATAATCAAATTCTTTCACCCTTTCCTCCATTCTGTGCATTTTTGCACAAACAGGTAGTTAGTGAAAGAATAAAGAAATTCTCTCCGTATGATTTTTCATTTCTTGTTCAGGTATTGCGAACAAGAACTTTTCTTTTGTGAAGTATGATTTTTCATTTCTTGTTCTAGTATTGCAAATGGTTGACTCATGTGGAGACATCCAGCAATAGTCCCCGTATCTCCCCAATTTTGCCTAGAATAGTAAGATGGTCTTTTTCATCTTTCACCAGTTCGCTGGCAAGATCGTCCAGATTTTTATCTACCAGTTTTACGATGCCATATACTCTGTGACGGCCTCTGCGGTCTAGAAAATTCTCTCTGGAAAATTTGTGAGAGCGGTTGACCACTTCGTTTAAGAAATCTTTTACCAAAGTGCGGTATTTTTTCATATCCCGTATATCCATATGCTCTGCAAGTTTTTCCCCCTGCTCTGTGATCTCGTTCATTAAGCCGTTGAGCTTCTCTTGCAGTTCTGCTTCCTCGATATGGCTTGCCAGTGTAAATTTGAAGCTGCCGTCCGCCCGTTCCGTTGCCTGAGGAGCTTCCACGGGCTGCACCTTGGGGAGCTGTTCTACTTTCATTGCCATAAAATCACCTGCCTTTCCTTATTATCTTATCTATAATTTATTATCGGTTTTTTTGCAACAGTTGTAAAGCATGTACTCTCGGAATCTCCCCAATACCTGCTTTTAGGGCTGATTTTTGGTCAAATGCACACAAATGTAATCAACGTGCATCCCAGGTACGCTTCATAAATTTGTATATATCTGAAAGAATTTTATAGTAAAATCAGGCACAAAGAAACTCCGAAAATACATAAGTAAAAAATTTGGTTTACGCCTGCGCTTTAAGGGATATATGTTCTCTAATACAGTCAGCAAGTTCTTGCGTGCAGCGTTCTAAATCGTCATTGATAAAGACTCTGGTAATTCCCGCCTGGTTTAAATGTTCAGAAGAAAAATCATTTTCGTCCGCAAGGAATCTGCGGCATAGTTCGGCATATTTTGGATTTGTCTGGAGGCGTTCTCTGTTTAATGCGCGCTGAAGGCGCTCCCCGTTTTCTAGTTCGATGTATAGGGGGACCAGGGCGTCTTTTCCAAAGTACTGCTGAAGCTTCTGGTAAGATTCCAGAGTGCCGATGATCAAGTAGTGATGCTCGGTTAAGCAAATCTGATGGTCGTTGACCGTAAAATAGTGCCAGATGCCGTGAATCGTGTGATATGAGCGCAGTTCAATCACTTTGTCTTGTTGCTGCAATTCTCTTAGCTGTTGCTCTGTTAAAAAGTAATATTCGACGCCGTCTGTCTCTTGGTCCCGGATCGGCCGGGTGGTGTAAGGAACCAGTGTTTTTAAGGGAAGGGCGTCATCTGTGAGAATTTTTTTATAAATGGTGTCTTTTCCACAGGCGCTTTTTCCCATTAAGCAAAATATTTTTCCCATAATGTCCTTTATAAGAGCAAGATTAAAAAATGCTTCCGGCAGATGCATGGAAAGTTCTGCGGGAATGATATTTGAATCCAACTCTATGAAGTTAAGTATTGAGATAAGCCAAAAACGCTTCCTTTAAATAAGTTCAGAAAGCATGTATGCCAATCTTGCTTAAAAGAGCGTCCAGGAATTCTTTTATAGTATAGTATAGCATGACGAAAAATGCAAAAGAAAAATTTAACAACTGGCTCATAGAAATGAGAAACAGATAAAAGGCTGAGTAATGTAAGACGGCATGCCAGGGCACAGGAAGCTTGCGTGCCTGCGCTCTGGCTGCTGAAAAGGAAAGGTCAAAGCTTTACAACCTGAATGCTCTGGGCGTCAGGGTCACTGAGCCCTTCCACGGACAACCCCTGCTTGCGGCATTCCTCCACGATGCCCAACAGCTTTCCAGTAAGAATTTCTCCAGGGGCAATCAGGGGGATCCCAGGGGGATAGAGATAGACGAATTCCTGACTGACATGCCCGGTGGAAGATTTCAAGGCAAGGCGCTCAGAAAGCTGTTCCATGGCAAGGGAAATGGGCATCTGAGGCTTTGGATTCTGATAAATGTCGTTACTGGTCAGAAGTTTTGAGTCGCCAGGCCTTTTTGCGCCATAGATCACCTTTGCTGCGCCTTGCGGTTTGCGGGCAGATAAAGAAGCCTTTTCATCCAGCTCTTTCAGCGCTCGCAGCAGTCTCGAAAAGCCGTCGGCAGTATCCATCATGGTGGTAAGGGCGGTGACATAGTGACCTGCGCACATCTCCATCTGCAGATGATACGTGTTTAACAGCTTATGGTACAATTTTTGCCCGGTGAGCCCGGAGTCTCCTACAGAAATTAAGATCTTGGAAATATCGTGACCAAAACAGGATTCCGAAGAAAGCGAAGTGCTGTCAAATATTTTCAGGTGCTTTAAGGATTTTGCCTGTTCATAAAAAGTTTTCAGCTCAGCCAAGTATTCTTCCATCTGGGCGCGTCCTTTCTCTTTCATGTAGCGTACGCACTGATCCATGGAGGTCATCAGAAGATAGGAGGGGGAGCTGGTCTGGTAAACGGATAAAAAACGTTTTAGGGCGTCAAGGTCAATCCGGTCTGAATTTACATGAAGCAGCGCTGTCTGAGTAAAGCTGGGCAGCGTCTTATGCAGGCTCTGTATCACCAGATCTGCGCCGCAGTCTAACGCAGATTCCGGGAACTCTTCGGAAAAAATAAAATGCGCCCCATGCGCTTCGTCTACGATTAAAGGAACATCATAGGCATGGGCAATTTCTGCAATGCTCCGAATATCGGAGGTAACGCCGTCATAAGTGGGAGATGTGATAAACACGGCGGAAATCTGTGGCAAATCTTCCAGAGCCTGTGCCACATGGGCAGGGGAAATGGAGCCAGAAATGCCGAATTCCGTGGCGGCAGGCAGAAGGTATACGGTTTCCAATTCTCTTAAAAAGACAGCATGATAGGCGGATTTATGGCTGTTGCGGGACATCAGCAATGTGCCAAGCCGGGGCAGCGCAGCGCTGATAGCGCTTAGAATACCGGCAGTACTGCCGTTTACTAAATAAAATGTTTCCTTTGCGCCGTAGAGGTCTGCAGCCCGCTTTTGCGCTTCTTTTAAAATGCCCTGGGCGTTGTGAAGGTTGTCGAATCCATCAATTTCCGTGATATCAAGAGAATAAAGATCCGTAAAATCGATGGCTCTGCGTTTGTGTCCCGGCATATGGAAAGGGTAGCGGCCGCTATCCGAATGATCCTTGATTTTTTCTTCTAGGAGAGGGGCTTTATCCTGCCAGGTGTATTTGATTTTAGACATGATCGTCTCCTTTCTTGTATAGATAAGTATAACGGAAATCACTGAGAAACACAAGGAAATATCAATTGTGAAAAGAAACAATCTACATTATGATAATGAAGCGGAAAGCGTAAGGCAAGGGGCCGTCGCACTAACAAATTTATTTGTTCACAAGGTCTTGCTGCTCATGCGGCAAAGACGGAATGTACAAAATTTATGTTAGTGTGACAGTCCCTTGTCCTGTTTGCTGGAAACAAACAATAAATCACAAAAGATGCGGAAGGAGGACTCAGAATCGATATCGATTCTGGAAAATGAGATGGAGAACATGATTAGAAAGCTGTACTGCAATCTGATACAGGAGGAGGATCCTGCTGATAAAGGTAGCAGGGAGATGAAACAGGAAATATTGAACTTATTAAAAGAAGAGGGACAATTTCTTGAAAAAAAGGAATATGAAAAATATCGGGATAAGGCATTTCAGGCTGCCGCAATAGCGGAGGAATATGGCTTTGAAAAAGGTTTTCGGTTTGCATTTCAATTATTGGTAACTTGCTTCAAAGAGTAAGGAAAAAACAATGCTATGTTACAATGTCCGAAAAAATGCGATCAATGCGGCTTGTTGCTTTTCTGACAGATGTCCAGCCTCCAGTAGAAGTTCTTTCTGATTTGGAGTCAGTGCGAAATTGTCCTCGTTTTCAGAAAAAAACTGGGAGAGGGTGATTCCAAAAGCATTGCAGACTTTTTCAAGGGAGGGGATGGAGGGAATCATGTTTTTTCGGTACCAGGAGGAAATGGTAGACTGAGTGAGGCCAGATTTTTCGGCAAGCTGGTATTCCGTCCATCCCTTCTGCTTTCTGTAATAAAGGATCTGTTCCAGTACGTCAATCATTGCTCTACCTCCATCAAAAAAGTAATGGTTGTGTGTATATCGTTACATAATATTCGATTTATCGTTGCAAAGTAATGTTTTTTATAGTATAATTTTAACGAAATTTCGTAATATTTAGAAGGAAAGGAGTGGAATAGAATTCGTGGATGTAAAAGAAAAATTTCAGCATTTGCCATTATGGTTTCAAAAGAAGTTTAAAAGAAATAGAGAAGCAAATTTATTTCTGATGATTGTTTTTTGTGTCGGGATTGTTATGGCATGTATCAATCCCCCGTTTTATGAATGTGATGGTGGTCTACACTATGAATGGGCGATGGATGTTTCTTATGGGAATGTGCTTAGCCCGTTGGCAAACCTGTCTGGACATAATAAGGACGTCGTGACAGTTCCCGAGAATTATTCTGATATAAAATATCGTTTGGTGAAACCGGACACCGGAGAGGGAGGCGAATACATTCGCTATTTAAAGACCGTGAAATTCTCGTCAGAGACCAGAGAGAAAGAGAGAGACTGGATCTTTACGTCGCTGTTTTACTATCCGCAGGCGCTAGGGCTGTTTTTGGGAAGGCTGTTTCATGTGAGCGTGTACTGGGGGGTCGTATTATCTAGAATTATGAATCTCTTTGCTTTTTTAGCGCTAGTTTATACAGCGATTGTCATTACTCCGGTATTTAAGAATATCATGGCAGTTGCGGCAATGTTTCCCTTGGCAGTCTATCAGGCAGCCTCACTTTCACCGGATTCTATGCTGAACGGATGTTGCTTTCTGTTTACGGCGCTGTGCTTTTCTTATGCATACAGAGAGCGGGATCATTTGGGACGCAAAGCTGCGCTCGGCTTGGGAGTGCTGCTCGGGATTATTTCCTTGCACAAATATGTGTATGCTTGTCTGGGTCTCTTAGTTTTTTTAATTCCCAGAAAGAAGTTTGGGACAAGGAAAGACTATTGGAAATGCTTTGCCATTGCATGTATACCCTTAGTGATTTGTGCTGTGCTTGGAATGAGGAATGCGACGGATACCATTAGCGTTGGTCAGTCTTTCGGCGTTGTGGATGGGATGACCCAGACGCAGTTTCTGATGGAACATCCGCGTTTCATTTTCAAACTGCTATATCGCACCTTGAGATATAAGTTTAATGATTATATGCTGTGGCTGAACACATTGGGAAGCCTGGACTGTATGTTGGGTCCCATGGTTCATTTGGTGCCTGGGTTAGCGGTGTTTGTCGCAAGCCTGGATCAAAATGACGTCTCTGCAAATATAAGGAGAAGGGATAAATATTTAGGATTGTTTGTGTTTTTGCTGATCAGCGTGGGCATTGTCATGGGTCTTTACATCGGAGACGGCAGGGCGAATCCGGTAGGTTCTGATGTCGTCCAGGGTGTCCAGGGCCGTTATTTTATCCCGGTTATTCCAGTTTTTCTGGCGGCGATATGTCCCAAAGGCTACAGAAGCAAGATCAGTCATTTTGCAGAGAAAGCGGCGGGCGCGATGGCTGTAATGCTGTTATATTCAACATTTATTCTGTATCGCAGTTGTTCTTAGTAAAGAAAAGAGAAATAATGAAAAGGTTATCGGAAAGACGCCGGGAAGTATCGTTGTATCTGATATTCGGCGCAGGAACCACGCTGGTGAATCTTGCAGTCTATTATTTTTGTGCACAGGTCCTGCAGTTTGGCACGGTGTTGAGCAATTCTCTGGCATGGGCGTTATCCGTGTTGTTTGCCTATGCGACGAATAAGGCATGGGTCTTTAAAAGCAGCTATAAAAACTTGCTCAAAGCGGCATATGAGTTGATCTCCTTTATTTGCTGCAGGCTTGCGACAGGGATCTTGGATCTCTTGCTGATGCTTGTTGGCGTCGATTTGCTGCATTGGGACGGCATGTTGATGAAGATTTTTGTGAATGTAGTCGTGATAGTGACAAATTATGCTGCCAGCAAATTCCTAATTTTTAAAGCAAAAGACAATTGACGAGAGAATCAACAATGGACTAATTTGTAAAAGTTTTGACGAAGTACCTGTTTATGCAAAAAAGCGTTGGATGGAGGAAAATATGAAGAAGATCAGCCTGATTATTCCGTGTTATAATGAGGAAGAGTGTATTTCGATTTTTGATCAGGAGATGGAAGGAATTATAGAAAGGATGCAGGAATACGAGTTTGAGATTCTATATGTCGATGATGGATCCAAGGATAAGACATTACAGGTGATACGCCGGTTGTCGAGGGACAGGCATTACGTTCGTTACCTTTCTTTTTCTAGAAATTTTGGGAAGGAGGCGGCAATGTATGCTGGATTCTGCAATGCGACTGGGGATTATGTGGCGGTTCTGGATGCAGATCTGCAGGATCCTCCCAGCCTGCTTCCTGAGATGGTAAGGATTTTAGAAGATGGAGAATATGACAGTGTTGCAACAAGGCGAAAGAACAGGGAGGGCGAGCCTTTCATCCGTTCTTTTTTTGCAAGGATGTTTTACCAGATCATCAATAAAATTTCCGACGCTGATATTGTGGACGGGGCTAGAGATTACCGCATGATGAAACGAGAGATGGTCGACGTGGTTGTGCGAATGGGGGAACAAAATCGTTTTTCCAAAGGGATTTTTGGATGGATTGGGTTTCGGACTTACTGGTATTCCTATGAAAATAAGGAACGCGCAAGCGGAGAGACAAAGTGGAGCTTTTGGAAGCTTTTGAAGTATTCGCTCGACGGAATTGTCAGTTTCTCCCAGATGCCGCTCAACCTTGCATCCTGGATGGGCGTGACATGTACGGGGATGTCTTTGCTGGCGATACTTTTCATTATTTTCAAGAAGCTGGCGTTTGGAGAAGATGTGCAGGGCTGGGCGTCAAACATGTGCGTGATTCTTTTTATCGGAGGGATTCAATTATTTTGTCTTGGCGTGATCGGACAGTATATCGGAAAAACTTATGCGGAAACAAAGAAAAGGCCGCACTATATTGTCAGTGAATGTAGTGACGGGCAGGTAAAGAAGATAGGATAACTTAGAGGAGGCGAAAGATGTTGCAGGATATAAAGAACTTTATGAAGACGTATAAGGAAAATTATCTATACATTGTATTGGGCATGATGTTTTTGCTGATGTTCTTTATGGTCAGAGAACCGTTTGGAGACGACTTATATTATCAAGACAGAGGCGTCCATGATCTAAACTCGCTGGGTGCTTTTTTGACTATGCGGTATGAAAGTTGGTCTTCCAGGATGATATCGGAAACGGTAATTGTTTTGATGCTTGGCATGGGGATGACGGCATGGAGGATCTTTTCGGCTGCAAATTGCATGGCGGTCGTGCTTTCAATGAAATATTTAATCGGGATTGGAAATTCCTGGTGGCAGAATGCGACTTTATGTATGCTGGCAGCAGCGTTTCCAATTTCCTACTATGCAAGCGCAGGGTGGGTCACCACTACGTCCGTGTACCTGTTTTCCGCTGTGGTTGGACTGGTAGCGTTATTTCCCATTCGCAAGTGGCTGGATGGTAAAAAGATGGCATGGTGGGAAGTCATAATTTATATTTTTTCTGCGGTGGCCGCATGTAACCTGGAACAGGTATCTGCAGTTCTTTTGGGAATTTATTTATGTGCCTGTGCATGCGAGATGTTTTTTCGTCATAAGATTCAATGGATGCAGGTTATTATGGTGTTCATCTGCGTGATAAGCATGATCTTTATTTTTACCTGCCCTGGAAATGCTTTCAGGAAAATAGTTGAAACGGAACAATGGCTGCCGCAGTTTGCAAATTGGACGCTGATAAAAAAATGTCTGTGCGGGGTTCTTCATGCGGTGGACTATTTTTTTTACAACAAAAGCATAAATTTGATTGCACTGATCTTGTATTTTGTCATGGCAGCGTTGACGATGCGACAAGTGAAAAGCGCATGGAAGAGAGCGCTATGTGCAGCAGGCGGCGTCTGGCTGTGTGCGTCTATAGGGATTATTCTTCTGCAAAAGGCTCATATCATAGGCGAAGAGGCGGTTTTTCGCCGGGGAGGGAGCGGTCAAAATA
>OFFF01002435.1_pt1 | contig 10481 bp, 10 predicted proteins | sample 1521301 | NCBI WGS metagenome assembly OFFF01 (sample SAMEA3504101, study PRJEB24116) | mouse gut metagenome | biome: mouse gut; feature: mouse-associated habitat; material: faeces | place: Denmark | collected 2011
ACACGACGCTCTTCCGATCTGGCCGGGGCTTCTTTGGAGGCAGGCGCGTCTATCCGGGAGCCTTCAAGCGGTTCTAAAAATTTAGAACAAGTTTCTAAAGAATTGGAATCAGGCGTGCCCCAGCTTATTGTATAGCGTGGCCAGGGAGATCCCCAGCTCCGCCGCCGCCCGTTTTTTGCCCTCCAGGGTATTTCCGTGCCGCTGGAGCACCTTTTGAATCTCGGCGCGCTCAAAGGCCCGCACCCGCTGGCCCAGGGGAAGCCGCTGTTCCTGCTCCGGGCGGCGGAGGATGTGCTCCGGCAGGGCGTCCGGGGTGATGAGGCCGTCGGCGGAAAGGTAGACGGACGCCTCCAGCACGTTGCGCAGCTCCCGCACATTGCCCGGCCAGTTGTGCTCTGTCAGGCACTCCAACGCCTCCGGGCTGATCTCCGCCCGGCGTTTCAGCTTGACAGCCAGGCCGGACAGGATGGTTTGGGCCAGTACGGGTATGTCCGCCCTGCGCTCCCGCAGGGGCGGTATGCGGATCTGGAACGTGGACAGGCGGTAGAACAGGTCCCGGCGGAAGCGGCCGCTCTCAATATATTTCTGCAAATCGGCATTGGAGGCGGAGATGATTCGCACATCGGTTTCCAGCTCCTGCACGCCGCCCACCGGGCGGAATAGTCCCTCCTGGATCACCCGCAGCAGCTTGGCCTGGAGCCCCATATCCATCTCGGACACCTCGTCCAAGAACAGGGTGCCGCCGTCGGCGGCCTCAAACAGCCCCATTTTTCCGCCCCGCTTGGCTCCGGTGAAGGCCCCCTCCACATAGCCGAACAGCTCTGATTCCAAGGTGTTGGCATTGAAGTTGGCACAGTTGATGGCCACAAACACCTCTCCCCGCCGGGAGCTGGCGTTGTGGATGGCCTGGGCGTATAATTCCTTGCCCGTGCCGCTCTCCGAGGCCAGCAGCACCGCCGCGTCCGTGGCCGCCGCCTTTTGAGCCAGGGCCTTCACCGCCTGGACGTTCTCGTCCACCGCTACGATGGAGTCGAAGGTGTAGCGGGTGGAATTGACCTTGTTCACCCGGTGAAGCACCTGCCTGCTGCGCTTTTCGTAGGCCTCCAGCTCCGCGCGAAAATCATAGGCGTCCCGCATAAAGGTCACAATGGAGATGCCGCCGGTTACGGCTCCATGCTGGAGGATAGGGTACATATTGACGAAATAGACATCGTCGTTTTTCTCCGCGCGGGGGGCGTGGAGGATGGGGCTTCCGGTGGACAGCACCTCCGGCAGCCGTGCTCCAGGACGGATTTCCCGCAGGGGTCGGCCGAGGATCTCAGCCTCGGTGTTCCCCAAGAATTCCAGGTATGAGCGGTTTGCAAACAGGATTTTGGTTTGCGCGTCGATGATCAGGATTCCTTCGCGCATGGATTGGAATAGCGTCTTTGTTTCTTCCGGCAGCGTCATGTGGGCACCTGCTTTCTATTCCGTTTATTTTTTAAGCATTGTACCATATTCCATGTTCAAAATCTATTCCTTCGCAATTTTTTGCTGCGGCGGTCAGACGCGGACATACACATACCGCCCCACCCGGCCTGAACGGGCACAGAAGCCGTTCGGACCGGGTGAGGAATTTTTGCCCGCGCGAAGCCTGAGGGTTCCGCGGACGCGGTGGCACCGTTCCCTTTAATAAGAAGCTAAAATTGAACCCTCGACTTTGCGCATACTTTATGATATAGTGAATCAAGTTGAACAAGCGCGCTTGATTCCCTATGAATCGCCGCTGGGTTCAAAAGTATCCTATGATACTTTTGAACTTGCTTGACGATAGAATCGTTGAAAAGAAGAAAACGGAGGGGCACTTTATGCTGACCATCAGAAACGAGACGCAGGCGGACCGCCGGATTGTGGAAGACATCACCCGGCGGGCCTTTTACAACATCTACGTCCCTGGCTGTGTGGAGCATTATCTGGTTCACACCATGCGGGATCACCCGGACTTCATCCCGGAGCTGGACCTGGTCGCCGAGCTGGACGGCCAGGTTATCGGGAACGTGATGTATACCAGGGCCTCCCTCACCGATGAGGCGGGGACGGTGAAGGAGATCCTCACCTTCGGCCCGGTGTCCATCGCGCCGGAGCACCAGCGGAAGGGCTGGGGCAGCCGGTTGCTGGAGTACTCCCTGCGGCGGGCGGCGGAGCTGGGCTGGAAGGCGGTTGTCATTTTTGGCAGTCCCGTGAACTATGTGGGCCTGGGCTTCCAAAGCTGCAAACGGTTCAACGTGCACCTGGAGGACGGGCGGTTTCCATCGGCCATGCTGGTAAAGGAGCTGAGGGAGGGGGCCCTGGACGGAAGGGGCTGGGTGTACCGGGACAGTCCTGTGATGAGCATCGACGAGGAGGAGGCCCGGCGGTATGACGGCACCTTGGAGCCCATGACGGGGGAATACCGGCCCAGCCAGGAGGAGTTTTATATTATGTCCCACTCCACCGTGGGGGAGGCGTGATCCGTGAAGGAAAACAGGTATGACGATCCCCGTTTTTTTGAGAAATACGGTCAGATGGTCCGCTCCCAAAAGGGGCTGGCCGGAGCCGGGGAGTGGCATGAGCTGGAAAAGCTGCTGCCCGATTTCCATGGCCTCCGGGTGCTGGATCTGGGCTGCGGCTACGGCTGGCACTGCGCCTATGCCGCCGGACATGGCGCGGCCCGGGTGCTGGGGACGGACATCTCCCAAAGAATGCTGGAAACGGCCCGGGCACGCAATCCCGGACCGTCCATTGAATACCAGCAGGCCGCCATAGAGGATCTGCGCTTCCCGGACGGCTCCTTCGATGTGGTGCTCAGTTTGCTGGCCCTCCACTACGTGGAGGACTTTCAGCCGCTGGTGCGGAGCATCAGCCGCTGGCTGGCACCGGGAGGCCGCTTCGTATTCTCCGTGGAGCACCCGGTATTTACCGCCTATGGTTCTCAGGACTGGCACTATGGCCCGGACGGCGAGATCCTCCATTTCCCGGTGGACAATTACTCCAGGGAGGGCCGCCGGGAGGCGGTCTTTCTGGGGGAGCGGGTGGTGAAGTACCACCGCACCCTCACCACCTATCTGGACACGCTGCCGCAAAGCGGCTTCCGGATTCTGCGGGTGGTGGAGCCCCAGCCGCCGGAGGACATGATGGATCTTCCGGGTATGCGGGACGAGCTGAGACGGCCCATGATGCTGCTGGTGTCGGCGGTGAACACCCGGGCGGATAGGCGCGGGGACAGAAAGGACGGTAAGCGTGAGTAATTTGAGAAAGCTGAAGGCGGTAGCCACTGAATATCGGGGGGGAAAGGATGTGATGCGGACAAAAAATTGGAGGTAATACCATGTCAAATATTCCGAATCCCGATGTGATTTTTCCCAACGAGTTCAAGACCTCGTGTTTTCTGAAGAATGTGATCACCGCCCCCAATATCACCGTGGGCGACTATACCTATTACGACGACCCCGTAGACCCCACCGGCTTTGAGCGGAACAATGTGCTGTTCAATTACCCCGAGTTCGGGGACAGGCTCATCATCGGCAAATTCTGTGCGATTGCCTCCGGGGTAAGGTTCATCATGGGCCCAGCCAACCACCGTATCAACAGCGTCACCACCTACCCCTTCCAGGTGTTTGGCGGCGTGTGGGCGGAAAAGGCCCCGCCCCACCTGTCCCAGCTTCCGTTTAAGGGGGACACGGTGGTGGGTAGCGATGTGTGGATCGGCCGGGAGAGCGTCATTATGCCGGGGGTAAGCATTGGCGACGGGGCCATTGTCGCGGCCTATTCCGTGGTGGCAAAGGATATTCCGCCCTACAGCGTGGCGGGGGGCAATCCGGCCCGGGTGGTCAAGAAACGGTTTGAGGACGATGAACTGATCGAAATGCTGCTGCGGCTGCGCTGGTGGGATCTGCCCGGGGAGGAGCTGGCGGAGATGATCCCCCTGCTGTGCAGTCCGGAGCTGGAGGCGGTGAAGGAGGCGGTGCGGGGGATGCTGGAACGGGCGTAAGCAATATGGCCTGCGGCTCTTGAAGGATTTAGGGTTGCGGGCGGAGAACACCCCTGTCCCATCTGGAGAAACGACGATGAGTTGTTCCGGAGGGGGCGGGGGTGTTTGGGGGTGGAGTGGATTGGCCCTGCTGTACCGTGACATGATACCCGACAGATTTTTCCATAAAACGCCAAAAGAAGGCTTGCTTATCACCCCCGCAAGGAGTATAATAAATCCATGCGGGAGGCGGGGCAGTTGCGCCTATTCCGCCGGAGAGAACAGGACACTTACGAAGCTTGGCCTGAACACAGCGGAAAGGAACCTATCTATGAAAAAAACGCTATCCCTCATCCTCGCCCTGGCGTTATGCCTGGGGCTGGCGACCGCCGTTTTTGCAACGGACGCCCAGCCAACAGTATCCACCAACAAAAACCGGCAGGACTACACCACATGGGCCTCCCCCGTCAAATCCTATCTGTACGAAAATCCAAACGGCGGTCTGACCCGGGTGGAGCTGACCGGCGGCGTTTGGAGCTACTCCTATGTGGACGGGAAATTGCAGTCCACCCAGAGCAAGCAGAAGATCATCGTGGAGGACTACAGCAGTGCCTTTGCCCTCCGGTCCAGCCGCACTGTCCCCATGGAGCTGTCCATCTGGGGCGGCTTTTACGCCGGAAGGGACTACAACTTCCTGATTTTCGGCCAGGACAACGTGGAGGAGAACGACAGCAAGGAAGTCATCCGGATAGTCAAATACTCCAAGGACTGGCAGCGGCTGGGTCAGGCCAGCCTCAGGGGGGCCAACACCACACACCCCTTCGACGCGGGCTCCCTGCGCTGCGATGAGTACGGCGGCTACCTCTATATCCGCACCTGCCACGAGATGTATACCTCCAGCGACGGGCTGAACCACCAGGCCAACATGACCATCTCCGTGGAGCAGGACAGCATGACTGTCGCCGACGCCTATTACGACGTGATGAACCAATCCTATGGCTATGTGAGCCACTCCTTCAACCAGTTCATCCTTGTGGACGAGGACGGCCGCATCGTGGCCATCGACCACGGAGACGCCCACCCCCGGGGCGTGGCGTTCAGCAAGTACTACGCCGACGCCGGGACAGGCCGGTTCCGGGGCCAGGGCTACAACCCCTGGTGCAGCTACGGCAACCTGTTTCAGTTTGCCGGGGCCGTAGGGGCCAACACCACCGGAGCCTCCATCGGCGGGCTGGCCGAGACCCGGGACAGCTACGTGTTCTGCTATAACTATGACGGCAAGGGCGGAAACGGCGACCGCTATATGTACTACCACTGGATGGACAAGGCCACCGGAAAGAGCTGGAGCGCGCAGATCACCAAGACCCCCGGCTCCACAACCCCGGTGCTGGCCCCCGCCGGGCTGGACGGCGGCTATCTGCTGTGGAACGGCAAAAGCGGACATATTGCTAATGACACCCTGTATTACCTCCACTACGGCGCGGACGGAACTCCTGAGCAGTACAAGACCGCCAAAGGCTCCCTGTCTGACTGCCAGCCCATCTATTATAACGGCCAGGTCGTGTGGTATGTCACCAATAACTCCGCCCCGGTGTTTTACACGCTGGACAGCTCCGGCGTGCAGCAGCATTCCACGGTGGGGCAGACGCCCGCCCCAACGCCCACCCCTGCGCCTACTCCGACACCCACGCCTACCCCAACGCCTACTCCCACGCCCACGCCCGGCCCCGGCGTTTCCGACTTCACCGACGTCCCGCCCAGCCACTGGGCCTACAAGGATGTGACCGAGTGCGCGAAAAGGGGCATCGTGGAGGGAATCGGCAACGGCAGGTTTAACCCCCAGGGCGATGTGAGCTACGGCGAGTTCGCCACCATGCTGGCCCGCGCCTTTTACCCCGCCGAGCTGGCTGACTTCAAGGCCAAGTCCGCCGGAAAGCCCTGGTACTGGGCACCAATGACCACGCTGTACTACAACGGCGTCCACCCGGAGGGCACCGCCTCCGTGGATCTGGCCAATAACTGGACAGATATTGCCAACGTGAAGATGACCCGCTATGAGATGGCCATGGTGATGCTGGACGTTATGGGCCGATCCATCCCCGACCGGCAGGCCTGCCTGGACAGCGCGCAGGCCAAGCTCACCGACTGGGGCCAGATCCCCGAGCGTTACCGCTGGCCGGTGGCCGCGGCGGTGGGCAACGGCGTCATCAACGGCACGGATGGCGGCCGGTTCGCGGGTAACGACCGCATGACCCGGGCGCAGGCCTGCGCCGTCCTCATCCGCCTGGACAGCGTAGTCAACGCGGAGCCCCAGCCCACGCCTACGCCTACCCCAACGCCTACGCCGACACCCACCCCGACACCTACTCCCACGCCCGTCCCAACCCCAACGCCCACACCCACCCTGACGCCTACGCCGACAGGAGAAAAGCAGCTGTACCTCGCCAAACCCGTGGTCACGCTGAGCCCGAATCACAGTATGCTGCTCACCTGCCAGACTCTTGAGCCGGACGGCACGCTGAAGGACATCCGATCCGGCGCGGTCTGGACAAACGAGACCCCGGAACTGCTGACGATACGGGAGGACATTGTCTATACCAAGGGGATCTCCGGCACAGGCTACCTGACGGTCTCTTACGAGGGACAAACGCAGCGGCTGACAATCAGGATCATCCCGCTGGCGGATCAGATCAACCTGAGCACCCTGTTTAGATCCCTGCCGCTGGGCTCCAGTTCTTACACCCAGCTCTATGTGTTCAGTACCAGCAAATACTGTGGACAGGACTACACCGTGTCCTGGAGCGTGAATGACCCCAGCGTCCTGGCACTGGAGGCCGTCGCGGGGGACACGTCCCGCGTCCGCTTCACAGGCAAAAGGGCCGGCGACGCCTATGTGGTCTGCCGTGTGTCCCTGCCGGACGGCTCCACGGCGGAGGAGCGTTGCTACGTCCACGTTTACTGACGCTGGGGCTGGAGTGCCAAGGAACACCCGCCGAAAGTTGAGACCCACGAGGAGGTCGGACATTGGGAGACCGATCGCCGTTTTCACAAGCCTAAACGGACATTGCAGAAAAAGAAAAAGAGTGGTATACTACAAAAAAACGCAGCGCATATCCCTGCAAACACTTCGGGAGGGCTTAGATGAAAACCCAAAAATTCTGGCTGTTCCTCATCGGCGCGCTCCTGCTCGTCTCCGCCGCCGCCAGCGTCCTCATATTCCGCGGCAGGGCGGAGGCGTCCGCCGCCCGTATCTATCAAGACGGGGAATGCATCCGCACCATCGAGCTGGACCGCGTTGACGCCCCCTTCTCCTTCACGGTGGAGTGGGAGGGCGGCTATAACCTCATTGAGGTGGAGCGGGGCCGCATCCGTGTGGCGGAGGCGGACTGCCCCGACCAGGTCTGCGTCCGGCAGGGCTGGATTTCCAACAGCGTGGTGCCCATCGCCTGCCTGCCCCACAAGCTGGTCGTCCAGCTGGAGTCCGCCCCCGGCGGCGTGGACGGCGCGACGGGATAGGGGGACGGCATGAACGTAAAAAAGCTGACCCGTCTGGCAATGCTCACCACCATAGCCCTGATCATCTTTATGGTGGAGGCGCAGATCCCCCCGCCCATTCCCATTCCCGGCATCAAGCTGGGGCTGGCCAACATCGTGACGGTATATGCCATGTTCGCCCTGTCGCCGTGGGACACGCTGTCGATTCTGGTGTGCCGGGTGTTTTTGGGCAGCGTGTTCTCCGGCCAGCTCATGACCCTCTTTTACAGCATGGGGGGCGGGCTGCTGTGCTGGCTGGCAATGCTGCTGCTGCGGCGGGTGCTCACAAAAAAGCAGCTCTGGGCCGCCGGAGTGTTCGGGGCCGTGTTCCACAACATCGGGCAGATCCTGGTGGCCATCGCCCTTACCCGCACCCCCGGCCTCATCGCCTATCTGCCCGTCCTGCTGGTCAGCGGCATCCTCACCGGGGCCTTCACCGGCCTGTGCGCCCAGTTTCTCCTGGCGCGCCTGGACAAGCTCGGACAACAACAAGACCCGGCGGCCTGAGCCGCCGGGTCTTTCCGCGCGCAACTGTCCTTCCGCCCCTACTCGGGGGCGGCGTTCCGGCTCACACCACAAAGCGGTATCCCAGCCCCCGGACGGTCTGGATATAGGCGGGCTTGGCCGGGTCCTCCTCGATCTTCTGCCGCAGGCGGCTGATATACACATCTATATTGTTGGAGCTGCCTGAAAACTCATAATTCCATATCTGGTTCTCCAGCTGTTCCCGGGACAGGACGACGCCCTGATTGCGGATCATACACTCCAAAAGGGAAAACTCTTTGGGGAGAAGCGTGATTTCCTTCCCCGACCGAAAAGCCGTTCTCCGTTCGATGTCTACAGTTAGATCGGCCAGGAAAAACTGGTTTTTTCGGTTTTCGGTGCGCTTTCTGGTCATGGCGCGGATCCGGGCCAGAAGCTCGTCAAAGGAAAAGGGCTTGACCAGATAGTCGTCCGCGCCCAGGTCCAGCCCTTTTACCCGGTCGTCAACAGCGTCTTTGGCCGTCAGAAACATCACGGGCACCGCCATGTCCCTGTCCCGGAGCCGTTCCAGCAAAGTATAGCCGTCCAGCTTCGGCATCATCACATCCAGCAAGATCGCGTCATACTCAGCGCCTGGCAGATAGCTCAGCGCTTCCTCGCCGTCAAAGCAGCAATCCACGCTGTAGCCGGCCTTTTTCAATGTCTTTTCGATCAAGCGGTTCATGTCCCGCGCGTCCTCAACCACCAGGACCCTCATACTTTGTCGCCTCCCAGCAATGGCAAAGATCCTCCCGCCTGTTCCCAGGCACTTCCATTATAGCCGCAATCAAATAATTTGCAAGCTCTGTCTTGGAGCCGCGCGAGCGCCGCTTAGCGGTCTGAGCTGCCCTGCACAATAAAAATGGATCCGAGGCTTGACAAACCTGCCCGTTCGGATTATTATAACATTGTTATATATCGGTGTTATATGGGGGCGGACACATGGAAGAACAAGGCGAAACTTTAACCCGCATCCATCAGGCGGCAATGGAGGAATTTCTGGAAAAGGGCTTTGCGGACGCCTCCCTGCGACAAATCGTCAAGAATGCCGGAGTGACCACCGGAGCCTTTTACGGGTACTACTCCAGCAAGGAGGCCCTGTTCACCGCCTTGGTAGAACCTCATGCGGCGGCGGTCATGGGAATGTTCATGCGGGCACAGACGGCGTTCTCCGAACTGCCGGAGGCGGAACAGCCCAGCCATGTGGGGGTAGAATCCAGTGATTGCGTAAAGGAAATGCTGGATTACGTCTATCAGCACCCGGAAGCGTTCAAGCTGCTGGTTTGTAAGGCCCAGGGAACCGGATACGAAAACTTTATCCACAACATGGTAGAGATCGAAGTGGAAGCCACCCAGCGTTTCATGGAAGTCCTGCGCGGGCAGGGCCGGGACATCCCGGAGCTGGACGATCAGCTCTGCCACATCATTGCCAGCGGGATGTTCCACGGGATATTCGAGGTCGTGGTCCACGATATGCCCTATGACCGGGCAAAGCACTATGTCAAACAGCTCCAGGATTTTTTCCTTGCTGGCTGGCACAGTATGATGGGGGTCTGAGACCCCTTTCATTTGGCCCATAAGTTAGCTATAACTAACTTATGGGGATGGATATGAGAAAGTGTCCGCGGCGCTTTCTGTATCATAGATCATTTGTCACAAGGAGGTATCCACTTGAAGAAAAACAGCAATCTCCAGGAGCTGATGGGCTATGCCGGGGGACACAGGTATCTGACCTACTTATCCCTGCTGCTGTCCGCCATCAGTGCGATCCTGGCACTTTTCCCCTTCGTTTTCCTGTTCCGAATCATCCAGGAGGTCATTGCGGTGGCCCCCAACTACGCACAGGCCACGCACATCGTCCGCAACGGCTGGATGGCGGTGGGATTTGCGGTGCTGTCCATCGTGATTTATGTCTGCGCCCTGATGAGTTCCCACCTGTCGGCCTTCCGTATCGCCGGAAATATCCGCAAGGCGCTGATGGCCCATATTGCCGAGCTGCCCTTGGGTTTCATCGGGGAGACAGGCAGCGGAAAAATTCGCCGCATCGTCAGCGACAGCAGCGCGGCCACCGAAACCTATCTGGCCCACCAGCTTCCCGATATGTCGGCGGCGGTCACCACGCCGGTGTGCATGATCGTCATGCTGTTTCTGTTTGACTGGCGGTTTGGCCTTGTCAGCCTCCTGCCGGTGATCTTGGGTTTTGCGGCTATGTTCAAGATGGCCGGACCTTCCATGGCGGAGGACATGAAGCTCTACCAAAACGCCCTGGCGGATATGAACAACGAGGCGGTGGAGTATGTGCGGGGCGTTCCGGTTGTGAAAACCTTCGGGCAGACCGTCCACTCCTTCAAGCGATTTAAGGGGACCATCGACAGCTATTACGTGTCAGCGCCAGTGATAAAATGAAAGAAAACGCCGAGGAAAAAATGTAGTTTTG
>OFFF01002440.1_pt1 | contig 10473 bp, 11 predicted proteins | sample 1521301 | NCBI WGS metagenome assembly OFFF01 (sample SAMEA3504101, study PRJEB24116) | mouse gut metagenome | biome: mouse gut; feature: mouse-associated habitat; material: faeces | place: Denmark | collected 2011
TTTTCATGGAAAATATATAAAAAAGTATGTTAATAAGAAATTATATGTTATACTTATAGAGCGAACAAAAGATCTGCCGTGTATTTTGCATGGTATATGATCCGCAGCTATCAGTAAAGGGATGGAAGGTTATTTTTTACTTGAAAAGATAAAAGAGACAGCAGGTGATAAAAATGAGTGGGTTTAAGGAAATTATTGGACATAAGAATATCATCCAGTATATAGAAAAGGTTTCCGCTTCGGACATGGTTTCTCATGCGTATATTATGAATGGGGAGAAGGGCTCCGGGAAACGGCTTCTGGCGGATTTTTTTGCAATGGATCTGCAGTGCGAGAATAGAGATCCTGACGGGGAAGCCTGCGGGAGGTGCAGATCCTGCAGCCAGGCTATGAGCGGCAACCATCCGGATATCATTTTTATCAGGCATGAGAAGACGACGACCATCAGTGTGGATGAGATCAGAACGCAGTTGAATAATGATATTGTGATCAGACCATATTCCAGTAAGTATAAGGTTTATATTGTTCCCCATGCGGATATGATGAGCGTACAGGCGCAGAATGCGCTTTTGAAAACGATAGAAGAACCGCCGGAGTACGCGGTGATCATTCTTTTGACGGAGAATGCGGAAGTGCTGCTCCCGACGATCCGTTCCAGGTGTGTAATCTTGAAGCTGCGCAATATCAAGGATCAGCTTATCAAAAAATATCTCATGGAGCAGATGGAGATTCCGGATTATAAAGCGGATATCTGCGCGGCATTTGCACAGGGGAATATGGGGAAGGCAATCTCACTTGCAAGCTCCGAGCATTTCAATGATATCAAAGAGGAGATTGTGCATTTGCTTCGGGATATCAATGAGATGGAGACGGCGGAGCTGATCGAGGCTGTGAAAAAATGTTCGGAATTTAAGCTGGATATCAATGATTATTTTGATATGATCGCGATCTGGTATCGGGATGTGCTGATTTATAAGGCGACGCTGAGCGTGGACAGGGTTGTTTTTTCGGATCAGCTTAAGTATATTAAGGAGCGGGCGAGCAAAAGTTCTTATGAGGGGATCGGGGTCATCATTAGTGCTCTCGAGACGGCAAAGGCACGTTTGAAAGCGAATGTAAACTTTGAACTGACGATAGAACTGCTGTTGTTGACAATCAAAGAGAATTAATTCAGAACAGCAGGCCGCATGACCCGTTTTCAGTAAAAATAAGATTATTATACATTTTAAGGAGAATAGAAAGTATGGTAAAAGTAATTGGCGTGCGCTTCCGGACGGCGGGAAAGATTTATTTCTTTTCACCGGGAAAATTTCAGGTCGAGCAGGGGAGCCATGTGATCGTGGAGACTGCCCGCGGCGTGGAATATGGCTGGGTGGCCAGCGGTCCGATGGATGTCAAGGACGAGGAAGTGGTGCAGCCGCTTAAATCTGTGATCCGTATTGCGACGGAGCAGGACAGGCGGACCGTGGAAAAAAATAAGGAAAAAGAAAAGGAAGCATTTCGTATCTGCCAGGAGAAGATCCAGAAGCACGGGCTTGATATGAAGCTGATTGACGCGGAATATACGTTTGATAACAATAAGGTTTTGTTTTATTTTACGGCGGACGGGCGGATTGATTTCCGGGATCTGGTGAAGGATCTGGCTTCTGTGTTCCGTACCAGGATTGAGTTGAGACAGATCGGGGTGCGGGATGAGACGAAGATCAGGGGAGGTATCGGGATCTGCGGCAGATCATTGTGCTGCAGCACCTATTTGTCGGAATTTTCCGCGGTGTCGATTCGGATGGCAAAGGAGCAGAACCTGTCCCTGAATCCGACGAAAATTTCCGGGGTGTGCGGAAGGCTGATGTGCTGTCTGACAAATGAGCAGGAGATTTATGAGGAATTGAACCACCATCTTCCGTCTGTCGGGGATTCTGTGACGACCTCGGACGGGCTGAAGGGAACGGTGCATTCTCTGAGCGTACTGCGTAAACTGGTGAAGGTGATCGTGAATCTGGAAAATGACGAGAAGGAGATCCGGGAGTATCATGTGGACGACCTCCGTTTTAAACCGAGACGCAGGAAACAGAAGATATCCAAGGAAGAACTGAAGGAACTTGGGGAGTTGGAGAAGGAATGACGGATGCATATTTGAAGCCCGGGGAACGTCTGGATGATCTGCAGCTCAGCGGGTATATGATCATCCAAGATCCGGAGCGGTTCTGTTTTGGTGTGGACGCGGTGCTTTTGACGGATTTTGTGAAGGTGAAGCCGGGGGAGCGTGTGCTGGATCTGGGCACGGGAACCGGGGTGATTCCTATTTTGCTGGAAGCGAAGACGAAAGGGGCGCATTTTACCGGGCTGGAGATCCAGGAGGAAAGCGCGGATATGGCGAGACGCAGCGTGCTGTACAACGGGATTTCGGAAAAAGTCGATATAGTGACGGGGGATATCAAAGAGGCGGCGGAGATTTTCAAAACGGCCTCTTTTGACGTCATTACGACGAATCCCCCGTATATGCGGGGGCAGCACGGCCTGGAAAATCTGTCGGATGCCAGAACCATCGCAAGGCATGAGGTGCTCTGTACGCTGGAGGATATTCTGCGGGAGAGCGCCAGAATACTGCCGGAGAGCAAGGGCAGATTTTATATGATACATAAGCCGTTCCGGCTGGTGGAAATCCTGAATATGATGTGCCGGTACAAGATTGAACCGAAGCGGATTCAGTTTGTGCATCCCTATGTGGACAAGGAGCCGACCATGGTGCTGATCGAAGGCATGAAAGGCGGAAAATCGCGGGTTACGATTGAGCCGCCGGTGGTGATGTATTAGTGTAGTGACCGCATTATCTCGTTCAGCCCCCTTGCAGTCTGGAAATCCATTCTGCGTCATTTGACAGAAAGTAAATGTGTCAGTACACTAGACAATTGCCGAAAACGGGAGCTCTGACGGCATTTCCAGATCATGATACGGGAATTTTTTTCAGGCGGCTGTCCAACGGCAGATAGTTTTTTTGATTGATAAGAGGGACGATTATGTCAGGAACGTTATATTTATGTGCGACTCCCATCGGGAATCTGGAGGATATTACTTTCCGGGTTGTGCGGACATTGAGGGAAGTGGATCTGATCGCGGCGGAGGATACACGCAACAGCATCAAGCTTCTGAATCATTTTGAAATACAGACGCCCATGACCAGTTATCACGAGTATAACAAGTTTGAGAAGGGCAGGAAGCTGGTGGAAAGGCTTCTGGGCGGGGAAAATATCGCGCTGGTGACGGATGCGGGGACGCCGGGGATTTCTGATCCGGGGGAAGAGCTGGTGAAAATGTGTTATGATGCGGGGATTTCTGTGACTTCTCTTCCGGGGCCGGCTGCGTGTATCACGGCGCTGACCATTTCCGGACGGGAGACGAGACGGTTTGCGTTTGAGGCATTTCTTCCCGGTGATAAGAAGGAAAGGATTTTGGTTCTGGAGGAATTGGAGCGGGAGACCCGGACGATGATTCTGTATGAAGCGCCCCACCGGCTGGTGAAAACTCTGAAGCTGCTGGCGGAACACCTGGGGGAAATGCGGCCGGCGACGGTGTGCAGGGAACTGACAAAACGGCATGAGACGGCATTTCTTACGACGCTGGGCGAGGCGGCGGCCTATTATGAGACAAATGAACCGAAGGGCGAATGTGTGCTGGTGGTGGCCGGAAAAACCAGGGAAGAGGTGGCCGAGGAGAAAAGATCCCGCTGGGAAGGAATGGGGATTGAGGAGCATATCCAGATGTACCTGGATCAGGGGATGGATCGGAAAGAGGCCATGAAACAGGCGGCTAAGGACCGGGGAGTGCCGAAGCGGGAGATTTACAATGCTTTGGTTCAGCATTAGAGAAGGGACGCCGCAGGCGCGGCCAGCTTATTGATATGTAAAAACGTGCTGGCGCAGACGATTGTTTCATATCAATGAGCTGATGCAGGCGCTTTCTGCGGATAGATGCATTGGCGGATTGCTGCCGTACTGTTGGAATGTGTTTGTTCCGCTGGGATATGTAAGGGATATTTCGGCGGAGTTTTTTATGTTTTCCTGAATCAGACTTCGTATTCTTCTGCCGGGATGATTTCTCCGTCTTTCATGAATATGATTTTTTTCTTCAGGTTGATGGCCTCCTGATAGTCGTTGGTAATGTACAGGGTGGTGAGTTTTAATTCCTGGTTGATGCGCAGGACGTCCCGGAGCATTTCCGCGCGGCGGCGGGCATTTCCTTTGGAAAAATCTTCATCCACAAGAAATACTTTCGGATGGCATACGATGGCCCGGGCAAGGGCTGTTTTTTGTTTTTGCGCTTCTGTGATGGAGCGGATTTTTTTATTTAAAATATCTGGAATTTGTAAAAATTCTGCGGCCGACTGTACGCGGCTGTCGATGATATTTCTCGGAAAATCCCGAAGGGTGAGGCCCAGACCAATGTTTTCGTAGACGTTGAGCCCGGGGTAGAGCGCGTAATTTTGAAATGCCATGGACAGACGGCGATCCCTGGGTAATACTTCGTTCAGCAGAACATCCCCGAGATAGATCTCGGGGATGAGATCGGAAGAGCACACGTCCAGACCGCCGATCATACGCAGTATTGTGGATTTGCCGCATCCGCTGGGGCCGTGGAATGTGACAAATTCTCCGTCTTCAATAGAAAGAGAAACATTTTTTACGGAAAGAAATCCGTTTGGGTAGGTCTTGTTGAGATTTTTGAGTGTTATGCCGGACATAGTGGGAGTCCTCCTTTTGTACGATTCTTTTGTCAGAATATCGTATCTTTAATAGATTCATTTTATCATATCAGACACTTTTAGACAAGATGGATTCAAATGGTTACTGTTTACGCTTCAATGGGCCGGATGGGTTGCAGTTCGCGGCCGGTCAGTACGTGAACCGCAACTTCAAGTGGGATACTGCATTGCCAGGAATACGCTGGCTGCCAGTCCGGCCAGGGTGGAAATCAGGGCGCCGGGCAGGGTGTAGCGGGTTTTTGTGACTTTTGCGGTCATGAAGTAGACGCTCATGGTATAAAAAATGGTCTCGGTACAGGACATGGAGATGGAGGCGATCCGTCCGCAAAGGGAATCTGTGCCGGAATCCTTGTAGATGTCCAGGAGCAGGCCGGTGGCTGCGGAGGAGGAAAACATTTTCACAATGGACAGGGGCACCAGTTCTCCGGGAAAACCGATTCGGGCGCTGAAATGTCCGATGATCTGGGAGATAAAGTCGAGAAATCCGGATGCGCGCAGGATTCCTACGGCTACCATCAGGCCGATGAGTGTGGGCATGATTTTGACAACGGTGAGAAAACCATTTCGAGCTCCGATGATGAAATTGTCATATACATTGACTTCACGCAGAATGCCGTAGGCTACGATGGCGAGGATCAGGAAGGGGACGATAAAATCGGATATGTACAGGAATAGCTGCATGGGAAACCTCTTTATTTTGAAAGTCATTCTTTTATTTTTATGAGGTTGCGGGGGAAATTTAGAACAAGGGGATATATAGGGGTTACAGCAGATGATATCAGATTTGTCTGCTGCGCTGAGGGATTCTCAAAAATACAGTTTGTCTCAACAGAATAATCATTTTTTCGCGGGCATAGATATGAATTAAAGAAAAATCTCGGAGTGTCTATGTCGAAATTTCAAAAATACATATTTGATTGGGCGGAGTCTGCATGTCCTGTGTGGAAATCCACTATGGGGAGAAAATTTGTCAGGCTTGTTTTTGTCTTTTTTGCTGCATTTTTGATTTCATTTTTTTTGCAGGGATGCCGGAAACAGACGCCGGAAGAATCAAATCTGGCCTTTGAAAAATTTACGAACGAGTTATTTTGTCAGGAAACATCGTCGAATACGATCAGCCTGCACTATACTCTGCGGAATCCGGAGGACTACGGAATCCAGAAAATTCCGATTACATACGGGACGTATGAAACGGATGAAAATATGGTGAGGGCTTCGGTGGAAAATATTCAGCGTGCATTGGAAGCATTTGACCCTGAGGAATTGTCTGTCTCGAATCAGTTGACTTATGATGTCCTGGATTATTATATGGAACGGCTGAAGGAGGACGCGGAGTTTACTTTATATGAGGAACCTCTGGGGCTAGTCAGCGGGATACATACGCAGCTTCCGGTATTGCTGTCGGAATATCAGTTTTATGACCGGGAGGATGTGGATATTTATCTGGAGCTGATGAAAAAAACGCCGGATTATTTCCAGTCGCTGATCGAATTTGAGCAGGCAAAATCGGATGCGGGGCTGTTTATGTCGGACAATGCGGCAAATCAGGTCATTGAGCAGTGCAGAGTATTTATGAATATGGGGGAGAGTAATTATCTGATCTCTACATTCGTAGACCGGATTCAGCAGTTAAGCGGGATCAGCGAGGAGGAGAGGAGTACTTATATCCAGAGGAACGCGCTGATGCTCAGCAGTTATGTGCTTCCGGCGTATTCGAAGCTCAGCGCGGAGGTGCAGAGGATGATGGGGAGCGGAAAAAATGAACAGGGGCTTTGTTATTTTCCGGAGGGAAAGGCGTATTATGAGCAGGTCGTGAGGATGTCTACGGGGTCCGAGAGGTCGGTAGTGGATATGAAGGAGCTGACGAAGAAGCAGATTGTGGAAGATTTGGAGGCCATGGAACGCGTCCTGGGAATTACGGAAAATGAAAAAATTGGGGATTTACCGCGGAGGGGGAATGCAGAGAACAGTGGAAGTGCAGCGCAGGGGGAGAGTGTGGATAATGACGGAAGTGCAGCACAGGGGGAAAGTGTGGATAATAGCGGAAGTGCGTCGCAGGGGGATAATGCGGAGAACAGCGGAAATGCAGCACAGGGGGAAAGTGTGAATAATGGTGGAAGTGCGTCGCAGGGGGAACATGTGGATTTAAGGGAGCAGGTATCTCAGGAAGCGGCGGCTTTGATTGGGAATCCGGAATTGGCGCATGAGGCGGCGGCTATGGATACCGCGAATCCGATCAGTATTTTGAATGGGCTGAAAAAGGAGATTGGGAAGGCATTTCCTGCGGCTCCGGATACTACGGTCAGTGTGAAATATGTGCCTGAGGCTCTGCAGGGAAATTTGAGCCCTGCGTTTTATATGATTCCGGCGATTGACAGCTATAAGGAAAATGTGATTTATGTCAACCAGGCCCACATGGGAAATCCGCTGATATTGTTTACTACACTTGCGCACGAAGGATTTCCGGGGCATTTGTATCAGAATGTGTATTATGCGGGGACGGACCCGGACCCGGTGCGCAGTATGTTCAGTATCGGAGGGTATATTGAGGGATGGGCGACTTATGCGGAGATGTGCAGCTATTATCTGGCGCCGATCACGAAGGAGCAGGCGGTTATTTTGCAGAAAAACAGTTCTATCATTCTTGGGCTGTATACGCTGGCTGATATCGGAATCCACTATGAGGGATGGAGCCGGACGGATCTTCTGGCATTCTTTTCCAATTATGGAATCCAGGATGTAAATACGGTGAACCGTGTCTATGACCTGATCCTTGGATCTCCGGGAAATTATGCAAAATATTATATCGGTTATGTGGAATTTCTGGAATTGAAAAAGAAGGCCGCGGCGGAAAAGGGGACGGATTTTTCACAGAAGCAATTTCATGAGGATGTACTCAAGACGGGGCCTGCGCCATTTGAGCTGGTGGAGAAATATATGTGGAAATGTGAGGATGGGGGAGAGTGAAAGAGATGGCTGATCGACGGTGGTCAGCCGTTTTTTTTGTTGGAAAGCCTGCGACAGTGAACAGTTTAAAATTTGGGAAATATGATATATACGGATTCGAAAATCATGAATCTGCTGGCTAATGGAATTGAGAAGAAGCATTATATGGAAGACGGGACGTTCGGTTATTCGGAGGGAGTGGATGCGTTACAAGAAAAACAGGTGGTCAGGACGGAGATATAATACAGGATAAGCATATGGGACAGGCAGAAGGAAATATATTGATATAGGGCTGCAAAAAGAGCGGCTGCCGCGCCGGATATTACGGGGTGGATCTGTTCTGTATATGCGCGGCCATGACTATAACATTCGGGAGGGGCTATGAATTATCTTTGGGCTGGTATGATCATTGTGGGAATTATTTTCGGCGCGTTTAACGGGAAGATGCCGGAGGTTACCAATGAGGCGCTGGATTCCGCGAAGGAGGCGGTGACGCTGTGCATTACCATGATGGGAGTGATGTCGTTCTGGGTGGGGATGATGGAGATTGCCTCCAAGTCCGGGGTGATCGAGCTTGCTTCTAAAAAAATGGGGCCGCTGCTCAGGTTTTTATTTCCCGGGATTCCGGAGGGGCATCCGGCAAAGGAGCATATTGCGGTGAATTTTATCTCGAATTTCCTTGGGCTTGGGTGGGCGGCTACCCCTGCAGGATTGAAGGCTATGGAGGAATTGGAGAAGCTAGAGGAGGAACGGAGAAGGTATGACGGGAAGAGGACGGCAGGAAAAAGGCGGGCGGTTCCGAGAGGGGTGGCGAGCAATGAGATGTGTACGTTTTTGATACTGAATATCTCGTCGCTGCAGTTGATTCCGATGAATGTGATTGCTTATCGGTCACAATATGGGAGCGTGAATCCGACGGCAATCGTGGGGCCGGCGATCGCGGCGACGGCGGTGAGTACGGCGGCGGCGGTGGTGTTTTGTAAGGTCATGGAATGGAAGCGGAGGATATAAATTCTCCGCTTTTTTTGGTATGACACGCTATTGTTGGAAAAATCTATAAAGGATTATGGCACATAAAGCTAAATCTCACATGTTTCCTTTAAATGATATATTTCTGATAATGGCAGTTTGGTGATCTCCGCAATCTCTTCGGGTGTATCTTTTCCTCTGATAATTAGGCGGAGAGCAAATTCCTTTGTTGTTTTCAATGCTGTTTCCAATGCTGTTTCATTACGCATTTCTTCTAACATCCGGCACATAATCAACACTCCTTCCTCATCACTTTTAAAGTAGCGCACTCTGTAGGCCAATATCTTATAATTCATATCAGACGGGTCGGTACATGAGAAATCATGCATAAGCCGTCCTAAAGTAGTTTCATCCTGAATCTGTGAATTTACATAAATGATATGGGCATCATCCCAAAAATAATTCCCGGTTCCGTGACATTTACATCAATCAAACTAGAGTGGTATCTTGCCCGTTTTGGGATTGAACCCCGATCACTGCGCTGTATTTCGATGTTCAGTACATTTCCAGCACTGTCAATAGAAAGTATATCGAGCCTTGCGGAACGCCCTTGGAGATTTTTTATATTATATTAACTCTATTATCCATATAAAATTATCTATGTAATAGTGTTCGTATAACGATACTAAAAATACAGAAAAGGGGAAAGAAATTTTTGCGTTGAGTTTGTCTATGTTTTCCTGCCCCGTTCATTTTGCCCAATATTCTTTTTTCACCACTTTCCGTTCTGCTGGGGTGAGAAATCTATCTGGTGCAGATTTTCACGATGGCACATATCCATGACAGACTGCTTTAAATAAATCAGATAATTCTTTGTAAGGTGATGGAATGGAAGCGGAGGATATAACATCTTCCGAAAGTATATTGAGAGAAACTGCTTTTTAGGGTATACTAAGTAAAAGAGTATAGAAAGGTGGTAATGGAACTTGTCAATTTACAAAGACAAGTAATACAATCTCTTAATGGCTTGTCGGATAGATGAATGATAAACATTGAGGAGCGTGCAGGCATGGGTATATACTTAAATCCGGGAAATGAACAGTTTACGGCTTCTATCAACTCTGAATTGTATGTGGATAAGACGGAACTGATAAAATATACGAGCAGCCGTATCGGAAAAGACAGGCCATTGATCTGTTCCAGCAGACCGAGGAGGTTTGGAAAAACAATGGCGGTAACTATGTTGTCAGCATATTACAGCAAAGGATGTCATTCTGAAAGGTTGTTTGCTGGGCTTAAAATAAGTCGGAATGAATTTTTTAAAGTACATCTAAATAAGTATAATGTAATTTTTTTGGATATTCAGTGGATGTACGGGAATGCACTTGAGGAAATGAAAAGAAATTCTTCTGTTAAGGTGGTGAGTTATATTCAGGAACAGGTGATATCCGAGTTAAGAAAGGAATATCCAGAATGTGTCTTGGACACGGACATTTCATTGCCTTCTGTATTGGCTAAAATTAATGCTGAGACAAAGGAACAGTTTATCATTATGATTGATGAGTGGGACTGCCTGTTCCGAGAGGACAAAAATAATGAGAAGCTTCAAAAAGAATATATTAATCTATTAAGAGGTTTATTTAAAGGGACACCATCAGGGGCATTTTTAAAGCTTGCATATATTACGGGGATTTTGCCAATTAAGAAGTACGGCACACAGTCAGCTTTAAATAATTTCCGAGAGCATACAATGGTCAGTCCCAGACAGATGGCAGAGTATGTCGGCTTTACAGAGACAG
>OFFF01002444.1_pt1 | contig 10466 bp, 11 predicted proteins | sample 1521301 | NCBI WGS metagenome assembly OFFF01 (sample SAMEA3504101, study PRJEB24116) | mouse gut metagenome | biome: mouse gut; feature: mouse-associated habitat; material: faeces | place: Denmark | collected 2011
CAGGTCTGGAGAGTGTCTGTTAAGTCTTTTCGGGCATAGCAATACCGCCCACCAATACACCGTTTTTTTATATGGTGGGCTTTCGCCTTCAAGCCTTATGAAACAAAACAGAGCCGACAAACTGTGATTCTATTTCACAAGTTCATCGGCTCCGCATCTATGTGTCTGGCTCTGTGATGACAATAATCTGTAATTTCTTTGCGTTAATTAAAGTTTCTCGCTTGCACTTCGGACAGTAAAGAGGATAATTCATCAAAATAGTATCTTCCCTAAGTCTGTCACGAGTCTTATTGCCACAATTCGGGCAATATATCCAGTGTATTTCTCTCATTGTATTTTCTTCCCTGCATTTTTAATAAGTATGCCAAAATTTCACACAAGCTCCTCCAGATTGTGGATTTGATATTTCAACAGAGCCTCCTAGAAGGCCTGATAACTGCTTTACAATATATAATCCTAATCCAGAATGAGAGCCTTTACTTGAACGTGCTTCATCTCCACGATAAAATCGTTCTAAAGCTTTATTTAAATCTTTTGAACTGAAGCCATCCCCATTATCCAAAACAGCATAATAAATATATGTTTCATCAGCTTCAACATTTATCTCTATTCTCCCCGATACGGGAACATATTCTATACTATTGGAAATAACATTATCTAAAATTCTTTCTAATTTGTTCTTATCAGTAAATATAGTGGCAGGGATATCAGAAGCCATTTTCAATGAAATACAAACCTTTTTATCTTTTGCCCGTAATTCGTATTCGGCTCTCTTTTTTTGCAACCATTCTTCCAAATTTATAGAATCTTTCTCTATATTTACATTTGGCAAAGTGAGTTCCGTTGTGTACTGCATTTGATTAACCAATACTATGCTTTTTTCGGTATTTTCTTTTATTACAGAAAGATATTCTGTTTGCTCAACATCTATTTCTGTATCATCTATCAACGTTTCTGTATATGCTTTGATTATAGATAATGGAGATTTTAAGTCATGTGCCAGGGCTTGTACATTTTCTGTTCTCTCTTGTTCCATTTTCCATTGTGCGGATAAAGAGTTCTTGAGTGCATTTTGCATAGCCGAAAAAGATTCGCACAATGCACCAAGTTCATTATTTGCATGATAATCAAGTTCAAAATCAAGGTTACTATTCTTTATCTGTTCTGTACCCTTTGTGAGAATTTTCAAAGGTTTTATAACACTTTTAGCAAAATTCCTTGAAAATATAAGTGTAAATAAAACCATATATAAAAATGGAGAGCAAATAATAAATACTAAGACCACAGGCATCCACGGATTTGCATTGTTTATCGTTGACATATCCAAAGAATATATGATTGAAACAGCACCGTCTATGTTCCCGATATCAGTAATAATAGGAATAGTGTGAATATAATATTTGTCTTTTATAAATGTAGAATTTATCTTTTGGTACATCGTTTCTTTAGAATCAAAAATATCATTACTATATGTTCCGTATAGCTTTTTTCCATTTTTATCTGTAAATTGATAATAAATAGTATCTCCTGTAATCAGTTCACTTACATCCTCCTGTTGTAAAGAGCTTATACCTTTATCAGAATGGCTTCTTACATAATCTTCAACAAGAGGAATTTGACTTTCATAATAATCAGCAGGATAAATTTTCTCGCTACTTATACCATACATAAATATTACTGCAACGAGAATATAAGTGACGAACGAGGCTAGTATGGTTGACAAGATAATCCATATAAGCGTTATTCGAAATTGTGATACTAATGACCAATTTTTCATTTTGTCAAATCACCTCTCTTTATTCCACTTATACCCAATTCCCCATACAGTAGAAATATACTGTGTGTCTGGGTCTACTTCTGCAATTTTGCTTCTGATTCTTTTTATTCTTTCCACAACGGTAGTATTATCTCCAGTACCATCATATCCCCAAACTTGTTCATAAACTTGTTCTTTTGTAAAGACTTGTCCTGCATGGAGAGCAAGAAATTCTATTATCTCATATTCCGTTTTGGTTAATGGAATTTTCATATTACGTATATTTACGTTTTTGCCTAATATATCCAAAACTAACTCGCCAAAATGAAATTTTGTACGTTTGTTTTCTGCATTTATAAATTGAGTACGTTCTTCACGACGTAAATTTGCCTCAATTCTTGCCATAAGTTCTCTAATTCCAAACGGTTTTGTAATATAATCATCTCCGCCAAGTGAAAAACCTTTGATTTTATCAATTTCGGATTGTCTGGCACTTAAAAACAAAATTGGACAAGGTACGCTATTCCTTATTGCCCGACACACTTCAAAACCATCTATTTTAGGCATCATAATATCAAGAATAATCAAATCTGGATTTTCCCTCGCCAACTCAATTCCTCTTTGCCCATCATAAGCTGTTAAAACTTCGTGTCCTTTTTTATTTAAATGTTTTTCCAATAATGACACCAAATCTGTTTCATCATCAACAATCAAAATTTTGCTCAAGGCTATCACTCACTTTCATCAGAATTTATTCTACATTTTTCCGCCCTTCCCATTTTTCAAACCAAATAATCCCGAACAGCAAAAACAGGATACTCAGTACAAGGCTCAATGATATGCATAGAATAAATTGTATAATAATTTTATTCGCTATCATTTGGGAAGATGGTGCTAGCAGTGCTAATGGAAACATTGACATTTTTACTGGATAAGTCCACGGTAAGAAATACCATATATTATTTCCTAAATTAGTTGTTCCCATTAACACTGCAACCAAAATTCCCAAAATACCAACCCCAACAGATGCTCCGATTCCAAAAGCAAAGCTAATCCACAAATGAATTGCTAAAATTGGAAGTGTTCCTATCAAGGATAATAATGAAGCCGTCAAAAATAATGGCGTATTAAATCCTTGCGGCAACACAATGCTTAATCCTATACAGATAATTAGTGTAGTTAAAGCGTAGCTTATTGTCAAGGATACTACTGAAAACACAAATTTACCAACATAAATTTTTCTCCTTGGTATTCCTGTACTTAATACGCCATTAAAATTTCCTGCAAGTTCTTCTTCCTGAACATAAAACCCCGTTAAAATACCTGTTTCTATTGGAATCAATATAGCGGAACATATAATAAAATATGTTTGATATATCGTATCAATGGCTATACTGTTTCGGTTTGCTAAGTAAATTATAATACAAGCCGACATAAAAATCGGTAAAAAGAAAATAAGCCAACGTATTAATGTATGTCTGGTTTTTAACCATTCGGAAGATAATAACTTCATTATAGCTCCTTTCTGCTAAACCAAAATCCTGTTAAGCATACAGCCAAAGTTAATACTACAATTGACACTATAATTCCCAGCGGTATAACTGATGTATCTAATAAAGGATTTGATGAGTCCAGAACAACACCATTTGGATGTACGCCTATAATCGGACACATTAGCCTTGTTGCATAACTCCATGGACAAACTATCCAATACGAAGTCGGAGCCACCATTACACCTAAGAATGTTCCTAAAATACCTATCCCAATGCTTAAAAGAAAATCACTCATTGTAGCAATCCATAATTGTATAGGAATAAGAACAAGAGAAACAAGCCAGCATAATAGACCCGCAGTAATAATCTGCCTTAATGGCATCGCCCCTTTTTCTGTTAATAACCCTGAAACTATGATTGATAGAATCAGCACAATACTGGACATAAAAGAAATAATAGCCATACCAAAGACTTTATTTATCCATATTTTAAAAGGTGATATGTCGTGCGAACGCTGTACCCTATAATTTCCAGCCTTTTTTTCTTGCAGAGCTACCAGACCACCAAACAGCCCCATTCCAAGAGGAAGAAAAAGGAAAGACCACCAGTTAAAAACTAATGCTAAAAAGACATTCCAACTCGAAGCGACAGTTGCATTACTAGCAGCTTGAGCATTATTTTCAATAATATAATTTATTACAATAGAATAAACCGCAAAAAACACTGGTATAAAAATTATCAGTTTGGCAGTAAATGTTCTTTTATATTTTATTAATTCAGAAAACATACTTTTCATTATACGCACCCACCTTTCAGAATAACATCAGTAAAAAACTGTTCCAGATTTTCTTGCGAATTAGGCACGCCTTGATATAATAACTTTCCTTTACTAATAATGCCGATTTCATCAACAACTTGTGCCACCTCGGTCAAAATGTGACTTGACAAAACAACGGTTATCCCTTTAGACGGAAAAGATGATATAAGTTCTCTTAGTTCCTGTATTCCAAAAGGGTCTAACCCATTTGTAGGTTCATCAAGAATTAACAATTTAGGATTGTTTAATAATGCAATCGCAATTCCAAGTCTTTGTTTCATTCCTAACGAAAATTGTGATGCTCTTTTCTTCCCAGTATCTTTTAAATCGACGATTTGCAAAACCTCGTCAATTCTGGTATCTGGTATTCCCAAAAGTTTTGTATGCACCAAAAGATTTTCTCTTGCAGTAAGATTTCCATATAAAGCAGGAGCTTCAATCAATGCACCTATTTGAGATAAGGAACTTCTTTTCCATTGTCCATTATCAAATAAAATTGAACCACTTGTAGGATGCAAAAGTCCTACAAGCATTTTTAAGATAGTCGATTTTCCTGCACCATTTGGACCAAGTAAGCCATAAATACTGTTTCTTTTTATCTGCAAAGAGATATTATCGACTGCCTTTTGACTGCCAAACTCTTTACATAAATTTTGAGTTTCTAGTATTAAATTTTCCATTATTAATAGCCTCCTGTGAATAATAGATTTATTACTATGAAAAAAGCCTAACACATAAAAATAACCGTTTTATAACAATCGGAAAATTCAAGTCAACAATTTTAATTCAGATTATTGGAGTAATCTTATCCAGTGTTTATGCTTCTTATAGCAAGAAATGATATATCCTATTGCAAGAGATTTCACATCGTTTAATCATAACTCTCCGAAAAAGAAAAACGACAGAGCTTTAACCCTCTGCCGCTAATCCGTTATGTGTAGATTATTTCCTCATTCACAATCTCCCTCGCACAAGCCCTTATGTTATTCATTCTTCCTGTCCATTCTAAGGCGTTTTCTTCCTTTAGCTGTTCCGTGATACCCTGTGCCTGTTTCATGCCCTCTATGAGCCTTTCAAAGCGTTCCTGCGCCTGCCTGTCAATGTCGGCAAGGTAAGCATTGAGCCTGCCGCTTGTGAGAAGATTGGTGTATGTAACCCTGCGGTACTTCTTCAAATAGTCTAGATGCCGCTGTCCCCATGTGCCTATCGGCTGTTCTTCTTCGGCGGGTACAGTCAAGCACGGTATTAAGTAATCTCCTTGCCGCTCGTATTTGCCGCCCAGTTCCTCAAATAATGATTTTGCCATTGTCTGTTACCTCCACATTCTTTTTTATTTTGAATGTCCGCAAAATCCGTCCTACATCGGACGGACGCCAGGGCACATCGAGGTGGTGTAACGCAATCAACCTGTCCTGCACGTTAGTTCCGGCTCCCATTTTTGCGGTTGAGCCTAACAAAAAACGAACCTGCCCGCTTCTTACTTTTGCGAACAGCTCCGCTTTCCTTGTTTCTGTATTGGCGCTGTGGATAAATGCTATTTCATTCTCCGGCACTCCTTTCGCCATGAGCTTATCCCTGATGTCCTCATATACGTTGAATGTCCCATCTCCTTTCGGTGTGGATAAATCGCAGAAGATTAGCTGCGCCGATTTCTGCTCTTTGGTCTGCTCCCAAATCTCAAACGCCTTCTCCACACAGGTTGTGGCTTTGGAGTTTTCTTCATCGGGAAGCATATCATTGATGAGCCGCTGGTCTAACGCTAACTTTCTCCCGTCATTGGTGATTTTGAGCATATTGTCGATGTTCGGCTGCACTTTCCTGTCCCTGACTGCCTCCGCCCTGTCCGCAAGGGACTGAACCATGTCCTGCTGGTACTCGCTCGGCTTTAACACAATATTTTCATAATCCGCTTCCGGCACAGGCAGCATTAACATATCCGGTGTCTGAATGTCGGCACTCTCCTTAAATAACGCAATCAGCTCTGGAAGATTGAAAAACTTCGCAAATCTCGTCTTTGCCCGGTATCCAGTACCCTCCGGCGCAAGTTCTATGGCTGTCTGAGTTTCCCCGAATGATGCCGCCCAACTGTCAAAATGCCCTAACCCCAATCGCTGTAAGGTGTTGTACTGGAGATAACGCATATTAGTGTATAATTCCGTCATGCTATTTGAGATTGGCGTACCCGTCGCAAATGTGATGCCCTTCCCTCCGGTCAGTTCAGGGACGTGTTGTCAAGTGTGTTTTTAAACTTTTATAATCGTAAACTCTTAATTTAACCGATTGCTCTGCTTTGATTGGCTTCCATAGACTATCAGAAATTCCATTCTTGTAAAGCCTGCTAACGCACCGTAAAACGGCTTCGGACTTGACCAGAATTCCATTTCTGATGCAGGACAATCAAGCCAATCAATGGCGGTTTCCGCGTCCGGAACACCGGTTTCCAAAATTCCGGAATGGAGGTTTCTTGAAGCAAGAATATTCATTTGAGTTTAGTAATTAATTATTAAGCCAAATAAAATTAGTATTTTCATCATATACAGCATTATAAATTATTTCTGCTAGCTGTTCTTCGCTTGCTGTTTTATTATTTTCCCCAATAATTCTACCTTCTGCATTATTATGTATGTCCATATTTTTATGTTCTAATTTAGTATGCCCATCTACCTCCAAACCCGTAATATCCTTATCCTCGTGAGCCGTTGCAAACATTTCTGCTTTCTCACTTCCGATTAATATAACCATTTCTGCATTCCACATACCATGTCTAAATGCATCACTCCTATCACCAAGCCCATTATAACCAAACTTTTTTTCTGTCTGTGTAGTTGCAATATTTTTGGCTGTATTTACTTTTAATGCATCAAGTGGATATCTAATGACTAATTTTTTTTCTGTATCCGTTAGAGAATTCCAAATATTACTTACACCACTATCTCTTCTCATAGAAACCTGTCTTACTATAAGCGTTTCTATTTCTTCATTTCCCTTTTCTGGATTTTTCGATTTAATTTCAATAATAATCTTTATCAGTTCACCAAAATCATCATTTACTTGTATTGCTAAAGCATTATTTGCTGCCATAGCCTCAATATTAAATCCGATTATCATCCATATGCATATTACAAATGTCAACAGTCTTATTTTCTTTTTCATTGTATTCCTCTCTATACTTGTCGAATTATTTCTATTATGTTAATTTCCTTAACTTTTTGCAAAGGCATCAGTGATGATACAATTGCTGTAAATATAGTAATTCCAATAATTGTAATTATCATTTCAACAGGTAATCTCCATACGGTATTAAAATACTTAGCAACTAGATGACTATAAAGATAATAATGTAAAGGTACACCAATTGCTATTCCTAACGCCCCACCTCCACATGCATATAATAGAGCCTCCAGTATTACTATCTTTTTACATTGTTTTGTCGTCCCACCTACAGCACAAATCATCCCATACTTTTTCATATTATTCCAAACACTTATGCTCATACAATTTATAATATTAAAGATAGTTACCGCTATGATAGTTCCACAAAATCCATATACAAAGACTGCCATTGTTAAAAATTGGTTTTTGCTTTCTTCTTTTTTTTGTCGGTAATCAAATATACTAAATTTTTCTGGTATAATTTTAGTCATTAATTCCCATACTTCCTCATTTCCCTTACTAAATCTTATATCCAGTATGGAATAATCCATATTTCCTACTACCTGTTGAAACAATGCTTCTGCAAGCAGGCATCTCACACTGTCAGCCGAATCATATGGAAAATTCCTTAATACTCCTCCTACTACACACGCTATTGTATTGCCTCCATTACCTTTAATCAGTACCTCATCTCCTACTTCTAAACCACTTTCTTCATCAACTAATATTTCTTCTCCTTCTAATAACCTGCCTATATTTAATTTCCCAGAAATTATTTTGCTTTCTATCCATTCAAATTGCTGTTTGTCATATGATACAAGCAACGTAGAAAATACATTTCCATTTTTTTCCAATTCTGCATTGTTTACTTTACGTCCAACAACACTTTCTACACCACTTATTTCTTCTATTTTCCACTTTACTTCATCATGAATATAGTACTTACCTTCTTTATTATAAATAGAGGCATCCGGATTATATGGCTTTGTAAAATATGAACCTTCATAAATAAAGTTAATCATAACAGAAAAAGCAAAAATCAAAACAATATTCATTGCAAAAGAAGCTATCATAAGCCCAAGTGATTTTCTATTGCTTCCTGTCTGTCTAAGGCTAATTAGTAATTCTACTGGAATTTTTATCGTCCTTCTTTTTTTTCGGCATTTTATATCTTTCTGATAAGTTTCTTCATTTATCGCTGTTAATGGCGGAATACTGCATACATATCTTACCGGACTCACTGTCGCTATCATAACTGCTGCCAAACCAGTAAATATTCCAATCACAATCCCTGCTATACTGACTTGAAACACAAAAATATTTTCAAACATATCTTTATTAAGAAGTCGTAGCAATAATAAACAGCACCATGTCAAAACCACCCCGCTCCCAATCCCTGCGGGTATACTATGACACCATAGTATTTTTCCTTCTTTCTGCACACATCTTCTTAATTGTTTTGAATCTGCTCCTATACACCTAAGTAAGCCATATAATTGCTTTTTCTCATGAACACTTATATTCAAGCAATTTGTAATCATCAGAATACTTACAAGAAATACAAGACAAAATAAAATACCCGCTATCAAATATAAATTAGCGGCTAAGACAGATTTCCCCTTTCCCATAACTGCCAACAATATTTCATTTAACTGTATTCTGTTTTCTTCCAAATGATACTCTTCTATAAGTTTACATTTTACTTCATCGATTTCTTCCACATTTTGACATGTAATATAATAATCCCCACAACTATTTCCCAGTATCCTTCCGCCTTCTACAGACAACAAAAGACCATACACATCTCTTGCTGTAAGGGAAGAAAAGGTATCGCATACCCCTACAATGTCCAGGTTATACGTCTTTCCTTCCAACCTAACTGGCAGGACATCTCCTACCTTCAAAGCATAATCCTTCTTAACCTTTTTATCAATAACAACCTCTTCTCCGGTCTTTGCATATTGTCCTTCTAAAAGTCTGACATCAAACTGCTGTATGATATCCGCATCTCCGCATAGTATCCTGCACTCTTTCTCTTTCAATTCTCCTGTTGGTAACTCAACCAACCAGCCTGCATGACTTATTCCTTCTATTTTTTCTATATCAGTAATTTCAAAAGAAAGATTTTCCACTTTCATATGATAGTTTCCATAGATGTTCTTGACGGCCTGTATTTCAACATCTATTCCAATATCCGCCAAACTAAATACCGTTGTAATCATGCAAATAGCCGCCGCAATACATGCCACTGTAATAGTTGTTTTCTTTTTATGCATACGATAATATTTATATATGATTTCTAAATAATTATTCTTCCACTTATCTTCTTTCACTAACACAACCATCCTTTACATACAGTATTCTATCTGCTACTTTGGCAATATCATGATTATGAGTAATTAGCAAAACTGTTCTGCCATATTCTTTTGATATTTCCCACAATATTTTAATAACCTCCTGACTATTTTTGCTATCCAAATTGCCTGTCGGTTCATCTGCTAATATCAATTTCGGCTCTGTTGCCAATGCCCTGCCTATCGCCACTCTTTGCTGCTGCCCGCCCGATAACTGTGATGGAAAATGCTGTTTCCTTTTCTCCAGTCCCAATTTATTTATAATACTATCTATTTTCTTTCTATCCGGCTTATTATGCCCTAATGAAATGGGAAAAATTATATTTTCCTCAACGGTTAATTCCTGAATCAAATTAAAGGATTGAAAAATAAAACCTATGTTTTCTCTTCTAAATACTGCTTGCTGATCCAGTGTCATCTCTCTTTGTTCTATCCCATCAATTACTATTTTTCCGTTGGTCGGTCTGTCTAACATCCCTACAATATTAAGTAAAGTACTTTTTCCAGAACCCGATTCACCTATAATAGCAATAAATTCCCCTTTGTGTACTGAAAAACTTACATGATTCAGTGCCTTTACCTCACTATCCCCCGAACCATATATTTTATCGACATTCTCCATTTCCAAAATATAATTATCCGCCATAGCAACTTTCCTCCCCAAACAAATACTTTTTGTCTATATCAGTTAAAGAAATATATATTTTTAATGCTTGTTCCGTTAAAAACTTTTGCAATTTGCAATTACATTCTGCCGGTATATTTATATTTTTCATTAACAAAAGATTATCATGCATACATCCTCCAGAGCATATAGACTGACATATACAATATTTACATTTTTCCGGAATTTTATATAATTGATTATATATCACATCATGTTCAAATACATT
>OFFF01002448.1_pt1 | contig 10446 bp, 10 predicted proteins | sample 1521301 | NCBI WGS metagenome assembly OFFF01 (sample SAMEA3504101, study PRJEB24116) | mouse gut metagenome | biome: mouse gut; feature: mouse-associated habitat; material: faeces | place: Denmark | collected 2011
GCTGGTGGCGCAGGATGTCAATGGAGCGATCTATCTTTTGCCCTGTGGCTATCAGATGATCGGCATTAACTATAATAAGACGATCCTTGAGGAAAACGGATGGAAAGTGCCGGAAAATTTTGGGGAATTTGCTGCTCTTGCAGGGCAGATCGAGGAGGCCGGTTATCAGGCGGTCGGTAATGGCATGAATCTGGACGGATATCCGTTCAACTATTTTATGAATCTTGGGAGTACCATGTATTTTGGAACGCCGGAGGGGGCGGAGTGGAAAGCAAAGTTTCTGAAAGGTGAGGCGAAAGCGGCCGGGAACGAAGGCGTAAAGGCGATCGCGGATTATTACAAAAAGTGGGTGGATAACGGCCTGATCATGCAGGAGAATATGGACAGGATACGTTTCCTGGAAGGGGAGAGCGTTTTCTATCTGGGCCTGGGAATTCCCGAATATAAGAAGACGACGGAAGATGGCAGGACCTACGAATTCGGTATCATGCCCTGGCTCGGGGAGAATGCCGCCGACAATATGCTTTGCAGAAGCGTTTCGCGATATATAGGGCTGAACCGCTCACTGGCTGAGCCGGGCAATGAGAAGAAGCTGGAGGATGCGCTTAAGTTTCTGGGATTTGACGGAAAAACAGGCGACAGAATAACGCCGTCTTTGTCAAAAGCGCTGCGGCACGGCGTTGCCATAGAGGCATATGACTATCAGGCAGAGTTTATACTTACCGGTATTACGGAGAGTAATTATCTGGGGTACGTGGCCGGCTCTCTTCTGGGACTGGTCGGGGAAGGGACGGCCGGGGAAGTTCTGCCGGCTGAGTATTTCTATTACAGTGTGAATGTGCGGGTGAAGGATCCCAGGCATTTTCAGGACTGTATGGACGATATCGAAGAGAAACTGGAGATTCATGAGCTGGATACGATCTATAACCAGCTTTACCTGAATGCGCTTGGCATCCGTTACCGCGGGGAGCACGATCATGCTGATCTGGCAGACGGCATGGATGACGCCGGGTTTTCCTATATGATGCTGGCCGGTGTTCTGGTAACGGGACTGGTGCTGACGGCGGCCGGACTGGTGATCTATAATATATTGAAGATCGCCGTGACAAGGCGTATGGGCCGGTACGGCATCCTGCGGGCGATCGGTGCGCAGAAAAGGCAGCTGTACGGCATCGTGGCGGCGGAGGTGCTTTTGCTGTGCGCATTGGGAATACCGATCGGGATGCTGCTTGGAAGGCTGTCGGCAAAAGGGATTCTTGAGGCGGCGCTGAGCCAGCTTTCCCCGGAGCTGTTTCTGGTACAGGATGCGGTAAGGCTGCAGGAACTGATCGCCGCCAATGATTCCGGTAAGTGGGGATTTCTTGCGCTGAGCGCTCTGATCACCCTTGTGTCTGCATTTCTGGCGGCGGCGCCGGCGGCACGGTACGCGGCTAGGGTGTCTCCGGTGATGGCCATGCATGGAATGACGGGCAGAAATTTTAAGCGCAGAAGCCGCAAAATGCGAACCATACGGAATTTCGAACGGTATTATGCAGGGCTTAACCTGCGGCGCAACAGGAGCCGCACGGTGATCACGGTTATGTCCCTGGTCATGAGCATTACCGTGTTTATCACACTGCAGAGCGTTCTCGCACTGGTGGATCTTTCGAACAGGGTGCCGGAACATCTGGGGGATTATTCGGTGGTCAACGAGTATGCCGGATTTACAGAAGACGAACTGAACGATCTGACAACAGACCGGAATGTGGCGGCAGTGGCGGCGCAGCAGTTTTCCATCTATGAGCTGGATGAACAGTACAGGCCGGTGGGGATCGACACGGATTTTGCACTGGGGATCGGAGAACGGTTCCAGATCTTCGGCTTAAACGATACGTGGATGGAGGATGTTTTTGCAGGACAGTTGTCAAAAGAGGCGTGGGATGCCTTACAGGCGGGAGAAGGGTGCGTTGTGCGCAATCCCCTGCAGATGGAAGTGGCAGGGCAGAAAATCGGGACGACCTGCATCGAGGAGGGAAGTACCATCGTGGTGGCAGGGAAGAAGCTGCCGGTCCTGTTGGCCATGAATGGGTATGACGGTTATTTCAGTGTGGGCAGCAGCGGTTTTATCAACGGCGTGCAGGTGATCGTAAGTGACCGGCTCTATCCTGAACTGACCGGTACGGACTGTTATGCGGAGCTGCGGCCGATTCTGGAAAAAGACGCGGACAGGGAGACTTTTGAAGAGAAGCTGGCATCGCTTGGCAGCCGTGTGGCCGGGACGACCTGGGTGTCTTACGAGCAGACGGACCGACAGCTTGCAGAGAGCGCCGGCCAGATCAATCTGCTGGCCTGGGGGATGATCCTGTTGATCGGCATGATCGGGATTCTGAATATCATCAATACCGTTTATACCAATATTCATACGAGAGTGACGGAGATCGGGATAAAACGGGCAATCGGTATGAGTGTGGGAAGCCTGTATCGAACTTTTCTGTGGGAGGGGGCTTACTATGGCATGATCGCGGCCGTGACCGGCAGCCTCACCAGCTATCTGTGTACGATGCTTATGGAAGCTGCCATGTCCAATGTGCTTACGTTGGTGCCCGTGCCGGTGATACCGATTCTGGAGTCTGCGGTGGTTTCGGTGGCGGCATGTCTGGCTGCCACGGCGCTGCCGCTGCGCCGGATCTCACGGCTTGGCATCGTGGAGGCCGTCGGGGCGGTAGAGTAGAGCAGTCTTTTGTAGATATCGTAATCTTCCTGCTTGAAAACATTGAATACCACTTTTTCAAGCCTATTGTCTGTCTGCAGGAAATCGCGGACTGTCTGTACCGCAATTTCGGCCGCCTTTTCCTGCAGAAAATGAAATTCTCCTGTGGAAATACAGCAAAAGGCAATGCTTTTCAGTTCCTGATCCGATGCCAGTTCCAGACAGGATCTATAACAGTCTGCAAGCTGGTCACAATGCTTTTTTGTCAAAGCGCCTGATACGATCGGGCCGACTGTGTGAAGCACATAGCTGCATGGAAGATTGAAAGCGGGTGTGATCTTCGCTTTTCCCGTCGGCTCGTCACAGCCCTGTTCTGTCATCAGCTCATCGCAGGCTAAGCGCAGCTGGATACCGCTGACGCTGTGAATGATATTGTCCACACAGGAATGGCAGGGTATGAAGCAGCCTCTCAGCGTGCGGTTTGCGGCATTGACGATCGCATCTGTTTTTAAGGTGGTAATATCACCACGCCAAAGGACAAGGCGGTTATCGACGGGGGATACGGGTAACGTATCACTGTCAGTAATGCCTTTTGCCCTCACTTCCTCAGTCAGATATGCGTCCTGCATCCTGAGAAATTCTATATCGATCAGACGGGGCGGACGGATATTCATAAGGGAACGCAGCAGGCGTTTCCGTTCAGCGTCCCCGTCAGGGACAGGAACCGCGTCTGACTGCCCGCTTTCATTGAGCAGATAGTTGATCATAAATTCAAGTCGTTGTGTCTGTGTCATAGCCGCCTCCGTTCTGTTGTCTGTAAGACTATCATACAGCCGCAGAGAGAAAACGTAAAGGAAAACGTAATCTCAACGATAGACTAAAATAGAGAAATTTTCATTTTACCGACTTGACATATACAGAGATATTCACTATACTTAGGTTACTAAGTAATGGAGGAGAGATATGCAACACGATAAGCACGCAGCACGTTATGTCAGCAAGCTGTCAAATAAATTACGCAGAAAAATTGATGCTTTTTCAAGTAAGGAATCTTTCAGCGGTTCTCAGGGACGGGTGCTGCATTTTATTTTGGCTCAAAGCAATGATGTTTTTCAAAAAGATATAGAAGAAGAATATAGCCTGCGCCCGCCAACAGCAACCGAACTGCTGAAAAAAATGGAGAAAAACGGCTTGATCTATCGGGAAGCTATGGCAAGTGACGCAAGAATGAAACGAATCGTTGTCAGTGAAAAAGCATTGCAGTATAAGGATATGGTGATAGCAGATATTACCGCACTGGAAGAAGAACTAACAAAAGATATTTCGCAAAATGAGCTGGATATTTTTTTCAAAGTAATTGAAAAAATGCTTGATAACATTTCGTGAAAGTGTTAAGGCTGTCGATAAATCGGCAGCTACATTTTAAAATATAAACTTAGGAAACTAACAAATGGAGGTATCACTATGAATGAAACAAGAGTGGATTACTTAAACGGGAAATTATTTCCCATGATTTTAAAATTTTCCATACCAGCAGCTATCTCACTATTGATAACAGCTATTTATAATATCGTGGATAGAATGTTTGTTGGCAATTTTAATGGAACTTCCGCATTAGCGGGCTTATCAGTCTGTTTTCCCTTATCTTATATGATGATGGCTTTTGCTTTGATGTGCAGTGCGGGAGGTTCTACCTTTTTCAGTTTATTCTCCGGTCAGAACGAACCGGAAAAAATGAATCAGTCTTTTGGCAATGCGATGGTGCTTGTTTGTGTGTTTGAAATCATACTAAGTGCTTTGCTGCATTATGACGTTTGTGATTATGCCCGCAAGCGGTATCAGTCAAGGCATCCAGCCAATCATCGGGAATAATTATGGCTCTGGAAATTACAAGCGGGTTATATCAACGCTTTGTCAGGCTACTGTATTTTCCGTGTGTATTACCTGTTTTATTTGGATGATTGTTCTTGTCTTTCCAAAACAGATCCTTGCTGCTTTTGGCGGGACAGAAGAAATGTTCCGAATTGGCATTTCAGGTTTGCTTGTTTTGAAAGAGAAAAACAGGGTACGAATACAACGGTAATGCTGTTGCATTTTGAAGGAGGGAATCCTATAATAGAAACTATAAATGAAGGGGGGATTCATTCCGATGTTTTTTATCATGGGAGTTACGCAGGGAAGAAAGAATCTTGACTATAACCAGATGGTGGTTTGCGGGCATTGCGGTTCTTATGGAAGATATCAGGTGTACATGACTTACATGTGTTTGTCATTGTTCTTTATCCCCTGTTTGAAATGGAACAGACAGTACTATGTACAGAGTACATGCTGCAATACGGTTTATTCTCTTGCGCCGGAGATTGGGAAGCAGATTGCAAGGGGAGAAAATATAGAAATCCTGCCGGAACATCTGATACAGGTGCAGGCAGGATACAAAAGCGCATCCTAAGCTTGAAAAAAGCATATCCGGAAGCCAAGCGGCATAAGCCGTTGAATGTAAATGGCATAACCGAAGAAGAGATCAGGAACTGGATGTAGAATGTATAGATCCTGGCAGATACTTTAGCTGAAGAGTTGAGAGAGGGGAAAGAAATCATGGTGAAACAGATTGTAAGAGACGTATTCTTCCTGGGGCAGAAATCAGAACCGGCAACCAGGGATGACCTGCAAGTGGGAAGAGACCTGCAGGATACTTTAAATGCCAACCGTGACCGCTGTGTCGGTATGGCCGCCAATATGATTGGTGTAAAGAAAAATGTGATTATTATAAATATGGGAGTTATCGACTTGGTGATGTTTAATCCGGTGTTGATTCGGAAAAAGGGACTCTATGAAACGGAGGAAGGCTGCCTGTCCCTTGACGGGGTACGTAAAACGAACCGTTATCAGGAGATAGAGGTAGAATATTATGACTTCAACTGGAAAAAACAGAAGATAAAGTTGAAAGACTGGCCTGCACAGATTGCACAGCATGAAATAGATCATCTTTCCGGGAGGGTGATATAGCCATAGTCCGGGATGGATAAAGAGGTATAGCCTGCTTAAAAAATGTAAAAAGCATCTTCTTCAAAAAAATATTCTCTGTATTCCTGCATAAAGTGGGAATATAACCATGGATCTACTATTGCAGCGCCCCTGGTTCTATATTATACTATTATAGAGTAGTCTTTTTACCCACCGTACCGTTTTGGAAAGGAGTAAGTATGGATCAAAAAGAAATGAATGAACAGGTAGGGAAGCTGCTTTCAGACAATCCGGCGAAGTATATCAAGATCAGAGGTATCCTCGATGAGATGTTTGAAGGTCGTACCCTCGAAGGCTCCAAAGATATCAGCGATCGTGAGTTTGAAAGACTTCGCGGTAAATTCCGGGACATTGACGTGCCGCTGAGTTTTTGCGTCAATAAGGAAGCGGCTTATCAGCTGCAAAAGGCAGTCAGATACCACCGCTCTCAGTCCCAAAGCAGATACGATGATCGTCCGACAGCCAAAAAGTCTGCTAAGGCCAAGAAAAAGGGCCTGTTCGGTATATTCGGATAAAAAGATATTGACTTTTTGAGAAAGGGGATTCGCCTGGTGTGATGCAGCACCGGGCGAATCCCCTGTTTTCGTTTTACGCTTTATGTAAACTTAATACAGATTTTCTTATAACTTCTTATATCTTCTCATATCTTCTTATATCTCCACGGAACCCTGTAAATCAGGGCTTCGTGGATATTTCGCTATTGGTAGATACTTCACGTATCTTCTTATATCTCTATTATAGAGACACTTCAAACGTAGTAAAAAAGTAGTAAATTCTTATTCCGCTAACCGTTCCATTTCAGCCTGTATTCCGTCTATGGTAACATGTGCGTACAGATTAAGCGTGATTTCTATACTGCTATGTCCCATGATGTATTGCAGGCTTTTCGGATTCATGTTTTTTCCGGCTAATCTTGTGCAAAAGGTGTGTCTTAATACATGCGGTGAAAAATACGGCAGTTCGTCCTCATGTGTTTTATTATACTTTGTTACAAGATTCCGAAAAGTTGCTGAATAGTATTGACCTATTACTGGATGTCCTTCTTGCGTGAGAAATAAGAAATCGCTGTAGCCATCTATGATATCCGATTGTATACCTTCACATTGCTTTAATACGTGTTTAAATGCTTCATAAGCTGTTTGATTCATGGGGACTTGGCGGACACCGCTTTTAGTCTTTGGGGTATCTATGTAATAACCGTGTTCACTGTCTTTCAATAGTTGATGATTTACATGGATTAACCTTTTCTCAAAGTCTAAATCATTTACAGTCAATCCGCACAGTTCGGAAATTCTAAGCCCTGTATTTAGCAATATCACAATCACATCATAATACTTTTTATAAATCATATCCGTTTTAGCAAATGCAAGAAGTTTCTTTTCTTCGTCCTCTGTCAATGCTTCTCGTGGCTTGCTGTCATCTGCAATAACATCACTCATTTTGTAGTCAAAAGGATTTTTACGTACATAATCATCTTGAATAGCGATATAAAAAGCCGCTTTTAAAGAACGTTTGTAATTATTGATAGTTTTATAAGCATATCCTTTTGCTTTCATGCGGACAGCCCATTCTTTAGCGTCAGAGGGTTTTATACTGTCTATACTACGTAATCCCAGTATATCCTGTTCTAAGGCTCTCATAAGCCTCTGGCGGCCTAGCAGGGTACTTTTTTTAACATTTGCCCGGCTTGCGTTCTGCTTTTTGTAGAGTTCGCAAAGAGTCATTTTTTTGCCGATCGTATCAATTCCGTCTGAAAGGTCTTTTTGTATTTCGTTTTCTTTCTCACGGAGTGATATACAATCCCTTTTTCCTTTAGGTACTCTGTCTGTAGCGGTCAATTTCCAGGAATAAGCAAACTGTACTTTTCCAAATGCATCCATATATTTAAATGCGTATCTTCCATCTTTTCTCTGGCTCTCTCCCTTGTTTAATATTCTCCCTTTTAAATCTCTTCTTTTCTCCATTTTTTTCTCCTTCCATAATTGGAAAGAGCCTTGATATGACTTACTTATATTATAGCACATCTTGGCTCTTTTTGCATTAAATAGTATCAACTTCATCCAATATTTTTTCGAATTGTTTCCGCTTTATTTGTATACGGTTTCCATTCATAAATAGCCATTTCGCATTTTTGCTTTCTTCCGCAAAACGACGCAATTTGTTTTCACCGATACCAAAATATTCGGAGGCTTCTTTCATTGTCAGCATGTATTTTTCGCTGATAGGTACGTTTATATCGATCATGAAAACACCTTCTTTCTACTTATATTCATTCTTTGCTCTAATTATATAATTCGTATCTTTTTGGATTAGTGCACCTGTTTCACTGTCTGTTGTAAGTTTGTATAAACCGACATCTACATAATTTTTACCATCACTATCCGTTCCAACAATACCAAAATTAGGAATAAAATCATTTAATTTAGTATTATCTTCCATGCCGAAAGATACTTTTGGCTTTTTTAAACCTTGTGAGTTAAAGTATCTTTTTTTTCCATACATATCTTTATCAGTCAACAAAGCGGAAGTTATATATTTGGTTATATATGAGGATGCCTTTTCTGAGTTTTCTATTTTTTCGCAATCGTTGAATCCATATTTCCAGTCTGTCAGATTATATACTTGTCGGCCGTTTCTTACTACGGGTATATTTGTCTTAGGGTTAACTGCCTGTACAAAGTTTTCATTTGGAATTTTTCCGAGCAAGCCGTGAAAATGAATTGCACCTGATTTATGTAATTCCGGAACAAGCAGATAGTTAAATTTTCCATATTTATCACGTATTGACCGACACCATTTTAGCAGAACTGTTTTTGAAACGTCATAATTAAAACTGTTTACTTTTTGGGGATCGAGAGTCAGCGTAACAAACCATTCAAAATCATTAGTTAAAGCATAGCCTTTTATCCGTCTCCTGATGGCATGAATTTGACTACGGGTTCGTTTTTCCTGTTCTTCATCGGATAATTTAGGCTTATTTTTAGATGATGGCGGCCTTGCTCCTATATATGTTTCCTTTGGTTGATGGTAAGCAACTATTTCTATCATCCCGTTGCCATAGTCAGTTGTTTTCCGGTTGTATTCTCTGGTATCATTTAGTGGAAGAAGCGTAATTTTCATATTTATGTCTCCAACATATTTTGTAATTTGATGCTTTACGTCGCAACATTGCCTAATGTCAAGTAAGGCAATGTTGCCTGTCCTGCCTATTATGCGCAGTAGTGCGGTTGTTATTATTTATCGCATATTCGCAATCCCAATTATTGCGTATCTGCAGTGGCACAGCGCATGTGGCGGCAAGCCACCCCATGCGCCATGCCCCACCATACGCAATGATCGACATTGCAATATGCGATTGTGGAAAACGCCGCAATACTGCGCATAACAGGCGGATCAGTATTATTTCTTTTTTCGAAAGGCAGGAGAGAAATAAAAGCCGTCAGATACAACTGCCTTGTAGCCTTTTTCTGTCGGTTTAGGCTTATCACGCAGATAGTCCAATGCATACCATCGGGCCATCTGCCTTTTATCCGTACTGATAACATAAGTCTCTCCGTTATCCTGCACAACTATATATAACATCTTAGCGACCTTCCCCATATGGAGTCCCCCTATCCCTTAATTCTTTAAATAACATTATGTAGTCGCTTGTTTTCTCCGGCATCTGCGGCGTCTCGATATACGCCAATCCGTCTGATTTAGGCGTAATTGCGTAACCTTTACCGACTCCGCCTTTATAAGCGCCTGCAATGTCTTTTTTATAATATCCTGTTGCCTGGTGAAATGTTTCGTCTGACACCACAGCCCCCAAAATAATGCGAGTCTGGCATTGTTCTGTTATCGACTTAGGTAAATCCGTTGCATTTAATTTTTGCGCCGTAATCACGAGAGAAATACCTACGGCTCTGCCTTTCAGGGCTAATTGTCCCAGTAACCGCTCAATTTCCGCTTTCTGTTTTTTGTCAGCCTCTCCCAGAGCCGCCAGAACCTCGTCAAAAATGAGTATTTCTCCTTTTAATCCAAGCGAAGTGAAATTTGCGTCTATATCCGCATTATCAGCCGCAAAATATTTTGAGTATCTTTCATTCATTTCCCTCACAATGTCTTTGAGCATTTGAATAATCTCATCCGTTTCTACGGCTACTCCCACACCAATATGGCGGAATAATCTGCCAAGATCGGAATTTTTGGCATCTATTACATGTAACATGTGCTGACGCCTAAGTACCATCCCGCCCAGATAGCGTAAAAACTGGCTTTTTCCTGCGCCGGACGGGGCGATTAATAAAATGTGTAATGCTTCGCTGTTATAATTCCAAATTATATTGTCATAGATCGGTATTGGTTCATAACTCACATCCGGCTTATAATCGCCTTTATATTCATTCGGTATACCTTTTCCTATTAGCATAATTCCGTCATAGCGTTTTGGCGGATTAGCAAATATATACCGGGCTTTACCATCGGACTCTTCATATTTAAGCATTGGTAGGCCTAAATACTCGGATAGTTTTTGGCCTATCTCGACAGAATCTTTAACTAACCCATTGAAATATAAGTCAATTATAGTTTTTCTGCCTTTTATCCCGTACATCCATTTGACGGAATGAATCAATAGGCCATCTGTTTCTGATTTTAAAAATAATCTAGTAAAATTAATTATTTGCTTTCTTATTTTTAAAATCTTAACAGGTGAATATCTTGATAACAAAAAAATTAATATACTATAATTC
>OFFF01002450.1_pt1 | contig 10435 bp, 5 predicted proteins | sample 1521301 | NCBI WGS metagenome assembly OFFF01 (sample SAMEA3504101, study PRJEB24116) | mouse gut metagenome | biome: mouse gut; feature: mouse-associated habitat; material: faeces | place: Denmark | collected 2011
GGCAGCCGTAGTGGCTTTGAATAATCAGCTGAAGGAACTGAGTCTGAAAGAGCAGGAAGAAATCAAACGGATACTGGCCGATTTAAGCGCCCAGGCCTCCCAGCATGTGGAAACAATCGCCCAGAACCAGAAAATAATGACTTTGCTGGATTTTATTTTTGCCAAGGCCTCACTGGCCATGGAACAGAATGCCACCGTACCCGTTTTTAATATGGAAGGATATGTGAATATACGCAAGGGAAGGCATCCTTTATTGGACAAAAAGAAAGTAGTGCCCATTGATGTTTATTTGGGCAAAGATTTTGATTTGCTGATTATTACCGGCCCTAACACCGGCGGCAAAACGGTTTCGTTAAAAACAGTGGGGCTTTTTGCCCTAATGGGCCAGTCCGGCCTCCATATACCGGCGTTAGACCGTTCCGAACTATCCGTTTTCACGGAAGTTTATGCGGACATCGGCGATGAACAGAGCATTGAGCAAAGCCTGAGCACTTTTTCTTCCCATATGACCCGTATTGTTTCTATTTTGAAAGATGCGGACAGGAATTCCCTTTGCCTTTTCGATGAATTGGGGGCGGGCACTGACCCCACCGAAGGAGCTGCTCTGGCCATTGCTATTTTGGATTTTCTCCATCAGAAAAAAGTCCGCACTATGGCCACTACACACTACAGCGAGTTAAAAGTATACGCCCTTTCCACCCCTCAGGTGGAAAACGCCTGCTGCGAATTCGATGTGAATACGCTGCAGCCCACTTACCGGCTTCTCATCGGCATACCGGGCAAAAGCAATGCTTTCGCGATTTCCTCCAAACTAGGCCTGCCCGAACATATTATCCAGACGGCCAAAACACAAATCAGCCAGGAAAATACCAGCTTCGAGGATTTGCTGGCGGATCTGGAAAATAAAAGGGTTACGATTGAAAACGAGCGTCTGGAAATCGCTTCCTATAAAGAAGAAATTAAGCAGCTGAAAGAAAAATTGCAGACAAAACAGGACAAAATACAGGAAACCAAAGACAAGATTCTCCGTGAAGCCAATGAAAAAGCGCGGGATATTCTCCAGGAGGCCAAAGATGTGGCCGATGAGACTATACGAATTTTCCAGAAAGCCGGCCCCGGCGCCTCCATGAAAGATTTGGAAAAGACACGGGAACAAGTGCGTGAAAAAATTTCCGGACACAACAGCAAACTATCCATCCAGCCTGGGCAGCCCAGAAAGAAACCGCCAGCGCCCAAAAAGTTAAAGCTGGGCGACAGCGTGAAAATTCTTTCCATGGGATTAAAAGGCACCGTGAGTTCCTTGCCCGACCACAAGGGGAATTTGTTTGTCCAATGCGGCATCATCCGCTCCCAGACGAATATTAATGATATTATTTTGCTGGAAGACGATCCTGTGACAAAACCGTCATTTTCACCCCGTGGTGCTTCCGGCAGCATGAAAATGTCCAAGTCATACACCATTTCCCCTGAAATCAACCTGTTGGGGAAAACGGTGGACGAGGCTTTGGCAGAACTGGATAAGTATTTGGATGACGCTTACCTTTCCCATCTTTCCAGCGTGCGCATCGTGCATGGGAAGGGAACCGGTGCGCTTAGGAAGGCTGTGCAGGGGCATTTGAAAAAGGTGAAGTATATTCAGTCATTCCGCCAAGGGGAACATGGGGAGGGTGACGCGGGTGTCACTATTGCTACGTTTCGGGCGTAAGGGTGTGGGAGGTTGTGAGAAGATTTGCGGGTATATATTCCGTTCAAATCCCATTGCACCAGACATTCCACTGAGCCCAAAGCAAAATCATGTCGGCGATTGCACCTCCATGATTTTTGGTCTCAGTTCCATGGTGCAGAGGGCTTTTCACGGAATATATACCCGCAAATCTTCGGCCAACGCTGCTGGCGGAAAGTAAGTGAAGCGGCATTTTTCATCTGGATTTACGTCACAGCAAGGCTGTGTCATGGAGGGTAAGGTTAGTGTGTGATGTAACATATAACACAGGTAAACGGCATAGATAAGGAGGGAATTAAAAAGATGGTCAGTAAGCAGAAGATTTTGATTGTGGATGATGATAATAATATTGCGGAATTAATCGCTTTGTATCTCACTAAGGAATGCTTCGAAACGATGATTGTCAATGACGGGGAGTCGGCTTTGTCGGCGGTGGATTCTTTTGCGCCGAATCTGATTCTTCTGGATTTGATGCTTCCGGGCATTGATGGTTATCAGGTTTGCCGGGAGGTGAGGGCGAAGTCCTCGATTCCTATTATTATGCTTTCCGCAAAGGGGGAAATTTTCGATAAGGTGCTGGGGCTGGAACTGGGAGCGGATGATTATATGGAAAAGCCCTTTGATTCCAAGGAACTGGTGGCCCGGGCAAAGGCTGTGCTGCGCCGTTATAAGCCTGCCCCCGCTGCCCCTGCCGCTTCCAACATAAAAAGTGTGGAATATCCGGATTTGATTATTAACCAGACCAATTATTCTGTAATTTATATGGGGAAAAATGTGGATATGCCTCCTAAGGAACTGGAACTTCTTTATTTTCTCGCATCTTCCCCTAACCATGTATTTACCAGGGAGCAGCTCCTGGACCAGATTTGGGGGTATGAATATATCGGGGATACCCGCACCGTGGATGTACATATCAAGCGGCTTCGGGAAAAAATCAAAGACCATGCCTCCTGGCGCATCAATACGGTGTGGGGTGTGGGATATAAATTTGAAGTCAGAGCCCCCCTTTAAGCAAACACTCAGAACCGTAAGGCGGGATGGCCAGGCTTTCCTATTTATCCAAACAGATGTTATGAAGAAAGGAATCACACTGAAACTATGAGAAAGACTCTTTATGCAAAATTTATATTGGGATACATCATCTTCGGCTTTTTCGGTTTCGTTGTGGTCGCTACTTTTGTCTCCAATATGACGCTGGAGCATCTGAAACGTGAAAAAGCGGATGCGCTATATGCAGAGGCCAATTTGATTGCCAAAACCTATGCCTCGGATTTGTACAACAGCGAAACCTCCCTGGATACCGTGAAGCGGCAATTGGACGCTTTGGACACTTATCTGGCCGCCACTATATGGATTATTAACCCTTCAGGCCGTATGATCCTGGATTCTTCCGCCCCGGTGGATGTAGAAAATGAGGTGGTTATTGAGAACTTTAACCCCACTGCTGCCTCCGGTTCTTACTATATTGTAGGCAACTTTTTCGGCTATTTCGATGAACAGATGCTCAGTGTGTTTTCCCCCATTACGTCTAATTTCAGGGTGAGGGGTTATGTGGTCATCCATACGCCCATGAGTGCTATTCAGGCATCTGCCAACAGCCTTTTAAATATATCCTATATTATGCTGGTGATTCTTTTCCTGCTATCCTTAATCATCCTGATTTTCTTTACGGAGATCGTATACCTGCCCCTGCGCAAAATCACAGAAGCCACAGAGCAGTATGCCAGCGGCAATATGCATTACGAATTTCAGGTGGACAGCGAAGACGAAATTGGCTATCTGGCTGCCACCTTATCCTATATGGCAAGCGAAATCGCCCGTTCCGAAGATGACCAGAAAAAATTCGTGGCCAATGTCTCCCATGATTTCCGTTCTCCCCTGACTTCCATCAAGGGATACCTGGAAGCCATGCTGGACGGCACCATTCCTCCCGAAATGTATGAAAAATATTTGAACATTGTCCTGAATGAAACGGAACGCCTGACCAAGCTGACCAACGGTTTACTTACTTTGAACAATATCAATACAAAGGGGATGCTCTTAGACTGGACGGATTTCGATTTAAATCAGATTATCCGCGATACCGCCGCCGCATTCGAGGGAATCTGCCGGCAAAAATCCATAACTGTCAGCCTTTTGCTCACCGGAGATGTCATTTATGTTCACGCTGATATGGGAAAAATCCAACAGGTTTTCTACAACCTATTGGATAATGCCATCAAATTCAGCCACAATGACTCCATCATTAAAATAGAGACAAACGAGAAAAGCAACAAAGTCTATATTTCCGTCAAAGACAGCGGCATCGGGATACCCAAGGACGATTTAAAGCTTATTTGGAACCGTTTTTACAAATCCGATGCTTCCCGGGGAAAAGATAAAAAAGGCACCGGGCTGGGCCTTTCCATTACAAGGGAAATCATCCATGCCCATGGGGAACATATCAATGTCATAAGCACAGAAGGGGAAGGCTCCGAATTCGTCTTTTCCCTGCCGGTCGCGGATTGGGAAGAGGATGAATGAATGAATTTTCTCTATATCATTGACTTTTTTCTTCCAAAATAGTATTATTTTTCCATATAATACCTATAGTTCCTTTGACCAGGGAAGTTCCGTCTTCCTCTACTCACCGTACGGGGCTGGCTCATGCCGTGAATCGGCCGATTTCTTTTTGCAACTCTATGCGTCAAAAGACGCCCCTTAATCCCTCTGCGGATCAGGCGGCGCAGAAATGAGTGAATGTATGAACTATCCTACCCTTTATAGAAAACGTATTATGCCCGATGAATGTATCCTCCTCAAAGATGACATAATCATCAGCTGCAGTGAGGATACTCTTCTCACCAGATGGAACGCCATCCGGCCAAAAAAAGATTTGCACCACGGCTATTCCTGCTATTTTCTAAAAGAGGGGATAAAGCTGAGTAAATTTTACCGTAAAGACAATTCCCTTATGTACTGGTATTTTGATATCGTAGAATACGATTATGATAAAGAAAACAACTCTTTGACTTCCCTTGATTTGCTGGCAGATGTCATTGTCTATCCGGATGGCTTTGTAAAAGTATTGGATTTGGATGAACTTGCGGAAGCTTTGGGAAAAGGCACTTTATCGGAAGAACTGCTCAAAAAATGCCTTTTCCGTCTCAATAAACTGCTGGAAACCATCTATAGCGGCCAATTCCCTGCGTATCAAAAATATATTGATGATGCGGAAAATTAATCCAGTACCAAACAGGAAAACCACGCTTTCAAAAAGTCCGCTGTAGTGCTATATTCTTTCCAACAGCGGAAGGTTATCCCGCTCGCCTACCAAAGGGCTATTCATAACCCGGAATTTTCGATTGGTTTCCCATATCCGCTTCAAAGCAGAGAAATTTTCATCCGGTGCAAGGAGCAGCTCTGCCAAATTGTCCAACTCACAAAAATCATCTTCGGAAAGGGTTTCAAATTTTTCGTCCACATAGCAGGGCTGGAACAGATAAGATATCTCATCGTTCATCAACGCATGAAAATCATAAAAAAGATAACGGATAACCGCCTTCAAAGAACACGTTCCCAAACAGTCGGCGTATACAAACTCCGTACCCTTTGTCCTTCCCCTGCGGATATCCAGCCACGCTTTGGCCGCCCAATCGAACTCCCCCTCCTTCATATCATATTGCGTTACTGAAGCCCCTGCTAACATCCCCTCATAAAAACCGTCCGCATCTATGGTAATCCAACGGTTTTCCCTATCGCTCCAAATTTGATTAATCCAGTGATCCATGGAAACCCCTTGCCTAAAGTAAGGGGCAAAACCTGCACGGCTCCTGCAGGGAATTCCTTTCGCTTTATAAATAGCAGAAACCAATACCGACACATATCGGCAAGTCAATATCATTTTATTTTCCGTCAGCCTGTCCTTCACAAATCCACGCGGATCCAGACGAAACAGTTCCGCAGCAATTGCCGGAGCAGTAAGAAAGATATCATCCTCACATCTGGCTCTATACCAGGGATACCTTGTCATATCGCCATAACGGAGGTCCGCATTGGCATTGGTATTTCCTTCCCGTAAAGTAACTCGGTGGACAATCTGATGGGAAATCAGATTCCCCAGTTCTTCGGGTTCATCAGGGAGACTGCAAAAATAAGTTTCATACAGTCCGGCATATGTATAAGGCCCGGTTTCAAGATAGTGTTTTTTCAATTCAGCATTCATATTTTTCTCCATTTCTGCGCGGCCTTTGTGACCCGGCACTTCCGGGTCTTTGCGCCTAACAAGTTTGTGAATGCCGCGCAGACACAAACTTGGGATTGAAAAATTTCAATTTTCAATCTTTTTTCTCCCTCATAAATATATCGTAGATGCAGGGAACTACCACAAGGGTCAATAAGGTACCGTATATCAGCCCGCCGATGCTTACTACTGCCATGGGTTTCCCCATCTCCGATCCCATATCATGGCTGAATACCATGGTGGAAAGAGCCAGAATCGTTGTCAGTGCAGTCATAAGAACCGGCCGAAGCCTGGTGCGCCCTGCCTCCACAATAGCCTCCGTTTTCTCCATGCCTGCTTCCCGCAGCTGATTAATATAATCCACAAGCACAATCCCGTTGTTTACAATAATACCGGAAAGCATGACAAAACCAATCAGCGCAATTACACTCACCTCGCTTCCGGTAATGTAAAGCCCCAGGAAACCTCCCGTAAATGCTAACGGCACCGTAAACATAATGATAAACGGGGATAGCAGAGACTGGAACTGAGCCACCATAATTAAGTACATAAACAGAAGCGCCAATACCAGCATCAGCGTTACCTGTTCCATCGCATCCACAATCGCCTCATTTTCGCCACTCATCAACAGAGTATAGCCATCCGGCATTTCGTAGGCGTCCAGCTTCTTTTGCAGTTCCTGGGATACCAGGCCTATGTTATAGCCTTCGGCAATGGAAGCGCTAACCCCTATGTATCTGTTCTGGTCGGCCCGGTTTACTGAGGTGGGCGACTGCTTTGTCTCAAAGTCCGCAATATCCGCCAGCGTAATTTTTTCCTTTTTGCCATCCCGAGTCGTCACATCTATTTTTATCCGCTTAATCGTATCCCGGGTAAGGGCAATGTCATTTGCATTTTTTACATAAACATCATAATCCCTGATTTCCGTCTCCAAAGTAGTGGCGCTGGACGCATCGGCCAGTTTTGCCTGTATCTGCTGGAAAATCTGGGCTACCGTCAGGCCGTGCTCAATGGCTTTATCCCTGTCGATAATGATGCGCAGTTCCTCCGTGGAATCCTCCATTCCATCGGATACCTCCGTTGTTCCTTCCGTCTCTTCCACAATCCGGGCAATCTCCGCTGCGATTTCCTGCAATGTATCTATCTCACGTCCCCTCACCTGGATGGAAATACCCTCTCCCCCAAGGGCGCTCATATCCATAGAGGAAGTATTGATCACTAATTCCGCCTCTTCCAAATCCGCCGTCAGTTCCTCTATCTTCTTCCCAATCTCATCTCCTGTCAGTTCTTTGTCTTCTTTTAATGTGATATAAATATCCGTCACGTTCTTCGAGCTGTTCCCGCCCCCGGTCAGCAATGCCATGCTGGAGGTGCTCGCCATGGCCCCTACGTCCACCACATCATCAATGGTACGGATTCTTTCGATAATTTCATCCGTCACCTTTCCTGTTTCATCCAAAGGAGTGCCGTCAGGCATCGTCACAGTGACCGTAATCTCGGTGCTTTCCATATCCGGCATGAAAGCAGTTCCCCTGGACATCGACGCCATGGCGCTAATCACAAGCAATATAAGCACAGCGGCCAATACAAGCGGCTTTACCTTTAAGGATGCCTTCAGCACCTTCTCATATAATCCAATCAATGCAGTAAAGAATTTGTCATCCTTCTGCTCTTTTGTTTTCGTCAGTATCTTAGAAGCCATAGCAGGTACTACTGTCAGGGCTATCATCAGACTGGCCAGCAGGGAGTAGGCAATCGTAAGGCCCATATCCACAAAAAGCTGCCGTGTAATGCCTTCCGTAAACACGATAGGCAAAAATACGCAGACCGTTGTCAGGGTAGACGCCATAATCGCCCCGGCCACTTCCTTTGCCCCCTCTATGGATGCTTCCCGCATGCCCTTCCCCTCGCTGCGCATACGGTAAATGTTTTCAATTACAACGATAGAGTTGTCCACCAGCATTCCCACACCCAGCGCTAAGCCGGAGAGGGATATAATGTTCAGCGTAATCCCGCTAAAATACATGCAAACCACTGCCGTCACCAGGCTGACCGGAATGGAAAGGGCGATCACCAGCGTAGGCCTCATGTCCTTTAAGAACAGAATTAATATAAGTATAGCCAGCACCGCGCCAAACAGCACATTGCTGATAACGGAATCCATAACCATATCAATATAAATCCCCTGATCCATCAGGATAATCATAGACAGGCTTTCATCCTCTTCCATCATCGTTTCAAAACGTTCTTTCAATTTATCGGAAACATCCCCTGTAGAATACCCCGTCTGCTTCTGTATGGTCAAAAGGATGCCCGGGCTTCCGTTGATATTGGTATAAATTTCATCGGAATTGTCCGTCATAAATACATCCGCCACATCGGAAAGGGTGATCACATCTACCCCGTCCATATCCGGGTTCATAATAGGCATAGCGGCCAATTCTTCAATATCCGCTGTTTTGTCACCCACCCGGACCAGATAGTCAATGCCTCCCTCTGTCACATAGCCGCCCGGCATGGAGAAGTTCTGTGCGGCCAGCAAGGACTTTACGGTATCCACCGTAAGGATATCATTCATGTCCGCATTGGCATAGGCATCATCCCTTGCTTCTTCCAGCTTCTCTGCCCCTTCTTCCAGCTGCTCTTCGCCTTCCTTTAATTGATCTTCCCCTTCTTTTAATTGCTCCAGGGCATCCTTTAATTGGTCAAACCCGTCATCTATCTGCTCCTGGCCGGATTGAAGCTGCTCTTCCCCGGTTTCCAACTGTTTTTCCCCGGATTCTAACTGCTTTTCGGCCGTCTCTATCTGCATTTCTCCTACTTCTAACAGGGATTTTGCATTGGCAATTTCTATAGCTGCTTCCAGGTTGCCTTTATAAAGCTGGTTTAGGCCTTCGTCCACCTTCATGATATTTTCTTCGATGGTTACCATTCCCTGCTGCAGCGTTGCCAGATAAGCCTCTGCCCCCATACCCATGGTGCTGGCGCTGATGGCGGCTTCCAACTGATTAATCTGCTCTTCAATGACCGGAATCTGCTCTTCCAATGCCTTAAGCTGCTTTTCCAACTCCGCCCTTTGGGCCTGGAGAGATGCCGCATCTCCCTGTGCCCCTAAAGCAGCCAGCTGATTTTGCAGCATTTCCCTCTGTGCTTTCGCTGCATTCAGGGAAGCTTCCGCTGCAGACTTTATACCGCTCATGGCCCCTGCCACTTCACTAGGTGCAGCGGAATCCCCCGGATAGCCAATGGCGCTTTCTACCGCCTGCCTGATTTCCTCAGGCAAATCCTCATACTGGCTTGCCCCAGAAGAAGAAATCGCCGCAATCACATCATTCAAATTTCCGACTTTGGCTTCCCCTTCTGCAATTTCCGCATCTATCTGGCTGATTGCCCCTTCCAATTCAGGCATACCGTTCAATATCGCATCAATGGCATCTATCCCCTTTTGCAGTTCCTCTTTGCCGCTTAATGCCTTCTGCAGGCCCTCTTTTGCCTGCCCTAAGCCCTCCTGCGCCTTTTCCAGGGTGGTGATTTCCATCTCCATATTGATTTTGGATGCTTCCAAATCCGCCTTAGCGGTAAGCAGCTGAGTCTCTGTTTCCGCCAGCTTTTTAGTGGCTTCCTTCTGCTTATCCTCCAATTCTTCTTTTCCGTCGGCAATTTTTTTCTTATTTTCTTCCAGTTCTGCCTTGCCTTCTGCCAAATCGGTTCTGCTCTCTTCCAATTCAGCCCTGGATTCATCCAACTCCTTTTGGGCATCCACTAAATCTAACCGGCCATCCTCGATTTCCTTCCGGCCATCCTGAAGTTCCTTCCAGCCATCTTCAATATCCTTCCAGCCATCAGCCAACTCCTCTTCCTGCTCTTCCAATTCGCTGTCAATATAGCCGAATACCTGTTCATTGATCTTATCTATTTTATCCTGACGGATAATAACATTGACGCTTTCTTCCAAAAGCCCTACGGCGCTGGCCGAGGCCACCCCTTCTATACTTTCCAGTTCGGGAACTATAGTGTTTTTCGCCAAATCGCTCACTTCCGCATTGGTAGCGCCTTCACGGCCCACCGCAGCAACCATTACCGGCATCATATCCGGATTCAATTTCATTATAATCGGATTCCCTACCGAATCATCCCAAAAGCTTTTTATCTGATCAAGGTTCTCCCTGATTTCCAAAGATACCGCATTCATGTCTGCGCTCTGGGCAAATTCCAGAATAACCATCGAATAATTTTCGCTGGATATGGAACTGATGCCCTCAATGTTACTCACCGTAGCCATGGAAGACTCCACCGGCTTAGTCACCACCATCTCCACCGTTTCCGGGCTCGCACCCACATATGTAGTCATAACAATTACATACGGCAAAGTGATATTGGGGAGCAAATCCGTTGTCATCTTCGTAAATGACACCACCCCCAAAATAATCGCCATTACCACTCCGACCAAAACCGTATAAGGCTTCTTCACGCTAAACTTTGAAATCATA
>OFFF01002455.1_pt1 | contig 10421 bp, 11 predicted proteins | sample 1521301 | NCBI WGS metagenome assembly OFFF01 (sample SAMEA3504101, study PRJEB24116) | mouse gut metagenome | biome: mouse gut; feature: mouse-associated habitat; material: faeces | place: Denmark | collected 2011
GCAGAGCCCTTGCCCTACATTCGGTGGGTTTCCTGAATTTGTGAGACAAGCGTGGAGCGGAAGCGAAAGGAATTGCAAAGAGTAGCCCCTGGGCGAAATACCGGGGAAGCGCGGCGCTACAGATGGGGCAGATGGACCCGGTAGTCCCGCAGCTCCTCCTCCCGCGCGGTTTCCAGGATGCTGTCCAGCGCCGCGGCGAGGGCTTCCCTGTCCTCTGGCAGGGCCCCCTGAAAGTGGAAGGCGTTTGACGCCCCCAGGGCGGCGAACTGCGTGGGGATGTTCAGATGCTCCAGCAGGGCGCGGATTTCCCTGTATTTCTCGATCTCGCTGGACTCCTTCCAGGCGCCCCGCTGGACCTCCTGATAGAGCTCCGACTCCGGGTAAACGGTCAGCATATTGACGCCGATCAGTGTGGGGTGGAGCTGGTTGCAGACGTCCGCGGTGGCTTTCGCGCCGGTTTCGCCGCGCCCGGCCCCGGAGATGCCGGCCAAATAGAAGAAGCTGTAATGGATGCCGGCCCGGTCCAGCCGCTGGCACTGTTCTACAATATCGGCGGCGGCGTAGCCCTTATCCATAAAGCGCAGGGCTTCATCGTCGCCGGTTTCGATTCCTATGGTCAGGCCGTCATATCCGGCTTGACGGAGGGCGGCCAGCTCCTCGTCCGGCTTGGGGGCGGCGTCTGTGATCCTTGCGAAGCAGCCGATGGTTTGGACCGACGGGATATACTGGTGGATCAGGCCGGCGATGGCCATAAGCCGGCCATAGCTCAGCGCGAAGGGGTTGGCCCCGGTCAGGAAGACGCGCCGGATGGGGGGCGGCCTGTCCATTCCTTGCAGGCGGGCCGACAGCATAGAGACGGGATCTGTGCTGATGAGCTGAACCTCCCGCAAATCGCCCTCCACGTCGGAGAGGGGCGACATTCGGAACTGAAATGGAAGATTATGGTATAATGTGCAGAATTTGCATCTGTGGTGGGTGCAGCCCGCCGCCGCCTCAAGCAGAAGGGAAGAGGACTCGTAGGGCGGCCGCCAAATTGTACCGGTGTAGTGCATGGGTAAAACCTCCTTATTTTTTTCGACATTATATCACGGCGCGCCAGAAATAAAAGTACGGTACTTTTTTGCAGTACCTTGTTTTTCTATGCCTGGAGCGGTATGATGCTGTCGGGAGGTATGCAATATGAGAAAAACAGAGTCAGCGGTTCAACGCTGTAAAACCATGTCTACGCTCCAAAAAATTTTGGGCGGAAAATGGAAGCTGGAAATTCTTTATTACATCGCTTTTCATGACATTCACAGATTTGGAGCGCTGCGCCGCCAGCTGGGTGAGATCACGGAGTCGTCCCTGACGAAACAGCTCCGGGAGCTGGAAGCGGACGGCTTTCTGCTCCGGCACGACTTTAAAGAGATTCCGCCGAGGGTGGAGTATACGCTGTCCGACCTGGGCAGGAGCTTTATAGACGTGATCAGCTACATGAAAACGTGGGGGGACAACCATCTTCCGACTGAATAAAAATCATCCGCGGAGGTCCTATGCCTGTCTGTCCGCCGGGCAAAACGGGTTGGTACAGGCCGATTTTATCATATTTCCGCTATGATGAGCCCTAATGTGTGCGTTAGGGCTCTTTTTTGTGACAGCCTGTCAACATTCGACATTTTTCAAAATGCCAATACCGTTTGGCAGACATAACCTGAAATTTCCGATATGCTTTTTCCAGGAGGTGTCAAAATTGTCGAAATCAAGAAGTGCCTACAGAAAATTTCCAAATGTTAGCAAATACTTGGAAAAGAAATTGGTTCAGAGACGGAAAGATATGAAGATTTCGCAGACCGTTTTGGCGGAAAAGACGGGACTGAGCCGAAACTGCATTCAGCAGATGGAGTGCCATGAACACCTGCCCCTGCCGTCCACAATGTTCAAGCTGATAAACGCGTTGAATTTCAGCGAGGAAGAGGCCGCTGAGTTTTGGGCTGAAATAAACGCCGCCTACAGTCGGGACGAAGCGCTTCAAGAGGAATCCAAAACGCAGAATAAGCAGAATAAAAATAAGAGGTGATATGATGGAAGTAAGATATAGCACGACGGATATATACGATATGCTGTACCGCCTTGGCGTGACCGCGAATTACGTCGGCTTTTTCCACACAGCGTATGCGGTATCACTGTGCATAGATCAGCCGGACCGCTTGCTGCTGGTGACCAAGTGGCTGTATCCCGAGATAGCGAAGCAGTACAATACCAACTGGAAGGCCGTAGAACGGAACATCCGGATGGTGAACGCCATTATCTGGCGGGAGAACCGGCCTTTGCTGGAGGAAATGGCCCATAGGACTCTGGAGCATAAACCCCACACCGCGCAGATGCTGGCGATCCTGTCCGCGAACGTGCCGGAGCAAAGGGTGGAAAAAGCGGCGTCTTCCTGAGCGGCCCCGCTGGACGCACGGCAGAGCGGGGGGGGAAGCAGAGGGGAGCCCGCCAGCCAGCGGGCCCCCCGGGGGCTCTGCTTGTTATTGGATGGACAGCGACAGATTGTCTAAAATATCTTCCACCTCATCCCTGGTCAGATGCGCGCCATACAGGCCAACGCCGGTGTAATTCGTGCTGCATTTCACCCAGACATGGCCCTTGTGCAATTGGATCAGGAACTCATAGCCCTCTGGGGTTGTGTAGTAGTAGGCAGTCTCGTAACTTCCATCAACAATATAGCTTGGGCTCAGTGGTTCTTTTTCTGCGGTGTAGTCGAGTTCTACCCGGATATACCCGCTCTTGTCCCGCTTCGCGTAGAGAGCGTAAAATACCTCGCCGGCATAATTTCCCTCAGGGTCTGTTATTACATATGAGAAGTTGGCGTCCGGGACATAGTCGTAATGCCCATCCATCCAGGACAGGTCGAAGGAGACGCGCCCTGTCAGCGTCTCCACCAGGTCGATGGGGTTTTCGGCGGTATATTCCACCTTTACTGCGCCGTCGGTCCGGCTGACACGGCGGCTGCGGACCGGGGCGTCATTGTCCAGGATCTCCACATCGTCCCATGTGCCGTATCCAAGGACATTGGCCCCGTGGATAGTCTCTTTGGACAGCCAGCCGTCCGATTTAAACCGGTCGGATTCTGTAATCTCTTCCAAGGTAGAGGGGGGATTTCCGTTAGGGGCCGTGATGGCTGCCATGCTAGGGGCATTTGTGCTTGCGGGGTCTGGAATGTCGTCAACGCTGTTCACAATAATGTCATTCCGGAACTGTGGCGCTATGACTGCGGCGGCCAGAGTCAAAGACAAAATGGCTATGGCGGCTGCGGTCAGCGGTATGAATTTTTTCAGGTTTGTTTTTCTCATATGAATTACCTCCTGATTTGCCGCGTAGGAGGCAAGCTGGGCGCGAACGCGTTCCCGGCTCTCCTCAGGCATTTTCAGCGTCTTAGAGATGCGGTTGAAGCTTCGTTCCATGTCAATCCCTCCCAATCTGTTGTTTCAAGATGGACCTGGCCCGAACCAGGCGCATGGAGACGGCGGAGGCGCCGATGCCCAGGAACTTGGCGATCTCCCGGAAGGAGTAGCCCTCAAAATAATGCAGGCAGACCACGGCCCGGTACTTCTCCGGCAGTTCCATGACCGCGCGGAAAAGCGCCTGATCCTCCGGCTGTACCAGCGGAACAGTTTCGTCCAGCGGGACGGTGCTCCGTGTCTTGGCTGAGCTGAGTATGTTCTTGCAGTGGTTGATGGTCATTTTCGTCAAAAACGCCCGCTCTTTGTTGGGATAAATCTCCACGTTCTTCTCCAGGAGCTTGAGGAAGACAGTCTGCACAGCGTCTTCCGCTTCCTGGGGGGAGCGGAGATAGCTGAGCGCCACGCGGTAAACTGCGTCGGCAAAGCGGTCGAAAAGAGTCAGTACGGCGTCCGGCTCCATCGGCACACCCCCTTCCGGTTTGTTTGAGGCCTCAATATTATAACAGCCCAGCGGGCCAAATCAGCACAAAAAAATGAAAAAAATGTCAAACAGACCGGGGCCTGGGCCGGACAGAGGACGGCCCCCAAAAGGGGAGCGGCTAAAATCCGCTGTTCCGCATATCCTAACGGGGACGCGGGGAGACGGCCAAGCCGTCTCCGCCACGGGAAATACAGGAGGGAACATCCATGGACGAGGAACAAAACCAGCTGCCCCAAGAGGGGGATATCCAACCAATCATCGACCTGGGCTCGTCGCTGATCCGCACGGACCGGGGGACTATCTACGTGCTGACCATTGTGGGGCAGATCGAGGGCCATCAGCTGCTGCCCCCCACCAGCAAGAGCACCAAATACGAACACGTCCTGCCCCTGCTGGCCACCATTGAGGGCAGCGAAGAGATCGACGGCCTGCTCATCCTGCTGAACAACGGCGGGGGGGACGTGGAAGCCGGGCTGGCTATCTCAGAGGTGATCGCTTCCATGTCCAAGCCCACCGCCTCCCTGGTGCTGGGCGGAAGCCACTCCATCGGGGTGCCCCTGGCGGTGTCAGCAAAAAAATCCTTCATCGCGCCCTCGGCGGCCATGACCATCCATCCGGTGCGGCTCAACGGCCTGGTCATCGGCGTGCCCCAGACCTTCTACTACTTCGAGCGCATTCAGGAGCGTATCCTGCAATTTGTTACGGCAAATAGTCATGTAAAGAGGGAAGCCTTTACAAAGCTGATGCTCCAGACCGGGGAGCTGGCCGCCGACGTGGGCAGCGTCATCTACGGCGAGGAAGCGGTGGAGCTGGGCCTGATCGACCGCATCGGCGGGCTGTCCGACGCCTTGGGCTGTCTGTATGAGATGATCGAGGAGAAAAAATGATAAGAGCCGCGGGGATTTTTCCCTGCGGCTCTTATGTTACACGGATACGTCAGGATGTACCTGCCGGCCTTTCTCATAGGCTTCACACACGTTGTCGTAGTCCTGCAAATACTGGTTGAAATAGGCGCAGCAGCCAAAACGGGGATGGATGTCGCTGTTGTAATGATATTTGCACTTGTCGCAGCTGGGGACTGATTCGGCGCAGCTGGAACAATAGTCGTCGCCCCGGATGGTTTTGCGGCCGAACAAACCCAGACTCTTATAACACTTGCTGCATACTGACATGAAATAGTCCTCCTCAAATATATTGTTAAGAATGTGTTGTCTTTTACGAGAAAGCAACACGATTCTCACATAATTCAGAATAACATAAAATGTGACGCATTGCAACAGCGTTTGCAAAAAAATTTCTGTCTGATTATGTGGCAGGGGAAAGAAAAGTACTGGAATTTTTTCCAGTCCTGTGTTAATATAATATTCAGTGATTTTATGGGCTTTTGCCCATTTGGGAGGTACACAGCTTTGACGTATTTCGAATCCGCCATCCTGGGCCTTGTCCAGGGCGTGGCTGAATTTCTGCCCATCTCCAGCTCAGGGCACCTGACCTTGTTCCAGCACTTTTTTGGCATGGAGGAACCGGACCAGCTGTTCAATGTCCTGCTCCACTTCGCCACCCTTTTGGCGGTGTGCGTGGTCTACTGGCGGGATATCTGGGATATGATCGTGGAGTTTTTCTCCTTTTTTGGGGACATATTCTCCCACCAGCCCCGGCGGGGCAATCCACCCGAGGCCAGGCGCATGGTGCTGCTGATTATTGTGGGTACGCTGCCGCTGTTTTTGGTGCTCCCCCTGAAGGACCGGGTGGAAGCGCTGGGGGGCAGCCCCATTTTCGTCTCCTGCGCCCTGCTGGCCACCGGGTGCATCCTGTTTCTCTCCGACCAGATGGCCCGCGGGCATAAGACGGTGCGCAGCGCCACTTTGCTGGACGTGCTGCTGGTGGGCGTGGCCCAGGGCTGCGCCACCATCCCGGGGCTGTCCCGCTCCGGCTGCACCATCTCCGCCGGCATGGTCCGGGGCTTCGACCGGAAATTTGCCGTGCGGTACTCCTTCCTCATGTCCCTGCCCGCCGTGCTGGGGGCCACCCTGCTGGAGGTGCTGGATGTGGCGAAGATAGAGGGGGGCGTCCCCGCCGAAAATCTGCCCAGGTACCTGCTGGGCATGGCCATTGCCGCTGTGGTGGGCTATTTCTCCATCCAGCTGGTCAAGCTGCTGGCCGACAAGGGGAAGTTCGGCGCTTTTGCCTTCTACTGCTGGGGGGCCGGCGCGCTGTTCATCCTGCTGAATGTCATGGGCTGGACGCTGCCGGCGGCGTAAGAGCCTGTTTTGCATCTCGACGTATTTGGATTGGTGAGAGGATTTTTTGCCCTGCAAGGCAAAAATCAGCTTTCAAACAGACTCTATAGCAATCATCAAAATTGCTGGCAAATGTAGGGCGGGACGACCTCGGCCCGCCGTCCTGCCGCAAACGGCGCGCCGGGTCGTCGCGCCCTACGGAGCGCCTTTGTCTGCAATTTTGGATCCTGCTATAGTAATCCTGAAAGGAACGATTTACATATGGCGACACAGAAGAAAACAGGGGGGAGCCGGTCCGCGTCCGGGGGGCGCCGGACCGCATCCTCCTCCAAGAGCAAGGGCGGGAGCCGCAAGCAGACAGCGCAGCCCTACCGCCGGGAGATGGGGGCGGTGGCCTGTCTGCTGCTGGCTATTTTCTCCCTCTTTGGCTGCTTTGACATCAAGGCCATCTTTATCAGCTTTTTCTGCGACCTGCTGAAAGGGATGCTGGGCTACGGCTTTTGGCTGGTCCCTCCGGCCCTGATGCTGGGGGCGTTTATTCTGGGCCTTCACCGGGGCCGCCCGGTCCGCCTGCGGCTGGCCTGCGCCCTGCTGCTGCCCCTGCTCCTCTCCTGCCTGCTCCACAGCGTCCTGGCCCAGCCCATGGAGTGGAACGCTGAGCTGTGGGGCGCTCTGGTGAAGAGCGGGATGGAGATGAAATCCGGCGGAGCGCTGGGAGGGATCGCGGCCCAGTGCTTTATCGCCCTGTTCTCCCGCATGGGGGCGGCCATCGTCTTTGTACTGTTGGGGCTTCTGGCCGGACTGGCCGCCTTCAACCGGACTGTCTTTGACATTGTCCAGTGGGTGCTGGACCGTCCTCGGTATGAGTATGAGCCGGAGCCGGAGCCCGCCCCCCGCCGGGAGCGCCGCAGGGAGCGGCGGGAGGAGCCGGCTCCTCAGCCCAGAAATTCCTCCCGTTCGGCCATTGACATTCCGGTGGACGACGGCCCGCTGACAGACCGGGCCCCGTCTCCGCCGCCGGAGCGGAAGAAGAAGGGCTTTTTCGACCGCAGCGCCCGGGTCCCTGCGCCCGACCAGCTGCTGAGCCCCCGGGAGGAGCCCAGGTCCGTGGAGGAGCTGGAGGAGAAGGCCGCTCCGGAGCCCCCCTCCCGGCATGATTCGGATTTCCCCTCCATTTCCAAGCCGGAGCCCATCACCCAGCCTGGCCAGGGGCAGGCTGCGCCTGTGGAGGCTGAGCCTGTCCGTCAGCCGGACCTGCCGGCCGCCGTCCGCCCGTACAGCCCCCCAGAGGAGCCGTCCGCCCCTCCCGTTCCTCCGACCCCTGTGCCGCCGCCCGCTCCCGCGCCCCAGCCGGAGATGGGCAAAGTCACCGCGAAGGATGCCGCCGCCCAGGCGGCGGAGGTGGGGGAGGAGATCCAGCAGGCCATGGGGCTGGAGACGGCCCCCTACCAATACCCACCCCTGTCCCTCCTCAACGAGGGGGCGGGGGAGGTTGGCGGACAGGCGCTCAGCGAGCTGAACGCCAACCGCCAGCGGCTCACCGACACCATCCACTCCTTCGGCATCGACGCGGACATCATCAACGTGGTCCGCGGCCCCTCGGTCACCCGGTATGAGCTGGAGCTGGACCAGGGCGTCCGGCTGAACAAGCTGACCAATCTGTCCGACGACATCGCCCTGGCCCTGGGGGCCACCGGCGTGCGCATCGCCCCCATCCCCGATAAAATCTCGGTGGTGGGCATCGAGGTGCCCAACAAAGTCGTCTCCCCGGTGAGCATCCACTCGGTGATCGGGGCCAAGGCCTTTACCGACGGCAAGTCCAAAACCTCTTTCGCCGTGGGCAAGGATATCAGCGGACAGGCTATCGTAGGGGATATCAACAAGCTGCCCCACCTGCTCATCGCCGGCACCACCGGCTCAGGCAAGTCGGTGTGCACCAACTCCCTGATCATCTCCCTGCTGTACAAGGCCACTCCGGAGGAGGTCCGCCTGATTATGGTGGACCCCAAAATGGTGGAGCTGGGCATCTACAACGGCATTCCACACCTGCTGATCCCCGTGGTCACCGACCCTAAAAAGGCCGCTGGGGCCCTTCAATGGGCGGTGACCGAGATGATGAAGCGTTACCGCACCTTCTCCGAGGTGGGGGTGCGCAAGCTGGAGGAGTATAACGCATTGGCCGCCCGCACCGAGGGGATGGAAAAAATGCCCTTTATCGTGGTGGTCATCGACGAGCTGGCCGACCTGATGCTGGTAGCCGCCAAGGAGGTGGAGGAGTCCATCTGCCGGGTGGCCCAGATGGGCCGCGCCGCCGGAATGCACCTGGTGATCGCTACCCAGCGGCCCTCCGCCGACGTGATCACCGGCCTGATGAAGGCCAATATTCCCTCCCGCATCGCCTTCGCCGTGGCCTCCGCCATGGAGTCCCGGATCATTTTGGACACCCAGGGCGCTGAGAAGCTGGTGGGCCGGGGAGACATGCTCTTCGCCCCCCTGGGCAGCGGCAAGCCCCAGCGGGTCCAGGGCTGCTTCATCTCCGACCCGGAGGTGGCCGCCGTGGTAGGCTTTGTGAAGAAGAACAGCGGAGCGGCCCAGTATGACAACTCCGTGATGGAGCAGATCGAGCACAACGCCGCCGAGAAGGATAAGGGCTCCAAGGGGGTGGGCGGCTCCGCCCCCGAGGATGTGGACGGCGGCTATGACGAGCTGATCGACGCCGCCGCAGAGGTGGTGGTGGAGACAGGACAGGCTTCCGTGTCCATGCTCCAGCGCCGGCTGAAGCTGGGCTACGCCCGCGCCGCCCGCCTGGTGGACCAGCTGGAGGAGAAGGGGATCGTCGGCCCCTTCGAGGGCGCTAAGCCCCGGCAGCTGCTGGTGACCAAGGAACAGTGGCAGGAGATGAAGTACCGCCAGGGAACCGCCACCCCCGAACCCGCCGGGGTGTCCGCTCCGCCGGCGCCCGTCCAGTCTCCAGCGGGGGATGCGCCCCCCTTCGACGTGGAGGACGCCCTGGACCGGGCGGAGGAGGATACGCTGTGATGATCGATCAAGTGTTTGGAGAACTGGACTTTGACGGTTTTTACTGGAATGGCCATATAAATCTGGACTTTTTCGGGGAGGAGAGACAGCTGAACCTGATAGTCGATTCCAGTTTCGGAGAGCAGACAGAGGTTTCGGAGTTGCAGCATGCAGCTTATCATTCTTTCCTGGAAAAATGGCCGGGCCTGCAGGAGGCTGTGATGCAGGAAGTCATCCGTTACTACAACGAGGAGGAGCGCTTCGCTTACGGCCCCGACGACCCGGAGGAGTTCGCCGCCTGGTGGCCCGAGATCGAGACGGTGGAGGAGATGCGCAAATGGGTAACCCTGGAGATGGTGGTGCTCCCGTCGGACGGCATTATGCGGAACGTTTACGATGGAAAGCGCTGTCTCTACCTGCTGTTCAGCCGAGACTGGGCCGAGGACCCGAATAATAACGGAGTGGGTATTCAGCTTTTAGACGAGGAGATCACCGGGAGCGGATATCAGAGCATCGCGTTTTAGGGAACCATAAAGGAGAGAGCGTACAAAACATGACCGAACAGAAGCGACAGTGGGCCGTAAAAATGTTCCTGGCGGTGCTGGCCCTCACCGCTCTGGCCAACGGCCTGGGCAACAACATACTGTCCAACTACTTCAACGAGGTCTTTCACATCGACTCGGTTCAGCGGGGGTTCATCGAGATTCCCCGGGAGAGCCCCGGCATCCTGTGCATGGTGCTGGTGGCCGCCCTGGGCTTTCTGGGCAACCTGTGGATGTCGGTGGTGGCCCAGGGGCTGGTGCTGGTGGGCTTTATCGTCATGGGCTGGCTGTCTCCGGGCTACGGGATGATGCTGGTGTTCATGTTCGTCCACTCCCTGGGGATGCACTTTTTCATGCCCCTCAACGACGCTATCTCCATGGACCTGGCGGAGCAGGGGAAGGTGGGGACCACCCTGGGGCGGTTCAAGGGGATCAACACCCTGTTCTCCATGGTGGCGGCGGTGCTGGTCTTCCTCGGCTTCCGGATGGGCTTTTTCAGCTTCCGGAGCGGGACCATCCTGCCCTTCGCCCTGGGCGCGGTGACGACGGCGGCGGCCATCGTACTGCTGGTCATGATGGTCTGCTCTATGCCCCGGGGGGAGGGGGTTAAAAACCACAAGCTCCTCTTCCGCAAGCGGTATATGCCCTACTACATGGTCACCCTGGCCTACGGCTGTCAGAAGCGGATCAAGATCGT
>OFFF01002462.1_pt1 | contig 10374 bp, 13 predicted proteins | sample 1521301 | NCBI WGS metagenome assembly OFFF01 (sample SAMEA3504101, study PRJEB24116) | mouse gut metagenome | biome: mouse gut; feature: mouse-associated habitat; material: faeces | place: Denmark | collected 2011
GCCGCGATTTTTCGAGGACTCCGCAGGCTGCGGCCCGGTCCGCTGCGCCGACAGCCGTTGCTTTCTCTCGAAACGGCCGGCCCCGCTCGTTCCTCCAGTCCATTCGCCCCGACACCGCGTATCCCCGCAGCATCGGGCAAAATCCCGGCCGCGGCGCGACGGCTATTTTTTCACGAAAGGCGACCGATCCTTGCGAATTTTCATTATCTTTGTAATGATTACCCCGCAGACGGAAGAGAAGAATTCTTCAAAACATAAAATTCAGACATTATGGTATCGTACAAAGATCTGGGACTCGTGAACTCGCGCGAGATGTTCGCCAAGGCCATCGAAGGGGGCTATGCGATTCCCGCGTTCAACTTCAACAACATGGAACAGATGCAGGCGATCATCCAGGCCTGCGTGGAGACCTCGTCGCCGGTCATCCTCCAGGTGTCGTCGGGCGCCCGCAAATACGCCAACCAGACCATCCTCCGCTACATGGCGCAGGGTGCCGTGGAGTACGCCAAGGAGCTGGGCAAGAACATCCCCATCGTGCTGCACCTCGACCACGGCGACACGTTCGAGCTGTGCAAGAGCTGCATCGACATGGGCTTCTCGTCGGTGATGATCGACGGTTCGTCGCTGCCCTACGACGAGAACGTGGCCCTCACGCGCCGCGTGGTGGAGTACGCCCACCAGCACGACGTGACGGTCGAGGGCGAGCTGGGCGTGCTGGCCGGCGTGGAGGACGAAGTGTCGTCCGAAGTGTCGCACTACACCCGTCCCGAGGACGTGGAGGACTTCGTGAAGAAGACCGGCGTGGACTCGCTGGCCATCTCCATCGGCACGTCGCACGGCGCCAACAAATTCAAGCCCGAGCAGTGCACGCGCAATGCCGAGGGCGTGCTGGTTCCGCCTCCCCTGCGCTTCGACATCCTCGAGGAGATCGAGAAGCGCATCCCCGGCTTCCCCATCGTGCTGCACGGCTCGTCGTCGGTGCCCCAGGAGTACGTACGCACCATCAACGCCCACGGTGGCGCGCTGAAGGATGCCGTCGGCATTCCCGAGGACCAGCTCCGCAAGGCCGCCAAGAGCGCCGTGTGCAAGATCAACATCGACTCGGACGGCCGTCTGGCGATGACCGCCGCCGTGCGCACCGTCTTCGACGAGAAACCCGCCGAATTCGACCCCCGCAAGTACCTGGGTCCGGCCCGCGACGAGCTGAAGAAGCTCTACATGCACAAGTGCGAGCACGTGCTCGGCTCGGCCGGCAAAGCCTGATCCGCACCGAACGCATGCCGCACCCGGTCCGCGGACCGGAGTGTCCGCGCACCCCGTGCGTCCGCAACGGCACTGACATCGGTCCGCAACGCTTCGGCGCTCCGGTCGTGTCGAAAGGTCCGACGCACCGAAAATCCCGCACGCTGCGGCACACCGTCTCACCCGCGAGGCCCGGAAATTTCCGGGCCTCGTCGTTTGTGCCCGAGCCCGAATTTCGGCCCCGATGCTTGTTCTTACGGAATTTTCAGTATATTTGTGAAAACGGACCGGCGAGCCCCGCACCCGGTTCCGAAACAAACGCCTTATGAAAAACTACGCCTTGCTACTGCTGGCAGCCGTGCTGTGCTTCGGTTGCAGCGACGGTTCCGACGACCGGGTCGGCAACGAAACCCATTCCGTCCTCATGCACCACTTCGTCACCGCATACGTGCGCTGCACGACGTTCTCCCTGAGCTATTCCGACGATGCCCTCCACATCGGTCCCGGCAAGGACGCCACAGCGATCGTCACGCCCGATCTGAACGGCGGGCAGGACGAGGAGTACCTCCGCCTCGCGCAGCGCAACGGCGACACCGGCTACGACCGGAGGTACTACACGGAGTTCCTGCCCCTAAGATACTGTTTCGCCGACGAAATCGCCTCCGTGGAGGCGGTATGCACCAACCGCGCCCTCGATGCGGAGCATCCGGCCGGCACCTCGCTGCGCGACGTCATGCGCATCCGGTTCCTAAGCTGCGCGCCCTACGTCCGGAGCGGCTATGCCGGCGAGGTGGAGTGGACCGAGTACGACCTGCTGCTTTCCGAGACCCGCACCGAGGATTTCGCCCTCATGGACACCGGCTTCACCCTCCGCTTCGCGCAGAAACAGGAGTGGTCGCGCGAATCGTTCCTGCTCGACATCACCCTGCGCACCGTCGGCGGTGCGGAATACGTCGTGCACGCGGAATTCCGGCCCTACGCCTGACCCTGCGCGCTGCTGCGGCGCGCAACCGAAGACGCTTCGATGCGCGAGGCCCGGAAATTTCCGGACTTCGTCGTTTCCGCAGTCCCGCACCCAGTGCCGGAAAGCCCCAGGAGTGCCCGGAAGGCATTTCCGTCTCAGCGCCTCCACTCGTTTCGGCCCCTCCGGAGGGGCCGAAACGAAACGCACCCCGGAGCCGAAACTCCGGGGTGCGTCCGTGTGTCCGTCGCAGGACTATTCGGCGAGCTTCAGGCGGATGTGCTCCAGCATGTCGTCGGTCATGCGCGACAGGTCCCACTCGGGCTTCCAGCCCCACTCCTCGCGGGCGCAGGTGTCGTCGAGCGAGTTGGGCCAGCTGCGTGCGATCGACTCCTTCACGGGATCCACGTCGTAGTCCATCGTGAAGTCGGGCATGCGCTTCCTGATCTCGGCGCAGATGATCTCGGGCGTGAAGCTCATCGACGCGATGTTGAAGCTGTTGCGGTGCACGAGTTTCGCGGGATCGGCCTCCATCAGCTCCACGCAGGCGCGCAGGGCGTCGGGCATGTACATCATGTCCATGTATACGTCCGACGGCACGGGGCAGGTGAAGCGGCCGTTCCTGATCGCCTCGTAGTAGATCTCCACGGCGTAGTCGGTCGTGCCGCCGCCGGGCAGCGTGACGTTCGAAATCAGACCCGGGAAACGCACCGAGCGGGCATCGACGCCGAAGCGCGTGTGGTAGTAGTCGCCCATCAGCTCGCCCGTGACCTTGCACACGCCGTACATGGTCGTCGGACGCATCACCGTATCCTGCGGCGTCTTGTCCTTGGGCGACGAGGGGCCGAACGCACCGATCGACGAGGGGGTGAACACGGCGCACTTGCGGTCGCGGGCCACCTCCAGCGAGTTGGTCAGCGCACCGATGTTGATCTTCCAGGCCAGCTGGGGGTTCTTCTCACCCACGGCCGACAGCAGCGCCACGAGGTTGAAAATGGTGTCGATGCGGTATCGCGACACGATCGAAGCCATGGCCGTAATGTCGAGTGCGTCGAGCACTTCGAAAGGACCCTGCTCGGCCAGCGCCGGACATTCGCGCACGTCGGTGGCGATGACGTTGGCATCGCCGTAGATCTTGCGCAGATAGGTCGTCAGCTCCGAACCGATCTGACCGCCTGCGCCTACGATTAATATACGTTTCATAAGTTTAGAGTAGCAATTTGACAGCGAAGTTAGAAAATAATTATGAATTCGGTGCATTTTTTTTGCAAATTCATTTTTCTTGTGTACTTTTGCATCGCTCTTAGGGAGTAAAAGGCTGTCTTAGCTCAGTGGTAGAGCACTTCCTTGGTAAGGAAGAGGTCGTGAGTTCAAGTCTCATAGACAGCTCTCGCAATCAAGAGGTTACCTGCAAAGGTAGCCTCTTTTTTCGTGCCGTTCGGCGATGAAAAAGGGGCGGAAAGGGCCGTTCGAGGCGCATTGTTGGACCCTTTGTTGGACACCGAATCTGCTGCTCCCGATTGCCTGCATATTGTGCAAACAGATGAAAATCAAAGCAATTCTGAAAAACCGACATCTTTATGTCGAAATAACTCCCCTCAATTTACGAATAACAAAGTTGTGATTCCATAAGTGAGGCTATTGCATAGAAACTTTGTTTTCAAGAACTTTGCAGTATAAATTTAATAGCAAATCTGAAATAGAGTGTTCTGTCTTTAAGAAACATTTTCTATCTTTGTGCCGTTACCGAAGAGGTAGCAGACATATTAGTAACGTGAAAGTGTTTCGCGTTTACTCCTACATAGAAATCTGACAGTTTCAAACGGTACAGGAGTAAGCAAGACAGACACTCTTCATTTGTGTAGCTATATATCATTCTCGATATATACTGCCAAGTGTGGGGATTTGCTTATTTGTACCAGGGTTTTGTCAGAACCTCTATGTGGATAAGCGAACAACTCCACACTTTCTTTTTGCATATTACCCACCGCAGCAGGAGTTGATACGGTAAGAAACCTTTACAATTATGGATTTTAAAATCGGAGATGTTGTTCAACTGAAGTCGGGAGGTCCCAAAATGACAGTTCGCCAATGCCCTTTTAAAACAGCAGATGGTGTGGAATATCCAGACCGAATCGAGTGTACTTGGTTTGATGATGAAAATCATTTGAAACATTTTGTTTTTGAGCTTATAGAACTGATGAAACTCTGATTATTTACCGTGCTTATTGGTGCTACACTTCTATTTGCAAACAAGCAATTATTTCAATCCTTTTTATTCCTTTATTACAAACCACTAATTTAAAGGATTATGTGTAAAGACGATATTACAAAAGATTCAAGATTATTTATCCAGCGCACGCTACAAGCGCTGGAGCAATACAAAAAGAATTTACCCCCAAATGAACAAAGTTATGACAGGACCTTATTTATAAACGCATGTGTCGGTTTGCTGATGGTTCCTCGGGCTGATTTTTACGAGAAATTGCCGTCAAAGTCTATTGAAAATTGGGATATTGCAGCCGATAAGTTTCAAATGGATGAAAGGAAAACCATTCGCAACGTTGTTCGACACTTGCGTAATGCAATAGCCCACAACCGTTTCAATTTCGATAGTGGAGACGAGCATAGCAGTGTCGTTTTGGACAATATTACGTTTACCGATGCAGCGAAAAAAGTTGAAGAAGTTGAGAATTTCAGAGCCACTTTGGATTTTGAGACTTTCAAAACTCTTGTTGAAAAAGTCGCCCAAGCAGCATTACAAGAAGAATAGGAATCAAACAACACTCACCTTAATTTATTTAAAACTATGAAAAAATTACTCTTTTTTGCAGCCGCTCTGTTTGCGGCAGTTTCGTTCAGCGCTTGTTCGGACGATGACGACAACAACGTGAATTCCAATCTGCTCTATGGTACGTGGCAGGAGGTGCATTCTTCGGGCTACGCGCTGGAGAACGGTCAAAAAGTCGATGAATGGGACGAGGTGGTCCGCGAAAAGAGCTTCTACTCGTTCAATTCAAACGGTACTGGCAGCTACGACAATGACGCGGTCGAGTGGGATATTCGTTACACGCAGAGCGGCAATAAACTCCAGATGACCTGCACGGATACCCAGCGCGACGAAACGTTCAACTATACGTGGACGATCGAGTCGCTGACGGAGACGGAGCTGGTGGCCACGGAGTACTCCAAATCGACAGAGGACGGCGATGTCTATGAAGAATTCGACACGCTGGTCTTCAAACGTGTAAGGTAGAGCCAAAAGCAGTTGGGCGACAGATTTTGCAACCGTGGAGATAATCTTCAAGGCTGCAAAGTTTGTCGCTCTTTTGTTTGTATATTTTATGGATTTTCACTATATTTATGTCATAATCAAACATATAATAACAATATAAATTTTAGCTCAAATGAAAAAACACCCAAAATCGAATGAATGACAGGCACGGAAACAAGAAACGACATGGATTTTTCCTATGTCGCCAAATCCGTAAGTTATGACGATGATTGTGCAATGGCCCTTATCGTTATCCGCAAAAAAGACAATCCAACACCCATAGAATTCTGATACTCCTTTGCCTTGAATATAGACCCAGCGCAACGAGTATCCATGACTTTCCAAAGACGGGGACGAGGGTTTGCTGGCATGTCTTTATTGATGGACCCGCAGCCGAAATCCCTGCAATGGCTTTTCTCAATATCGTAACGTACACGGATTCGACCAACAGCCTGAATATGCTTCAAGCGCATATCCACAGCGATACGGTCGTATTCGATTATACGACCAAAGAGAGCAAACCGAGTGTATTCAAATTTCCGCTGGCTGGATTCAACGAGAAATATTTGGAGCAGTTCATATAGAAGATACGAGGACAGACTTTGACAAAGGGTCTATAAATAGACTGTTTTACAAGGTTTGTCCTTGCTGTTTCAACAGAAACTAAAGCGACAAACCATTTTTAAAAGAGGAGAGGGGAAAGATTTTCTTGTGCCTTTTTCTCGACAAGTACGAGGACAGACCTTGCAAAGGGGTCTTAAATATACCCCTATTGCAAGGTCTGTCCTCTATTTTTTCTATTCCGCATAATTCACTATCAATAAACTACTTAATCATTAACCTGCAAGCGATTGTGGGCAGCGATTGTTGGACATAATGTTGGACACCGCGTCTAAACGCCCGTTTCATTCCCTTTCTAATCATTGAATTTCAACAATTTGCATAATTAGCTCAGTGGTAGAGCACTTCCTTGGTAAGGAAGAGGTCGTGAGTTCAAGTCTCATAGACAGCTCAGAAACAGGTCGCAACCGGGTTGCGACCTGTTTTTTCATGCAGTACCCCGAGTCTTTCCGAGGGAGGGTCGGCCGCGCAGGGCCGCTTCGTCCGCCGCGGCGGCCGCCGTACACATCTTCAACATAGGGTTCCGAAGGACCGGAGCCGTCCGCCGCGGGCCGCCCTGGCACAGGATTTGACGCTCGAAACGCCGAAACGCCCCCGCACGGGCGGCGGAAAGTAGAACCGATAAAAACCGATACGACGATGGTACCTGCAAGAAAGAACGACCGGAACTGGCTGCCCGGTATTTTCAACGAATTTTTCGGCAACGAATGGCTGGAGCGCTCGCGCTCGGCCGTGCCCGCCGTGAACATCAAGGAGAACGAGCGCGGATTCTGCGTGGAAGTGGCCGCTCCGGGCATGACCCGGGACGATTTTCGCGTGGACATCACGCCCGACAACGAACTGGTGGTGTCGGTGGAGAAGCGCGACGAGAAACGCGACGACGAGAATCCGGACAAGTGCACCTACCTGCGCCGCGAGTTTTCGTACAGCCGCTTCCAGCAGACGCTCCTGCTGCCCGACAACGTGGAGAAGGAGAAGATCACGGCCAAGGTCGAGAACGGCGTCATGACCATCGAGATTCCGAAGATGAAGGAGGCCGAGAAAGCCGCCGAATCGCGCCGCATCGAAGTGATGTAAGCACCGGACGCCGGCCATAGGGCGTCCGCAGGGGAACACCGCCGCACCGCGGGGTGTTCCCTTTTTTCGTGTCCGCACGCGGAGCCGGCGGCCCGGAAAGGAGCGGCCGGAAACGCGGCGCAGAAACGGCAGAGCCGCTTCTCGGAGGCTACGAGCCCCCGGGCCTCAGCACGCCAGACGCAGGATCAGGACGGGGGACAGGGCGGAAATACGGTCGTGCCGCTTCGGGGATGCAGCGAGATACCCGAGCCTCAGCGCTCCAGGTGCAGGATGGGAAACGGACGGCCCGCGGCGTCGCGTGCGACGTACAACGCCGTGCCGCTCAGTCCCGCGCGGACCTCGGGGCGCAGCGCCACTACGTCGCGGTCGTTCAGAAAGCCGTGCGTCGCACGCACCGAGGCCTCCCACAGCGCCTCAAGCGCGCGGAGCTCCGCCTCCGAGGGGTCGCAAAGCCGTTCGATCCTCACAACGAAAAGACATCGGGCTTGCGCTGCCGGAACAGACGCGACAGCACGGGCGCAAAGGGCGAGTCGTAGCTGCGCGCCGCCGCGGGACACCCTTTCACGCAGGCGCAGCAGCGGATGCAGCGCGCGGGATCGGTGTGCAGCTCGTCGCCCGGCGCGATGGCCTCGGCGGGGCAGAGCGCGACGCAGCGGCCGCAGGCCGTGCAGCGTGCGGCGTCCGTCACGGGCAGCAGCGGCCGCGGATCGCGCTTGCGCGCACGGCGGTATCGCAGCACGAAGCGGGCGAAACGCAGCGTGGCGAGCAGCGGGTTGCGGGGCAGGCGAAGCGTGGCGCAATCGTACGCCGCGGGGTGCTCCGTGCGGGCGAGGAGGTCGGCCGTGCGGCAGCCGAAGGCCTCGGCGCGGGCCAGGTCGTCGGCATCGGGACGCCCCGCGGCGATCGGCCACCGGTGCGAGGAGTAGGAGTGTTCGCCGACGCAGGCCGCAGCCGCCACGGGCACGAAGCCGCGGCCGCACACCGCAGCCTCCAGCTCGCGGAGCGCCCGGCCCGCGGAGCGGTTGCCGTAGAGCACGACCAGCACGGCGGGGGTGCGGTCGCCCCTGAGCTGTCCCAGGCGCCGGAGGGACGCAGGAGCCACCCGGCCCCCGTACACGGGCACGACGAAGAGCGCCGCGGACTCACGCGGCAGGGTGACGGGCGACGCCTCGCAGTGCGCGAGGTCGCAGTCGCAGCGGTTCGCAGCGCCGAAACCCCGGGCGATGGCGTCGGCCGTGCGGCGCCCGGTGCCCGTGGGAGAGAAAACGAAGGTATGGAGCGTATCGTAAAGCATATTCCAGAGGATTATCGGCGTTTCGAACTCTTCGCACCGCGGCCGCCCGCTCTTTTCGGCGCCGCGGCCCGGCCCGGCTTCGGCCCCGCAGTCCGCGCAGTCCGGGCAGTCCGGGCACCGGAGGTTTGCGGAGCGGCATCGCGGCCCTGCTCCGAAGCGGCGGCACGGGCGGGCTCCACCACGCGCTCCCCGCGCGGGGCCTGCGGCTTCTTCCGCACCGACCACCCGAAGCGGCCGATCGCCCCGCCCAGGCCGAAATACTCGCCGTGGGAGTAGACCAGGGGCCGGGCGCGCTCGAAGTCGAGGCGTCCGCCGGCGTCGAGGTAGCGTTCGTCGGCCTGCACATTGACCACCTCGGCCAGGAACATGTCGTGCGACCCGAGGGGCAGCACCTGGCGCACGCGGCACTCGATCGAGATGGGCGCCTCCTCCACCGTGGGGGCGGCCACCACGGCGCCGCGGCCCGGCGTGAGGCCCATTTCGGCGAACTTGTCGCAGTCGCGGCCCGAGCGCACGCCGCACCAGTCGGTGGCGCGCGCCAGCTCCTCGGTGGTGAGGTTGATGACGAATTCGCCCGTGCGGCGGATGATGTCGTACGAGTGGCGCTCGCGGCGGATCGACACGTAGCACATCGGCGGGTCGGTGCACACGGTGCCGGTCCAGGCCACGGTCAGCAGGTTGCGCAGGCCCGACGCGTCGCCGCAGCTGACCAGCACGGCAGGCAGCGGATAGATCATCGTTCCGGGTTTCCAGTTCTGTTTCATAATCGAAAAATCAACGGTTCACGATGCAAAGATAGCGCAATCCGCGCACACTTTTTGCCGGATTTCATTATCTTTGCAGGGATAACCCCCTCGGGGAAACAAAACGAAAACGATCATACGATGAAAGCATCCTATCTCGGCCTCGAACTCTCGGGCCCGGTAATCGTCAGCAGCTCGCCCTATACCTCCGACATGCGCCAGATCGAACTCTGCGCCCGCCACGGCGCCGGGGCCGTGGTGCTGAAGTCGATTTTCGAAGAACAGATCCTCCAGCACGCGGCGGCGCTGAGCGACGTGTCGGACTCGGTGTACGGCGATGCGGAGTTCTATCTCTTTCGCTACCTCGGCGACGACTACAAGAGCCGCTTCCTGCACCTGATCGGCGAAGCGAAGGAGGTTCTGCCGGTCATCGCCAGCATCAACTGCGTGGCCGGCAGCGACGAGTGGATCGACTACGCGCAGCAGATGGCCGGCGCAGGCGCCTCGGCCATCGAGCTGAACATCTTCCTCCAGCCCACCGACCGCCACGCCTCGACGCAGGAGATCGAACACGCCTACACCCAGATCGCGGGCCGCGTGGCCCACGCCGTGCAGGTGCCCGTGTCGGTCAAGATGCCGATGCGGCTGACCAACGTGCTGGCCGCGGGCGACGCCCTCCACGGCTGCGGCGTGCGCGGCCTGGTGCTCTTCAACCGCTTTTTCGAACCCGACGTGGACATCGAACGCATGGATTTCGTGGAGAGCTCGCCCTACAGCGACGCCTCCGAGATACGCAACGTACTGCGCACCACGGCGCTCTGCTCGGCCGAACTGCCGCAGCTCGACCTCTCCGTATCGACGGGTGTGCACGACGGCGCCGCCGTGGTCAAGGCGCTGCTCTGCGGCGCCCGCGCCGCGCAGGTGTGCACCGCGATCCACCTCCACGGCTTCGAGGTCATCGGCGAAATGAACCGCTTCGTGGACGAATGGGCCGCGCGCCACGGCTTCGCCTCGATCGAGGACTTCCGCGGCCGCATGAACTTCCGCAACAGCGACTCGCCGCTCTTCCAGCGCGTGCAGTACATGAAGTATTTCCCCTCGTTCGCCCGCTGACCGCACACACGCACCCCGCCGCCTCGGGCCCGGAACGATTCCGGGCCCG
>OFFF01002465.1_pt1 | contig 10364 bp, 9 predicted proteins | sample 1521301 | NCBI WGS metagenome assembly OFFF01 (sample SAMEA3504101, study PRJEB24116) | mouse gut metagenome | biome: mouse gut; feature: mouse-associated habitat; material: faeces | place: Denmark | collected 2011
TGATGCAATGATAATAATACATTCACCAGCAAATAATCTTGGAATGGAGAAATCATTTAGATACTTTAGTAATGAATGAGAAACAGAAAAAGATTCAAATGAAAGGATTAAGAGCAATTGTGTATTTAATTCCGATTTACTTGGCATTTGGTATGAAAAACATATTATTTGGAATTTGGAATTATGAACCGGCTTTTATGCTTAATAGCAAAGGTGGTAGATATGAAAACAAACAATTACTTTAAGCATGAAACAGCAATAATAGATGATAACGTCATAATTGGAGACAATTCAAAGATTTGGCATTTTTCTCACATTCAATCTGGAGCTATGATAGGATCTTCATGCGCCCTTGGCCAGAATGTTAACATATCCAATAATGTAACGATTGGCGATGGAGTAAAGATTCAGAATAATGTATCTGTTTACGAGGGGGTGACAATAGAGGATTATGTATTCTGCGGACCCAGTTGTGTTTTCACAAATGATCTAACGCCGCGTTCACGTTATCCTAAGAACCATAAATATCTCCCTACTACCATCCGTCACGATGCGACATTAGGGGCGAACTGCACTATCGTCTGTGGTCATGAGATTGGTCATCATGCCACAATTGCTGCAGGGGCTGTAGTGACAAGTAATGTGAAGCCTTATGCCCTAATGGCCGGTGTTCCCGCAAAGCAGATCGGGTGGGTCTGTGAGTGTGGGCAGGTTCTGCGAGAAAATGATGAAGGGATATTCATATGTCCGAACTGTGGAAGACGGTATAAGGCTGTGGATGGAGAATTGGTAGAAGCGATATGAGAAGTTTTTATTGTGTTCTTTATGATGACAGTAGAAAATTGTTTGAGTTTTCGGATCAATATCTGATGATACAGAATTCATGAATTCTGTAGTAGATGGGCAGAATGAGGGTTTGAGTATTCACTGTGGAACTATCATGGCATCAAAAGTAAGATCGATAGAAGAGTTGAAGGTTGACGATGATCCACTAAGATACAATTATCACGATGGGTTGATTAAGGAACTGCAGAAACACCACAATACTATGTTTCGATTTTTTTTCTATAAATGGTAAGCTTTTTTATGCCGTAAATCTTCTTAGAGAAGGACAGATTTCTAACGAGGAAGATGAAATTAAGAAGGCTATTTCAAAATTGCAAGCAACAATAATTGATTTAGAAGCAAATTCAAATATAGAGGAGGTTTCTTATTCCTATGTTTGCGTAAAACCCGATGTCGAATGCAAACATATCAATGAGGTAGTTGAAAAGGTATTAGAAAGAGAGCCAGTCGTATAGTAGAGTTATCATCGTATTGTGATTTAATCTCAATGGGGGCTAATTCCCTGACGCTTGCGACGAGAAGCCGCATTTATGCGGACGGTTTGCGTCTTTGAGCATCATGCGAAAAGGTGCAAATCCGTTGGGCGTAGCGAAGCGATACCCAGCTCGCACAGTGAGGCAAACGTCCAGTGGACGTTTGATGGCTCTGCCCCGGGGATGTTCATTAAAGAATTTTAAAGGAGACAAATAAAATGGGAAATATTCAATTCAGAGATTTACAAATACAATATAAACATATAAGGAATGCAGTAGATAAGAATATACAATCCGTAATATCTTCTGCTCATTTCATCTCCGGCTCAGAGGTAAAAAAATTAGAACAAACACTGGCATCCTATGTGGGCGTTAAACACTGCATATCATGTGCCAATGGAACAGATGCTATAAGTGTCGCATTATTATCACACGGCGTAGGAGCCGGCGATGCTGTATTCGTTCCAGACTTTACTTTTTTCAGTTCAGGAGAATGTCCAGCAACTATCGGAGCGACTCCTGTTTTTGTGGATGTAGAGAAGGATACTTACAACATTGATCCTTTATCACTTGAATCAGCGGTAGAGAAGATTATAAGCGAAGGTCAATTAAAACCTCGTGCCGTTGTTGCTGTGGATCTTTTCGGCCAGCCGTTCGACGTCCCGGCGATCCGAGCAATCTGTGATAAGTTTGGATTACTTTTATTAGAGGATGCAGCGCAGGGCTTCGGTGGAAGTTATAAAGATTCAACTGGAAAAGTACACATGGCCTGCTCTCTAGGTGACATCGCAACCACATCTTTCTTCCCAGCAAAGCCGCTAGGTTGCTATGGGGATGGTGGTGCGATATTCACAAACGATGATGGGATTGCTTTACTCTGCCGTTCAATCGCCGTGCATGGTAAGGATACGCAGAATCTCAATGATCCAAATGCTAAATATAATAATATTAGACTTGGCATGAACAGCCGTCTTGATACATTGCAAGCAGGTGTTTTGCTTGGCAAATTTGATGTGTTCAGAGATGAAGAACTGAATAAAGTGAATCGTGTGGCGAATCATTATTCAGAGTTATTATCTGATGTAGAAGGTCTCGGATTACCAACGGTACAAGAAGCTATGTATAGTTCTTGGGCTCAATACACCGTACAGTTACCTGAGCAGCCTTCTGATAATGAACAGATTGAGTATAGAAAGAGAGTGCAGACTCAACTGAAAGCGGATGGTATTCCAACAAATATCTATTATATCAAGCCTATGCATCTGCAGGGTGCATTTGAGGGAACCAGAAGTGCGGATGCTGAGTGTCAGACGACTGAGAAGCTCTGTAGTACTGTTTTATGCTTACCGATACATCCTTATTTGGAATATAGAGAGGTAGAATTTATAGCAGAGAAACTTAAAGCGGCGTTATAAGCATTCGTCAGTCCCCTGTGTCCCCCACCTTACTTGAAATTTGCAAATAGCAAATTGGATTGAAATGAAAATAAAGGAGTGGAATGGAAAAACCAAGAAAAAACGAAATATGATCCTGAGAAGATCATGACAGAACTACTGAAGGCAGTAACGGAATCCTATTTGGAAACAAAGGAATTGAAACGGACAGCGGAAGAGTTTTTCATGTCAACAATCAAGATTCGTAAACTGCTAATCAAAGATGGGGTGTACAACAGTGAACAGTCTGCTCCTCTCGAAGGGCAAGATGCTAGAGAAAATCCAGATGATCACAGGGCTTAAGAAATCATCCGTCAATGGTTTCTGCCATACACAAAGATGACTTATAAACCGGATGAGGTTTCGCTGAATGCGGAGCTGATCAATCTGTTCTGTGAGCAGAAAAAGGCTGTGCGAGCTTTGATGAAAAGGAAGAATGAGAGGAGCCTTTGGAATACCGTTGTTGCATTTCAGAATTATCCATTCCATACGGCAACAGGGCTGCCATATGTGTACGAACTGAAGAAAGGACGGGACGGAGAACATAACCGGGAACTGATCGTAAGCAAGTGCAAGGAAAGTAAGCGATGAATAACTTATCGTTTTTACATTTTCTAAAACCTGAATCCGTGAAAACTGTTGTTTTATGAAGCCAATCCTAAATCGGATTGGCTTATTCTTGATAAATGATCCTTTAAAGACAGTATTTTAATGAATGATGATTGATTTTGGCTCTAAATGACGGTTAGGAATACGGGAAAACCTTAAAAAAGGGTATACTTTCCAGCCTCTTGAATACGCCGCCCAAAAATGTGATTAAATAAATCATTTGTGTGTCCCCTCCTTCGGGACCTCAAACCGAACACAAGTCCCCTTCCCCTCCTGACTGACAATCGTCAGCCCTTCATTCCCAGGATAAGTCAGCACAAGCCTCTTATGCGTATTCTTCATCCCGATATGATGTTCCTGTTCTTCCGCAGACTGCAGAGATTCCCGGATCTGCTGCAGTCTATTCTTTTCAATCCCCACCCCATTATCCAAAATATGAAACTTTAAAACCTCCCCTTTCTCAAAAATCTTAATCCGAATCACCAGAGAATCCGAAGGGCAGCGGATGCTGTAATGGATGCTGTTCTCAAGCAGAGGCTGAAACAGCAGACGGATCACGCGATAGTTTAAAATCGAATCATCATAATCCCACAACAGCACAATCTGCCCGGGGTGGTGGAATTTCTGGATTTCCATGTATTCTTTGCAGGACTGAATTTCGTCCTTTAAAGAAACGGAAGTTTTAGAGTCGCTGAGTGCATACCGGAGGATATCAGAAAGCGCATGGACCAGCCTGCTCGCAGGAGCAAGGTATCCTTCATTCTTTACGATTTCCATATCAATCGACTGCAGGGTATTAAAGAAAAAATGCGGGTTGATCTGAAGCTGGAGTGCCTTCAATTCGCTGATTGTCTTTTTCAACTGCCATTCTTTTAGCTGCATGGTCAGCATATTATTCCGGACAAAAGTAAAGATGACCCGGTTTAAAATCAAATTGTATTCATCCAGTTTTTCCGCATCTATAAATTCCCCGCTGTCATCCAGAGAAAGAGTTCCCCTTTCTGCACACCAGAGTATATCCAGCAGTCGTTCAATCTGATGAAAATTTTTATTGGTCAGATACAGGCTGAATAAAAGACACAGTACCGCGGCGGCGAGGCATCCGATGACCACACAATAAAGAATATTGGTAAGCAAGAAATAATCCGTACCTATTCAAAATCACCAATATTTGCTAAACTGTGCCTTAATGAGAGTTGATCTTTTATATCATCACCAAGTTATCTGTACTTTGACAAAAAAAATCCACCCAGCAGTTTCTGCTAAGTGGACGCACCTGGACGATTTGTACGACAGGACTCCGGTATGGATTCTGACCATGGTAATAGTTGCTGGAGATCTTCTTTTGACGGGAATGGCCCCAGATCTTTCATACGTTCCAGTATGTAAGCCACATAGTCATATGGCTTAAGCCCATTCAGTAACGCCGTCTCCGTGATGCTGTATACGGTCGCGCTGGCCTCCGCGCCTTTGATGCTTTTGGAGAACAGCCAGTTGCGGCGGCCAATGGCAAAGTTCTTGATCGCCCTCTCCGCGGCCGAGTTATCGATACTCAGATGTCCGTCTTCCAGATAGGCTTTGAGGTATTTTTCCTGATTTAAAGCGTATAAAACGGCCTCTCCTATTTTAGAAGACCTGTTTACAGAGCCTTCTAAAGTATGCAGCCATCCGAAGAAAGCCTCTAAAAGCGGTTTTGACTGCTTCTGACGCTCAGCATATCTTTCCTCAGGAGATTGGTTACGGATCAGTTCCTCTATTTTATAAAGCATGCCAATCCGTGCCATTGCCTGGTATGCAGTTGTTTCTTTCAGCTGTTCTTTGGTAAAGCCCTTTTTCAAAGGGGTCAGGGCTTCATCAAACCGCCGCCTTGCGTGTGCCATGCACCCTGTCACGGTGATCTGCTCCGGGAGGCCGTGGTAAGCCTGGTATCCATCACAGGTCAGATAGCCACGGAACTCATCCCCCAGGAATTCCACCGGATGGTATCCACCCCTGGTCCTTTCATATTGGAAGAGGACCATCCGTGGGGATCCGCTGTATTCATCCGTAAGATACACCCACATCCAGTTCTGGGTTGTCCCTTTTTGCTCGGGCTCATCGATCACCTGGAGTCGGGTTTCATCACAGTGGATATATCTGCTGCGCAGGAATTCTTCCCTCATCAGGTCATAGATCGGCTGCAGGTACCGTTTTGCGCACAGGATGATCCAGTTGGCCATGGTCTTTGTTGACAGGTTCAGGTTATATCTTGCGAACTCCCTCTCCTGTCGCGCAAGCGGCATCCCGTTCACATATTTCGCATTCATAATGCCGGCAACGAGGGATGGTGTCGCAACACTGCCTTTGAGAAGTGACGGATCTTTCTGCGGGCGCTTCATCATCCCGCATTTGGGACAGGCATAAACATAGGTGGTCTCCTCCACCACTTCAAATCGGGCAGGGATGAATTTCAAATATTTTACGGTCTCCGTAGTCACCACTTTATATTTTGTCCCACATTCAGGGCAGAATCTGTCGTTTCCTTCTAATTTATGTTTGATCACTTCTGTGGTTTCAAAAGCGGAAAGGTCCTCTTCCTTTTTTCCGGTTGGTTTTTTACGTTTATAAGATTTTGGATGGATCTCCTCCATCTCTGGCTCGGCTGCATTGGGATCGGCCTCCTGCTCCGCCTCATTGAACAGGTCCATCTGCTCATAGCCTTCCGCGTATTTTTCGCTGGAAGAGCCAAACTGCTTCCTCTGCGCAAGTGCCAGCCGATCCGAAAGCAGTGCATTCATAAACTCCAGTTCCTTCGTTTTTTCTTTCAGGAGCTGGATCTCTGTTTCCTGTTTTTTCTGATGCACCTGCATGGCCTGTATCAATGTGATGATATTCTCTTTGCTCATATCCTGCAATTGTTTTTCAGAAAAAAGCGGTTCCATGATCCAGCCCTCCTATCTCTTGTGGTCTGAGAAAAGTATATCATGAAACCGCTCTGTTTTCGAGAGGAAACCGGATGGAAAAACAGAGGAAAATTCATTGAAAACTGCCACTTTTTCAGCTTTTTGCGAATTGACAGGAAAATCGGTGTAGATTAGATTGTGATCTTCGGATGATGTTCCTCAAAAGCGCCTTTTGGGTCGAGGGACAGTCCATCACATAACCAATGAATTTCCTTTAAGGTCACTTTTTTCAACTCATCCGGCGTATCCGGCCAGCGGAAGTAATTGCGGTCGAGCCGCTTCATCAGGATCCAGAAACCGGATCCGTCCCATTGAAGGATTTTGATGGATGTCCGTCTGCGGTTACAGAAGGCGAACATGCAGCGGGAATACGGATCCAGATGGAATTTTAGCTTTATGATCGCGGCCAGGCCGTTATAGCTCTTGCGCAGGTCTGTACTGCCGCAGGCCAGGTATACGGTGGTCCCGCCTGACAGGTCAAGCATAATTTTTTAGTGTGTGGATCAAAGAGGCCATCAGTTCACACGGGCAACCGGTGCTGACCTCTATCCGGATACTTTCTGGAAGATGGATCGTTATGGAAGGATACTCCGACAACGGTTGGGAGGAAACCTCTAACTCAGAAGGGAGTCTGGCAAAGACTGGTTCCATCCCTTGATCCAATTCGGAAGGCTTCTGCATTTGTTTTCTGATCCAATAACTGAAAGTCGACAGGGGGACTTGATTTTCCTGACACCATTCTTTTCTTGACAATCCGCTTTTTTGGAAATCCTGAATTCGCTTCATCCAGAAATCTTCTTTTGTAAGGTTCGTTTCATTCATAGGCAATACCTCCCTTGATTTGGAGCTATTGTATCAAAAATGATGGAGGATTCATAGATACGGATTATTTCGTGCTTACGAATATTGTACAGCAGGCGGTAAATGTCCCGGGAAGGAACAAGGGATAAAAAATGCAGGTCATAATCGGGGTAGGTAAATTCCGTCAACACATAGGAATGCTTGTTGTATTTTACAGAAGACAGATAGTGTCCTGTATCTGTCAGCGGAAGGGAAAGCTGTTCATGAATCCCCTGATCCGGTTTGAAATGCAGTTTGTCCGCATTTGCATTTGAAAACAGCACATGGCCCTCTGAGTTTGTGACAAATATGGACTCATTGGGATAGTTTTCAAGAGAGGACAAAAGTTCGGACAAAACAGACTGATTTAAGTTCACAACAAGAACACCGCCATAATAGCGGATTCTTCTGTAAATAGTGATCGCCGGATGCTCCTTTTCAAAATGATAATTCTGGAAGGAACGCAGAACGATCCATTTATCCTCATCCGGGGTGTGCTCCTTGAAGTCGCTGAGCCATTGCCGGTCAGCAGAATCCTGGATGGAGGTCAGCTTTTCAGTGGTCTGAAAGAAGTAATCTTTCTCATTCGGAAAGTAGACATATACAGAATTAATGTAGGAAAAACTGGATTTTAAGTTTTCAAGAATATTGAACATAATATTTTTCGTTACATTTTCTTTATAATTCATCGAATTTTGATTCAAAATCCGGTACATGGACATGGAAATCCCACTGTTCGTATTCATCATATCAGCAATATCGTCCCCTTTTGCAAGGATTTCTTCCATGAGCTGGCTGCTGGCCTGAAACGAGCTTTGGGCCTGAGTATTGGAATTTTCGCGGATTTGAAAAAAGGAATATACGGTTAATAAAAGGCCGATGATGATTACAGGCAGAGAAAAAATAAAAAAATAGCGGGTAAATTTGTGGATAAAATATTTTTGCTTCATAAAACAAACACCTGGCCTTTTCTGGTAAAGAATTGTACACCTAAGGATATCCCATTATGGCCATTCGGCCGTTTCATAAGGTATGAATCACCGGGCAAGCACCGCCCGCTGTTCACTCCATCGCTGCGCCGGAGTCAGTCAGCGATGCAGCCGGTCAGCTTTTCTCCCGGTCTCCGGAAATACAATTTCTGTATTCTCGCGGCGTGACTTTAAAATATTGTTTAAAAGCACGGGTAAAATTCTTTGGATTATCATATCCTACCATCAATGAGATCTCATAGGTTTTGAACTTCACATCATTTAATAATTGGGCCGCTCGTTCCATCCTGCACCGGGTTAAATAGTCTGAAAATGTGGACTGTGTTATTTTATGGAATAACTTTGAAAAATAACCGGGGCTCAGATGAACGTATACGGCAGTATTTTCCAGAGAGGCATCACACAAATGATTTTCTACATATTCTTTTGCCATTGCAATAGCTTTTGCCACACTTCCTGCAGCACCAATGTGATTATCTTTAATAAGCACTCCATCAGTAAGATTGTATCTGTGATTGTATGCTCCACCAATTTTTACAGCATATTTTTCAAAAAATCTCATATTTGGTGTAGTTTTTCTTGTGTCAAGCAATTTTGTTTTGTATCCTTCCAACTGTTTTACGCACGCATTTGTAAAAGTTGCAATGCCACTCATTCTTTGCAAGTAATTTAGTGCAATTCTTTCAGAAGACAACAAAACGCTGATATTACCAGTTATTGTTCCCAACAATTCGCCTTTTGTGATAGTTTGTCCGTCAATTTTTTTGATGTCAAACTTAACATTTTCGTCCACAATGGTAAAACATCTTTTGAAAACATCAATACCACACAAAATGCCATCTTGTTTCGCAATCAATTGCACCTCGCCCATCATATCATAAGGCATAATTGCATTGGTTGTTACATCCTCAGAAGTTATGTCCTCTTGCAACGCAGACAAAATATATTTATCCACATTAGCCTTTAATGTTACACCATTTATCATAAAACACCTCATCATTCTTTTTTATTTCTTCAAGCACCAATTTTTTGTTTTCAGATTGCCATTTTTCAACATCAGCATATTTTGCGAGGTCAATGTCAACTTGCTTTATATCCACCGACCAGCTATCGTAATTTATCACTCTTGCGCAATTTTTTGCAAAAGTCAAACTTTCAAGCAGCGAGTTGCTTGCCAATCTGTTTGCGCCATGCACTCCATTGTTTGCAGTTTCTCCAACAGCATACAAATGCTTAAGTGATGTTACCCCACAAATATCAGCACGAATTCCACCCATCAAATAGTGCTGTGCTGGCACAACGGGAATTGGCTGTTTTGTGACATCAAAGCCTTCTTCCAAGCATTTATTGTATATATTAGGGAAATGATGCAAAATTTCATCTTTTGAAATATCGCTGAAATCCAACCAAACATGCTCTGTGTTATCTTTTTTCATTTGTTGCAAAATAGCACCTGCAACAATGTCTCTTGGCAACAATTCATTAACAAATCTTTCGCCATTTTTGTTAAGCAACTTTGCTCCCTCTCCTCTTACTGACTCAGATATCAAAAATCTTCTGCCTTTTGCTTTTGAAAAAAGCACAGTAGGATGAATTTGAATGTAGTTTATGTTTTTCAATTCCACACCATTTCTGATAGCAATGGCAAAGGAATCTCCCGTAATATGCCCAAAGTTTGTAGAGTTTAAAAACAAACCTCCTAAACCACCAGTTGCAAAAACAACATCTCTCGCGTAAACTGGCTGTGGGTTCTTTTGATTTTCTTTTACAATTACGCCACAACAAATTTTGTCCTGTTTGATAATATCCATCACAAGTGCAAATTCTTTGATTGTAACATTTTCAAGTTCCTTCACTCTGTCATAAAGTTTAGAGGTAATTTCCTTGCCTGTAACATCTTGGTGGTGCAAAATGCGAAAAGTGGAATGTCCACCCTCTCTAGTATAGTTCAAACTACCATCGGCGTTTTTGTCAAAATCCACACCTTTGCCAATCAAATCGCTAATAATTTCCTTTGATTGCCTTATCATATCATCCACGGCAATCATATCATTTTCGTATCTGCCTGCGCGCATTGTATCTTCAAAATATGGTTTATAGTCTGCCTCGTCAAGCAAAGTGCAAATGCCACCTTGTGCCAAATAAGAATCACAATTCAGCACTTCGTCTTTTGTAAGTAGCAACACCTTTTTGTCCTTTGAAAGTTTAAGGCAAGTATACAATCCTGCAACA
>OFFF01002468.1_pt1 | contig 10359 bp, 7 predicted proteins | sample 1521301 | NCBI WGS metagenome assembly OFFF01 (sample SAMEA3504101, study PRJEB24116) | mouse gut metagenome | biome: mouse gut; feature: mouse-associated habitat; material: faeces | place: Denmark | collected 2011
CAGGCGTCTTTGAGGTTGTAGTCGGTGATAAGATTTTGATAGAGGCTGTGGTATGACCAGCAGGGAAATATTGTATTCATTCAGTACATTTACAGAAACGCCGGCGTTTTTGCTCTGAACAGATGATTTGATATATTCAAGGAGGATGAAAATGGATCTGAAAAAATTCACCTGGACAAGGGAACCGGAACATTATGAAATAAACCAGGACACAATCGAAATTGTCACAAAGCCTCATACAGACCTGTGGCAGAGGACGTATTATCATTTTCAGAATGACAATGCTCCGGTGCTGCAGATGGAAACGGAGGAGCAGTACTTCAGCTTTGTGGTGAAGACGGAATTTCACGACAGCCATCATCGGTTTGACCAGTGCGGCATCGTGATGTACTTAGACAGCGAGAACTGGCTGAAGGGCTCCATCGAATATGAAAATGACGAGTTCCAGCATTTGGGAAGCGTTGTGACCAACAACGGATATTCGGACTGGGCGACAACGGAGATTGACGCCTCTGTAAAATCCATGTGGTATCGTTTCAGCCGGAGGGAGGATGATTACTGCATCGAGTGCTCTGCGGACGGGACTGCATTCAGCCAGATGCGGATCTGCCATATGCACCAGGGGAAGGGGAAGATCCGGTTCGGCATCTACGCATGTTCCCCGGAGGATTCTTCCTTTAAAGCGGTATTTTCCAATCTGCAGATCACAGAATGCCAGTGGAAAGCGCATGACGGGCAGCAGCCGGATTAGTCAGATATCCTGCAAGCAGCTTTTTCTATACTGTGAATGAAAAGGAAAATGCATGTGAAGAAAATATTAGTTGTTGAAGATGACCTGGCCCTGAGCGCAGGTCTGTGTTTTGAACTGGATACAAGCGGCTACCTGACCGTGCCGGAAGGCGCGCCGTTTTTTGGAGGACGAGCACTTTGACCTGGCCATTCTGGATGTGAACCTTCCGGATGGAAACGGCTTCGACCTCTGCCGGGAGATTAAGGCTGCTGCTGCGGATCTGCCGGTCATATTTCTGACCGCAAAGGACCTGGAGGAGGATGTACTGAACGGCTTCGACCTTGGCGCGGACGACTATATTACCAAACCCTTTCATACCCAGATCTTAAAGCGGCGGATTGAGGTCGCGCTGCGCCGCGGCAATTCCGGCGCGAAGGCTGTGGAGGACGGTTACGACGACGGATTTCTGCGTCTGGATTTTCAGGCGCTGACGGCTGTCCGCAGCGGGGAGAAGCTGAACATTACGCCCAATGAATACAAGCTGCTGCGGCTTTTGACCGCCAACGCGGGAAATATCGTGACACGGCAGACTTTGCTGGAAAAGCTGTGGGACTGTGATGAAAATTATATTGACGACCATACGCTGACTGTCACCATGAACCGGCTGCGGGCAAAGATCGAGGAGGAAGGCCATTCCTACATCCGGACGGTCAGGGGGATGGGGTATATCTGGACAGGCGGGAAGTAAAAAAAGGGGCGCTGTTTATGGAGAACAGAGATGGGCAGAATGAAATTTTTATCTGAAAAAAGGATACTGATGTCCACGGCCCTTGTGCTGATTCTGTGCGGAAGCCTGTGGGAATATATTCCGTCCGGATGTCTGCACGTGCTTCTGCCGGCAGCAGGAGTCCTCATATTTGTTTTTGTTTTTCTGTGGGATGGGCGTCAGAAAAAGGAGCAGTCGGATTTTGCAAATGATATCTGCGGGACGGTGGATGCCCTCATGAACGGGGAATCTCCGGAGAATTACCAGCCCTATGAGGATTCCCAGGTATCGAAGGTTCAGGGGAAGCTTTTGCAGTATTATGACAGAATGCAGCAGGGAAGGGAACAGAGCGAGCAGGATAAGCAGACGATTCAGGAGCTGGTCAGCGACATTTCCCATCAGGTAAAAACTCCGATTGCGAATATCCGGATGTTTACCAATATTTTGCAGCAGCATCGGTTATCTGACGAAAAACGGGCGGAATTTCTCGACACCATGACCGGGCAGATCAACAAGCTTGATTTTCTGATGCAGTCTCTGATCAAGATGTCCCGCCTGGAAACCGGGACATTTACGCTGCATATGGAAGAGGGCAGCCTGTACAATACCATCGCCCAGGCGGTGAACGGCATCTGGGCAACGGCGGATCAGAAGCAGATCCGGATCGACGTTGCGTGCGACAGCCATGCGGTTGTGAGGCACGATGCCAAATGGACCGCGGAAGCGCTGGGAAATATCCTGGATAACGCGGTAAAATATACGCCGAAGGGCGGAAGCATTTCGATCCGCGTGCGTCCGTGGCAGTTTTATACCCGCATTGATATCACGGATACCGGAATCGGAATTGCCGCCGGGCATTACAACGATGTGTTTCAGCGGTTTTACCGGGCGGAGGAAGTGGCGGGGGAGGAAGGCGTCGGACTGGGACTGTACCTGGCGCGCGGCATCATTACCCGGCAGAAAGGGTATGTCAGCGTGAAATCGAAGGTGGGGGAAGGGACGACGTTTTCGGTGTTTTTGCTTCAGTGAAATGCGCGGTCATATAAAAGAGATTGTCACATAAGGGAAATGCAAAATAACTTTTCCGGTTTATCCGGGTTAGGTATTATCAAAGTGCATATTCCAGTACCCGTTTAAGCAATTTAAGCATGAGGATTAATTGGGAATATGATATTCGTAATACGAATTATGAGTTATTTTAGTTAAGAAGTAAGAGTTATCAATAATCACTATGGCGGGTTTACAGGAACTGCCATAGTTTCGTGGTTATATGAGGAGATGCTTTATGAATACAAATATGAATACCAGTTATCAATCCGTAACAAATTATGAAGGAGCGGTCAGCAGACGGAGGAACTCTACGCAGGCTCCGTACTCGGCGGCAAAGACTCCCGGAGATGCACAGCAGAAAGAAATCCCTGCTTCAAAAGACGAGGTGCTGATATCCAGAACAGCTCCCGGCCAGGCAGAGAGCCGGATTCAAGAAGCAGAGGATCAGACGACCTATTTTCAGCCGGAGCAGAAGCCTGAGCTGCAGTTGAAAAGCGGAATACTTTCCTCCACTGATAAGACATTTATACAGCTGGCAGGACAATACCGCGACCTCACAAAAGATCGTTCCACATGGCCCAGTATCAAAGAACTGGAGCTGCTGACAAACCGTGCCGTACGGCAGGAAACAGAACAGACAGTGGAAGGTCTGCTTAAGGAAAATGGAATCCAGATTCCAGAAGGGCAGTCCCTCCGCCTGACAGTAGATTCCTGCGACTACTATATCCGGGTGGAAGGGCTGGAGGATAAATCGCTGGCAGAATCAATTGAAAAGGTACTGAACCAGGGGCAAAATGGATTCAATTTATTTACCCATATCCAAAGATGCGCGCCGTCAAAATTCGGATATGATAACCCTTCCCAATATAACTCGGAGACAGCTGAAAAATCCGTAATCTACCATCTTGTGAAAGAAATGACAGGCTATGACCTTCGTGAGCTTCAAAATGAAGACGGAAAGTTTTATACGCCGGATGGGAGCGATCTGTGGCTGGAGTTAAAGGAAAAAGCCGAAGCCTATTCTCCGTTCCAGCTGGAGAAATATCAGGAAGGCTATGAGAAGCTGGCGAAAACCGGATGGGAAGGCTCTCCGGATTATGCCCTGAGCCTGGAGTACATTGACGGACATTTGCTGGATATTGATACGGAATATGGTTATGGCGTCGGCCAGACGGACTGGCAGGAGGAATTTCTTCCGAATCTGCCTGCGGAAGCGGAAGGTGAAGAGGAGGAAACGATACAGGAAGAGAACGCGTCACAGGAGCAGACGGAAGCAAAAACTACCGGGGAAGTATCACAGGATGAAACGGTTTCCGGGAAAGCAGCAGACCCGAATCTGGCATTTCCCAAATTTAATCCGGCGCTTAAGTATGCAAAGTACCTGAAAGTATTGGACGAATATTATGAAAAACAGAACGAAGAGAACCTGAGATTTGCAAATCCGTCACAGCATATCCGTGATAAATACTATAATCCGAAATCCCCCTATTATATTCGTGGATTGTCACCACTGGAACGGGAGATTGGGATGGAGCAGGAGATTGGGATGCTGTGCGGCAGGGAGCCGTCTCTTAATAGTTACGATCCGGTGATCCAGAGGACATTTGGGGGCTGTAATTCCTTTCAGGCCGATCAGGAATACAATCAGGAAATGCGGGGACAGATCAATGACTGTATCAACCAGATCTTTTCCGCAAACGGAATTGTAATCCCTGACGGCACAGAACTGCATCTGACAGTAGATCCGTATGATTACAGGATCCATGCGGAGGGAGTGGGAAAAGAGCTTGCCGCGGAGATTGAGTCTGCATTGAATTTCGGAGAGAATGGTCATTCTCTGTACAACCATATTTCATACTGCAATCAGAGCAATATCAATATAGGGCAGCAGGGATCAAACCAGTATGTGCAGGGGGATAAGGCGAAAGCAGCAGTCTACCATATGGTAAAACAGCTTACAGATTATGATCTGAGAACGCTGGAAAATAAAAACGGCAGATTCTATACTCCTGACGGCAGCGATCTGTGGGAGGTTCTTTCGAATAAATATAAGGAAATGGCTGAAAGCGGAGAGGCAGTCTCCTTTAGGCTCGAAGATTATTACGATCAATACCGGCGAATCGCAAAAGAAGGATGGAACAGGGGAATTGACGCGGTTCTTACGATAGGATACAAAAATGGAGCACTGTTTGATGCCGCTGTATAATTGACAGTAACAATAACATTCAAGTTTCTGTTTTAACACTTTCCTCTTCAATAATGATATGCAATCGTATTAGTTACATGCTGGATGAAGCTAATATACTGTGTGAGAGTCCAGAAACCCATTGAACGGGTTTGTTTTCCCATTACTCCCGCCTTTTTGCATGGATTTGGGGGAAGGCTGTAATAGGTAACTGCATAATTAAACAGGATGCTAACCATGATTTTGTAGATTCGTCATAATATGCTGGCATCTTATCATCTTCCTTTCATTCCTGCACGTGGCGGTGTCTTTTGAAATGAATGGAAATGTCAAAATGTCAATAAATGGTTTGACAATGCTTTTAATATTGTCTATAATATATTTGACAAGAGAACCGTTGGCCAGCGTACACCTGACCGCCAGAAAAATAAGTGTTATAAAGAATAGCGCCTTACTTTACCAGAGCAGGGGCGCTATTTTTTACGTATTTGCGCCGGCGCAATTCTCCCGGAGCAGGACAGGCTAAAATGTCCACCCCTGACTCCCGATCAGGGAGGTTTTCGCGCTAAAAAGCGAATACGGCCCCAGGCAAAAACTGGCTCCGACTCGACATCAAGCCGCACTCGTCCTGCTGGACGAATGCAGAACGCAGATCTGCTTCCTGCTCAGCACATTGAAAATAATATATCTGCCAAGGGAACCGTTGGGGCGTTATGTCAGCCGCCGGACGAAAGAAAGGGGGGCTGGTGCTATGGTTACATATTCGGATTTATTCCAATTTGTGATTATGCTTTGCGCAGTAATAACTCTTGTTATTTACACCTGCTCTATAGCCTTGTTCTGGCCGGGGGCATTTAACTGTTCAAAAAGATGGTTTACCTTTATCGCTTTATCGTCTAAAAGTTCAATTTGTGTAAAATTATGGTCAAGGCTTGGTTTCACCTACCTTTTAAAGATAGCATATTTGCAGATAAAATTTCAAGGATATAATTATATTTAAAAAAATGGGCTGGATACTGGTTCAGTGAAATGCGCGGTCACATAAAAGGGATTGTCACATAAGGGAAATTGTGGTAAATTGTCATAGGGAAAACAAAGAGCCAAAGGCGGCTTGCCCCTCCGTTTTTTTACGGAGGGAATAAATGCCCTCCGGACGAAAGAAAGGAGGGATTGCCAATGTATGTAACATATGCTGACTTATTTCAGTTTTGTATATTCATTTGCGCCCTTATCGGATTGTGTTATACGATTTTTAAGGGAAAAAAGAAATAGCCGCCACTACCACACTAGTGACGGCTTGCCTATAATGTAATAGGTAAGTTCCAAAACGAGGGGTAGCCGCTTCTTTGCTTTCCCTCTATGTATACTATAGCATATTTGCAGATAAGATTTCAAGGATATAATTTTATTAAAAAAATGGACATCGTAACTATAAGCAAACTTAAAAAATATTTTGGAGAGGGTCCCCGCCAGGTAAAGGCTTTGGACGGGATCGACCTGACGATAGAAAAGGGCAGGTTTCTCTCCATCGTGGGGGCTTCCGGTTCGGGGAAGACCACGCTTTTGAATACAATAGGCGGCCTGTATGAGCCTACGGAAGGGACTGTGATCGTGGACGGGACCGACCTGTCGGAGCTGACGGAGGAGCAGTTGACCGTATTCCGGCGCAGGAAGATTGGCTTTGTGTTTCAGGACTATAATCTGGTGCCGGAGTTGACGATCCGGGAGAATATTTTGTTTCCGCTGGCAATGGACGACTCCCGCCCGGATGAAGTATTTTTCCGGAAAATCATACATTTGCTGGGGCTGAATGAGAGATTGAACCAGTACCCCCATATGCTTTCCGGGGGTGGGCAGCAGTGCGCCGCGATTGCCAGGGCATTGATCACAAAGCCAGCCATAATCCTGGCCGACGAGCCCACCGGGAGTTTTGACGCCAGGACCAGCCAGAATGTGGCGGGACTCCTGAAAATGACGGCGGAAACATTTCACCAGACCCTGATCATGATTACACACAACCAGGAGCTTGCCCAGCTTGCGGACCGGATGGTGCGCCTGCGGGACGGGAGGATAGTGGACGAATAGCGAATATAAAATGGAGCGTTCCGTAAAAAGCGGGACGCTTTTTCTGCTGTTCTCGGAATTGGCCGGATGCCCTTGGGTATCATTTATGCAACGTTACAAAAATGTACCTTTCCTGTACCTTCACTGTAACATTGGGATGTTATGATATCAGTCAGTAAGAACGATTACGAAATCACATACATCGGAGGTAAAGACCCATGAGAGAAATGTTGAAAACCCTCAACCGCCGCAGCTTTGCGGCCAACAGGCTGCAGAACCTGATCGCGGTGCTGGCCATCGCTTTGACTGCGGTTTTATTTACATCGGTCACGACGATCGGCATGGGAGTATCGGAATCCATGGCCGTCACCATGCAGATGCAGAAGGGCAGCAAGTCGGACGGCGATTTTCGAAATATGACGGCCGAGCAGTTTGAAATGCTGCAGCAGGCGGATTTTGTGGAGTCGGCCGGACTGAGGATGCCGATCACCTTTTTGTCAAATACAAAACGCCACAATGTGGAATTTGAGGTGCGGGATCAGGTTCAGGCGGATCTGACATTCAGCAGCCCCACCCACGGCCGGGCGCCGGAAGCGGAAAACGAGATCGTGGCTTCGGATCTGGCGCTGATGGATTTGGGCGCAGAGCCGGAGACAGGCGCGGAGGTAGAGATTGATTTTACAGTCCGGGGAGAGGAATACCATCTCACAATGGTGGTATCCGGATGGTATGAAGCCATAGGCGACCAGATGAGCACGATGTGGGCGGGAACGGCATTTCGGGACGCCCATCCGGAGATTTTCCGATTCACCTATGACCAGGACAGAGAACTGGCAGGAACGTATTTTTCTGATTTTACCGCAGACAGCGCGGTTGGGCTGCAGGATAAGATGGAACAGTTTGCCGTCCAGATGGGCGGAGACCCGTATGATATCAATGCGGACAATTCCCTTCCGGCGGTGGTCAATACCGTGACCAATCCGATTCCGGATATGGAACTCATTGCCATGGCAGCCGTGCTCGTCGTTCTGTTTACATTCTGCGGCTATCTTCTGATCTACAATGTATTTGACATTGCGGTGATGAAGGAAATCCGCCGCTACGGGCTTTACCGCACCATCGGGATGAGCAGGAAGCAGGTAAAGGGACTGATCAACCGGCAGGCATTCTGGCTGTCCTGCACGGGAATCCCGCTGGGGGAGGTGATCGGTTTCTTTGTGGGAAAATCGGCGCTGCCGATGATTATGGGACTTATGTCGATTGAGTACAGCAATGTTGCCATAGAAGTATCCCCTTCGCCGTTCATTTTCCTGGGGGCTGCATTGTTTACGGCGTTGACAGTGATTTTGAGCACCCGCAAACCGGTTCGTATCGCGGCTAATATTCCTCCGGTGGAGGCATTTCGGTATGTGGAAAACAATGCGGGAAACGGCTCCAAAAAGCGCGGAAAAAAAGCAGCGGCCCGGAAACAGTCCATGCCCGGCGCGGATCTTTCACATCTTGCATGGTTTAATCTGGGGAGAAATAAACGCCGCAGCGCATTTATCGTCATATCCCTGACCCTTTGCGTGACATTGCTCAACTGCGTCGGGACGGCGGCCGGCAGCATGGATGTGGAAAAACAGGTAGACTTTATGATACGGACGGATTTTGCCGTGACCGGTGCGGAAACCGGAAATATTTTGAAAGGCTTCCGGTTCCGGGAAAACGCTGTGGAGCCGTCGGTGATGGCGGCAATTGAGGCTCAGCCCGGGGTGAAGGATGCCGTGCCAGTCTATAAAAATACGGCGGAAGATACAAATGTGACTTATGAATTTGGCAGGGATATTTCGGCTGAGGAATATATTCATGAAGAAACAGAGATTCCGTTTCGCTGTGACAGAGAGGGCTTCACCTTTGGACTGGGGGATGACGGACGGCCGCTCTGCAACGTTTACGGGATGGAGGAAAGTACGGTTGCCCGGATGGATCTGCGGGAGGGGGAGACTGACGCCCGCGCCCTCTATGAGAAAATGATGCGCGGGGAGGGGATTCTGGCAGGGATAAATACCGACCGGGCGGATATGTCCCTGATGGAGGATTTTGATTTCATCCAGGTGGGCGACATGATTACAGTTTACAAGGATGGACAGAAGGCGATGGAGCTGCCTGTATTGGCGAAGGCCGCTCTGAACGGGGATGACCAGGAAATCGGCGTTTCTGTCAACGGGCCGACAAAGGTCGGCGGAGACGGGCTGTTCCTGTATTTGCCGACGGACATTTTTCAGGAACTGTATGACGAACCTGTAATTTATAAATACGCCTTTGATGTAGAGGAGGGTGAACAGGAGCATATGACCGCGTTTTTGGAAGATTATGTAAAAAATAATTCCGATATCTATTACATTTCTTCCCAATCCGCCCGTGAACATGCGGAAAATTTTCGAATGGTGATCCAGCTCGTAGGCGGGCTGGTGGGTGTGATCTTTGGATTTGCCGGCGTGCTGAACCTGATCAATACGCTGGTCACAACGATCCTGGCCCGCCGCCGTGAGTTTGCTGTCATGCAGAGCATCGGTATGACGGAGCGGCAGCTTACGAAAATGATGGTGTACGAAGGCATGTTTTACGCGGGAGGGGCGTGCGTCCTGGGAATCGTGCTGGGAGCAATTCTGGATCTGACGCTGGTGAAAGGAATGCTTGGAAAAATGTGGCAGTTCACGTTTCATTTTACGCTGCTGCCTGCGCTGCTCGTAAGCGCCCTGCTGTTGGTTCTGTCAACGGCGGTGCCGGTTCTGGCGCTTCGGTTCTTCTATAAGGAAAGTATTGTGGAGCAGCTTCGGGTGGCGGAGTGATTGATTACCGCGAAGCAACGAGCCAAGTAGCCATGCTTGCATGGATATTTGACCTCAGTCATTTGAAAATCATCAAACAGTGTCTTGCAACATCGTATGAAATCATGATTTGGGATAACAGGAGGAGATTGGATATGAAATGTATTTTAAAAGCAACGGGTCTGAAAAAATATTATGGGGAGGGGGAGACGCAGGTGCGGGCTTTGGACGGTATTGACCTGGAGATTGAGCAGGGCAGGTTTACCGCCATTATCGGAACCTCCGGCAGCGGAAAATCGACCCTTCTGAATATGCTTGGCGGGCTGGATACGCCCACGGAGGGCAGCATCCGGATCGGCAATACGGAGCTGGCCGGGCTGAACAGCGAGCAGGCGACGGTATTTCGGCGGAAACAGATCGGATTTATTTTTCAAAATTATAACCTGATCCCTGTGCTGACCGTTTGGGAAAATATCGTGTTTCCGATTTCGCTGGACGGGCGGGAGCCGGATCAGAAGTTTATCATGCAGATTGTGGAAATGCTGGGACTGGAAAGCAAGCTGGACAGCCTGCCCAATAATCTGTCCGGCGGGCAGCAGCAGCGGGTGGCAATCGCCCGGGCCCTGGCCTCCAAGCCGTCCATCATCCTTGCGGATGAACCTACCGGGAATCTGGATTCCAAGACCAGCGACGATGTGATCGGGCTGCTGAAGATGACCGGAAGCGAGTTCCATCAGACGATCGTTATGAT
>OFFF01002471.1_pt1 | contig 10352 bp, 8 predicted proteins | sample 1521301 | NCBI WGS metagenome assembly OFFF01 (sample SAMEA3504101, study PRJEB24116) | mouse gut metagenome | biome: mouse gut; feature: mouse-associated habitat; material: faeces | place: Denmark | collected 2011
GCCCAGGACTTTGCAGCAAGTGCAAAGTCCTGGGCTGAACTGTTACCCATTTTTACGAAGATGATTCCATAATCATTGCAAAAACAACTGCCCTATGATATAATAAGAGCAATGGGCAATGATAAAAAATTAACAATCATTGCATCTAACCGTAAAGCATATGGATGGAGGAGAAAACAATGGCAAAAAAAGTAGTTTTGGCAGGCGCCTGCCGTACGGCAATTGGTACGATGGGCGGTTCTTTGAGCACAACACCGGCAGCAGAGCTGGGCGCAATTGTAATTAAGGAAGCTTTAAACAGGGCAGGGGTTGCTCCTGAACAGGTAGATCAGGTATATATGGGATGTGTTATTCAGGCAGGCCTTGGACAGAACGTAGCGCGCCAGGCATCAATTAAAGCAGGGCTTCCCATTGAGGTTCCGGCAGTTACGATGAATGTTGTATGCGGTTCCGGCCTTAACTGTGTAAATCAGGCAGCACAGATGATTCTGGCAGGGGATGCTGATGTCGTAGTTGCAGGCGGTATGGAAAACATGTCCATGGCTCCCTATGCAGTTCCCAATGCACGTTTCGGTTACAGGATGAACAACGGTACATTAGTGGATACGATGGTAAATGATGCCCTTTGGGATGCTTTTAACCAGTACCACATGATTAAGACAGCGGATAATATCTGCGAAGAATGGGGATTGACAAGGGAAGAACTGGATGAGTTCGCATTAAAGAGCCAGCAGAAAGCAGAAGCGGCTCAGAAATCCGGCGCATTTGACAAAGAAATCGTACCGGTTATGGTAAAGAAGAAGAAAGAAATGGTTGAATTCAAAGTAGATGAAGGACCGCGTCCGGGCTCTACTATAGAAGGGCTTGCAAAACTTCGCCCGATTAACCCGAATGGCTTTGTTACAGCAGGGAATGCTTCCGGTATCAATGACGGTGCGGCAGCGATTGTTGTGATGAGCGAAGAGAAAGCAAAAGAATTGGGCGTAAAACCTATGGCTACTTATGTGGCAGGGGCATTGGCAGGCGTAAGGCCCGAAGTTATGGGTATTGGCCCTGTTGCTGCTACCAAGAAAGTTATGGAAAAAACCGGCATGAAGATTGAAGACTTTGAGATTATCGAAGCCAATGAAGCATTTGCAGCACAGTCCGTAGCGGTTGGAAAAGATTTGGGTATTGATGTGGACAAACAGCTCAACCCGAATGGCGGCGCTATTGCTCTTGGCCATCCGGTAGGTGCTTCCGGATGCCGTATCCTGGTAACATTGCTTCATGAAATGGAAGCAAAGGATGCGAAGACCGGGCTCGCTACACTTTGCATCGGCGGCGGAATGGGATGCGCAACGGTTGTCACAAGAGAATAAACGGTAGAAATATAATGAGATAAGCAGGCTTTTACGGGTCTGCTTATCCGACTGTATATATTAGATGTATTTTTGCCCTTATAGGAAATCGGCGCTGCAAGTCACTATGAATTGGCCGCCGGGCCAAGAAACAGCAACAGAAATGGAGGATAAAATGGAATTTATTGTATATGAGCAGAAAGGCAATTACGGTGTAATTACGATTAGCCGTGAAAAGGCATTGAATGCATTGAATTCAACAGTGCTGGAAGAATTGGATAAAACATTGGACGAAGTAAATCTGGATGAAGTAAGATGTTTGATTTTGACCGGGGCAGGGCAGAAATCCTTTGTAGCCGGAGCAGATATTGGCGAAATGAGTTCCCTGACGAAAGCAGAAGGGGAAGCTTTCGGCAAAAAAGGAAACGATGTATTCCGCAAGCTGGAGACATTCCCTGTTCCGGTTATCGCAGCGGTAAACGGCTTTGCTTTGGGCGGCGGCTGCGAGATTTCCATGAGCTGTGATATCAGGATCTGCTCGGATAATGCGGTATTCGGACAGCCTGAGGTTGGCCTTGGCATTACCCCTGGATTCGGCGGCACTCAGAGGTTGGCTCGTCTTGTAGGGGCAGGCATGGCAAAACAGATGATTTACACCGCAAGGAACATCAAAGCGGATGAAGCGCTCCGCATCGGGCTTGTCAACGCAGTGTATACCCAGGAAGAATTAATGCCGGCAGCGGAGAAAATGGCAGCAGGCATCGCAAAGAATGCGCCCATCGCAGTGCGCAACTGCAAGAAGGCAATCAATGAAGGCCTGGATGTGGATATGGATGCAGCAATCGTGATAGAAGAAAAATTATTCGGTGACTGCTTCGAATCCTATGACCAGAAGGAAGGCATGGCCGCATTCCTTGAAAAGAGGAAAGTGGAGAAATTCCTGAACAAATAAAAAGAATACAGGCAAAGCAGATGTTGTGGAAAGCGTGTAGGAAAATCATCCGAAATAACAAGTCGGCAGCCAGCAGCAACAGGTTACATTGCCATAACACGGATGATTTAAAATAAATTAATACATTTTAGGAGGAACGAATATGAAAGTAGGTATTATTGGTGCCGGTACAATGGGTTCCGGTATTGCACAGGCTTTTGCCCAGACAGAAGGATATGAAGTATTCCTTTGCGATATCAACGAAGAGTTTGCGGCAAACGGCAAAAACAAAATTGCAAAAGGTTTTGAAAAACGTATCGCAAAAGGAAAAATGGATCAGGAAAAGGCAGATGCGATTCTTGCAAAAATCACAACAGGCGTAAAGAACATTTGCACAGACTGTGACCTGGTAGTAGAAGCAGCACTGGAAGTAATGGATATTAAGAAACAGACATTCAAAGAGCTGCAGGATATCTGCAAAAAAGATTGTATCTTCGCTACCAACACCTCATCCCTTTCGATTACGGAAATCGGTGCAGGGCTTGACAGGCCGGTAATCGGTATGCATTTCTTCAATCCCGCTCCGGTTATGAAGCTGGTGGAAGTGATTGCAGGATTGAATACTCCGGATGAAGTAGTGGAAAAAATTAAAGCTATCTCCGAAGAAATCGGCAAGACACCGGTACAGGTAAATGAAGCAGCAGGCTTTGTTGTTAACAGGATACTGATTCCGATGATTAACGAAGCAATCGGCATTTATGCTGACGGCGTAGCTTCTGTAGAGGGTATTGACAATGCGATGAAACTGGGTGCAAACCATCCGATGGGCCCTCTTGCCCTTGGCGATTTGGTTGGTCTGGATATCGTACTGGCTATTATGGAAGTGCTTCAGGCAGAGACCGGCGACCCGAAATACCGTCCTCATCCGCTTCTTAAGAAAATGGTACGCGGCGGACAGCTGGGCCAGAAGACAGGCAAAGGTTTTTATGACTATTCAAGATAAGATACCTTATCAAGACAAGATGCCTTATCAAGACAAGATACCTTATCAAGACAAGGTACCTTATCAAGGCAAGATACCTTGTCTAACCATTATATAAACAAAGATATGGAGGAAATAAAATCATGGATTTTATGTTAACAAAACAACATGAAATGGCAAGAACTCTTTTCAGGGAATTTGCTGAAAAAGAAGTAAAACCTCTGGCACAAGAGGTTGATGAAACAGAAGTATTCCCTAGAGGAACTGTTGAGAAAATGGCAAAAGCAGGATTTATGGGGATTCCGATTCCGAAGGAATACGGCGGACAGGGCTGCGATATTCTCACATATGCTATGTGTGTGGAGGAACTTTCCAAAGTTTGCGGTACAACCGGTGTTATCGTGTCTGCACATACATCTCTTTGCTGCGACCCTATTTTAACATATGGTACGGAAGAACAGAAACAGAAATATCTTCCTGACTTGGCAAGCGGAAGAAAAATCGGTGCTTTCGGACTCACAGAGCCCGGCGCAGGTACAGACGCACAGGGCCAGCAGACTAAGGCAGTGCTGGACGGCGACGAGTGGGTACTTAACGGCTCCAAGATTTTTATTACCAACGGTAAAGAAGCGGATGTATACGTTATTTTCGCTGTTACAGGAATGGTTGAAAAGCGCGGCAGAATGTCCAAAGAAATTACCGCATTCATCGTAGAAAAAGGAACACCAGGATTTACTTTCGGTACGAAAGAAAAGAAAATGGGTATCCGCGGCTCCTCTACATATGAATTGATTTTCACGGACTGCAGAATTCCGAAGGGCAATATCCTCGGACAGCAAGGCAAAGGCTTCGGTATTGCTATGCATACGCTGGATGGCGGACGTATCGGTATCGCATCTCAGGCTCTCGGCCTGGCAGAAGGCGCCCTGGAGAGAACAGTGGAATATGTAAAAGAAAGAAAGCAGTTCGGAAGGTCTATCGGGCAGTTCCAGAATACGCAGTTCCAGCTGGCTGACATGGCTACTAAGGTAGAAGCTGCACAGCTGCTCGTATACAAGGCTGCAATTGCGAAGAATACCCAGAAGGTATATTCCGTAGAAGCTGCAAAAGCAAAATTATATGCGGCAGAAGTTGCTATGGAAGTTACTACAAAGGCAGTACAGCTCCACGGCGGCTATGGCTACACAAGAGAATACGATGTAGAGCGCATGATGCGCGATGCTAAGATTACGGAAATCTACGAGGGTACAAGCGAAGTACAGCGTATGGTTATCTCCGGCGCATTGTTGAAATAACACATAAATGAAAATCTAACGAATATAAGGAGTGGAAATACAATGAAAATTGTTGTTTGTATTAAACAGGTACCTGATACAAAGGGCGGCGTTAAGTTCAATCCTGACGGTACACTTGACAGAGGTGCGATGCTTACTATCATGAACCCGGATGATAAGGCAGGGCTGGAAGCAGCGCTTAGATTAAAAGACGAATATGGCGCGGAAGTAACCGTTATCACCATGGGTCTTCCGAAGGCAGAAGAAGTTCTCCGTGAAGCTATGGCTATGGGCGCAGATAAAGGTATTCTGGTAACAGACAGGGTTTTAGGCGGTGCAGATACATGGGCAACTTCCCAGACGCTGGCAGGCGCTATCCGCAACCTGGAGTATGACCTGATCATCACAGGCCGCCAGGCAATTGACGGCGATACGGCACAGGTTGGTCCGCAGATTTCCGAGCATTTGGGAATTCCGGTTATCTCTTATGCACAGAATATTAAAATTGATGGCGACAGCGTAATCGTAGAGCGTCAGTTCGATGACAGATATCATGTGTTAAAAGCAAAAATGCCTTGCTTAATTACAGCACTTGCAGAGTTAAACGAGCCCCGCTATATGACACCGGGCGGAATTTTCGATGCTTATCAGGCAGAAATCACCGTATGGGGAAGAAATAATCTGGTTGATGTAGAAGATTCTAACCTGGGCCTTAAAGGTTCTCCGACACAGATTGCTAAGGCTTCTGACAAAGTAAGAAAAGGTGCAGGGGAAAAAGTTGCCCTCGACCCGGCAGAAGCGGTTGATTACATTATCGACAAGTTAAAAGTAAAACACGTTATATAAAGTTTGTGCGAGTGTGCTGTTTCATTGAAATTGGATGAACTTTGCAGAGTATTTTCGTCTGTGAGGCGGCACACCGGGGATGCAATTTTGCGAAACTTTGAAAGGAGCATAATTATAAAATGAATATAGCAGAGTATAAAGGAGTATTTGTCTTTGCACAGCAGGTAGATAACAAACTGAGCGGAATCGCTTTGGAACTGATTGGCAAAGGCAAGGATCTGGCAAAAGATTTAAATACAGAAGTAACAGCAGTATTGGTAGGCTACGAGGTAAAAGGCCTTGCAGATGAACTGGCAGCTTACGGTGCGGATAAGGTGATTCTCGTGGATGATCCTGAGTTAAAAGAGTACAGGACAGAGCCTTATGCACATGCCCTGTCATCTGTTATCGAAAAATATAAACCGGAAATTTTCCTGGTAGGTGCTACTGCTATCGGGCGTGACTTAGGCCCCCGTGTATCCGCAAGGATTCATACAGGCCTTACTGCAGACTGTACGCAGCTGGATATCGGCGATTTCCCGATGAACCCGATTCCGGGCAAAGAGCAGCTTCATAATCAGTTGTTAATGACCCGTCCGGCATTCGGCGGCAATACAATCGCTACCATCGCATGTCCTCAGTTCCGTCCTCAGATGGCAACGGTTCGTCCTGGTGTTATGCAGAAGGCACCCAAGGTAGAGGGCGCTAAGGCAGTAGTGGAAGAGTTCAACCCTGGATTTACACCGGACAACAAGTATGTGGAAATTCTGGAAGTTGTAAAATCCGTTGTAGATACCGTAGACATTATGGATGCAAAAATCCTTGTTTCCGGCGGCCGTGGCGTAGGCAGCCCGGAAAACTTCAAGATTTTGGATGACCTTGCAGAGGTATTGGGCGCAACGGTAAGCTGCTCCCGTGCTGTAGTTGATGCAGGATGGAAACCCAAGGATTTACAGGTAGGGCAGACTGGTAAGACCGTACGTCCTAACGTATACTTCGCAATCGGTATCTCCGGTGCAATTCAGCATTTGGCAGGTATGGAAGAATCCGATATCATCATTGCGATTAACAAAGATGATACGGCTCCGATTTTTGATGTGGCCGATTACGGCATCGTTGGCGATTTGAATAAAGTAGTTCCGGCTTTGACAGAGAAACTGAAAGCAGAACTGGCAAACAAGAACTAAGAAGGTTTTGGCCTGATTAGGGAATAAGAGGAATAAAGAAGACCGGTATCCATGGAGATTTTACTGAAATGGATACCGGTTTTTTGCGTATGAATGCATGATTCGGAAAGCCTGCTCTGCTGTTCATGTGTCATATTTTACATTTACCCATGCTATACTTTAAGTGAGAATAAACATAAATATCTGCATATCTTCCAGCAAACGGCAGAATCCAAGGAGCACATGACAATACCCTTATATGATTTTATAATTGCTTTCCTTCAAACTCCCGCCTTACAGATCACCACCATACTTCTCATAGGAACCATAATAGTCAATGGTGCAACGGATGCCCCCAATGCCATCGCCTCCCTGGTAGCCTCCGGCGGGATGGAACTAAAACCGGCAGTGCGTATGGCTGCTGTTTTTAATTTTGCCGGGCTGGCCCTGATGAGCGTATGGAATGCCAATGTGGCTTATACGATTTGCCATATGGTGGACTTTGGAAATTCGCCGGGAAAGGCTCTGACAGCCTTGTGCGCAGCGCTCACCTCCATAATCCTGTGGTCGGCTGCCGCATGGTGTTTTGGAATACCTACCAGTGAAAGCCATGCACTGATTGCCGGGTTGACCGGGGCAGCTATTGCCATACATAATGGCTTATCAGGAATCAATGGCATGGAATGGATAAAAGTATTATATGGGCTGGCAGCCTCCGGCGTTTTAGGGTTTTCCTTGGGCTGGCTTGGGGGCAAATGCTGTATATGGCAAAGGAAAGATGGGATAAAGCAAGAGAAGGACCGGCTACGGCGGGCACAAATCGCAGGGGCGGCAGCCATGGCGTTCATGCATGGGGCACAGGATGGACAGAAGTTCATGGGAGTATTTCTCTTGGGTATTTTCCTGTCAATGGGAAAAATACCTGGCGGGAATTTTCAGATTCCCCTCTGGATGACATTGCTGTGCAGTGCGGGGATGGCGGCAGGGACTGCAATCGGAGGGGAACGCATCATCAAAAAAGTGGGCATAGATATGGTAAGGCTGCATAAAGCCCAGGGGGCAGCGGCCGATGCAGCAGCTGCGGCCTGCCTTTTGTTATCCAGCCTGACAGGCATTCCTGTATCCACTACCCATGTGAAGACGACAGCGATTATGGGGGTTGGGATTGCTTCGGATGGGGAGGCGGTCAACAGGGGGATTATGAAAGAAATGATTTTAGCCTGGATTATCACCTTTCCCTGCTGCGGAGGGATTGGCTATTGCGTGGCAAAAATTTTTACCTTATAAGTTCAGGGCTGAACTGTTACAGAAGCGAAAGAAAAATATAAAAAAGGCATATCAGAAAGCTATAATAAATGCTATAATAAAGAAAATATAGATATGCATACATTTCGATGGAAAAAGGAAGGAAGACATATGAAACGCAATATTATGGAATACGAAACGGTAGAATTGGATGATGAAAGGAGCTGCCTGGTGATTATTGACCAGACCCTTTTGCCGGCAACTACAAAGCTTGTTGAATTAAGGACAGCACAGGAAATATGGGATGCGATTTATCTTCTGAAGGTGCGCGGGGCACCGGCCATTGGGGTAACGGCAGCTTTTGGTATATATTTATTGGCAAAGCAGATAGATACGGAAGACTATGACTTTTTTTACCGGGAATTCGTGAAGGAGAAAAATTTCCTGAATTCGGCCAGGCCTACGGCTGTGAATTTGTCTTGGGCTCTGGAGCGGATGGAGGGAGTTTGTAAAGCGAATCGGGAAAAAGGAGTAAAGGAAATAAAAGAAGAACTGAAAAAAGAAGCGGTGGCCATCAAGGAAGAGGACATATGGGTTTGCCGGACGATTGGGGAATACGGGTTAAGCCTTTTAAAACCAGGGGATGGTATATTGACCCATTGTAATGCGGGCCAGCTGGCAACCAGCAAATATGGAACGGCTACGGCGCCTATTTATCTGGGGCAGGAAAAAGGGTATGGTTTCCGGGTATTTGCGGACGAGACAAGGCCGCTTTTGCAGGGGGCACGTCTAACGGCGTATGAACTGTATGCTTCCGGCGTGGATGTAACGCTGATTTGCGATAATATGTCCGCTATGGTAATGAAAAATGGCTGGGTCAACGCGGTGTTTGTGGGCTGCGACAGGGTGGCGGCGAATGGGGATACGGCTAATAAGATAGGAACTTCCCTGGTGGCTGTGGCTGCTAAGCAGTACCATATTCCTTTTTATGTATGTGCCCCCACCTCTACCATTGATTTAGATACGAAAACAGGGGCGGACATTCAAATTGAACAGCGCCCGGAAGAAGAAGTGACCCAGATGTGGTATGAAGAGAGGATGGCACCGAAAGGGGTAAAAGTATATAACCCTGCTTTTGATGTGACGGATAATGAATTGATCACCGCTATTATTACAGAATATGGAATCGCAAAAGCGCCCTTTGAGACAGCCTTTCAAGAGATTTTCCAGAAGAAGGAAGAAAAGGGTAACAGGTAAGCCGGCCGAAAGGCTGAACTGTTTCGGGAAAGGCGCTAAGAGGGGGCCCCGTTAATATTTAAAACCCCATATTCTTCAAATCGGTGACAATATCCACATAGGTTTCAATGACATCAAAACCTTTGTAATCTTCACGTTTTAAATCAATTATATCGCCGTGGGAAATCCCGCGGCGGTATTTATTTTGAAAGGTTTCCTTAAATATGCCCCATTTGGCGCTATCTTCCGTTACCAGCCCGTCATTCGGCTTCCCATGGGAAGCAAGGCTCATGAAAAGATGGGGAATGCTAAGCAGGCTGTCGCTCCAGCAATGCCCCATAACAGAAGCATAGCTTTGATAATATACGGAATCGGAATTGGGGGTAGCCTGATTAAACTGCCTGCAAAATTCAGGGGAAAGCTGTTTGCTGGCATGATAACAGTCAGGATGGCAGTCTCCGATCTTCCGGAAGGCGGAATCGAACCGGGAGGAAATCAAGCGGTATATGCGGTCAGGGATCCGATTTAGGATAAGAAGCAGTTCAGAGCCCATGTGCGGTGTGGAAACAGTGGTGAGGGAAGCCACCTGCTGTTCCATATGAAGGTGGGTAATCAAATAGCGGGCATCCAGGCCTCCTTTGGAGTGGGCGATAATATTTACCTTTTCACAATGTTCTATAGCAAGGATTTCTTCGATTTTGTGCTGAACGAAAGCGGCATTTTCTTCTATAGTTCCCCAGGCCTCCTGATGCCCGTAATAGACAACGGCCCCATTGCGGGTCAGTTCTTTAGGAATCCTCCCCCAATAATTGAAATAGCGTAAATCCCGAAAACCAATGCCATGGAGCATTACGAGAGGATATTTGGTGGCACATTGATTGCTGTTGGCCCGGGCAGCCCGATTGGAAAAACGGCACATTTCGTGATCGCATTCTTCGGCAGCCTTTTTCCCAAGATAATGCATCAGGAAGAGGTTGATAAAAGGAATCCATAGGTTCAGCACGATAAGGAGCCTCCTTACAATACCAAGGCGGTAGCAGGTAAAAAGAATGCGGGCTTGTCCGTTTAACAGGATGAGGAAAAGAAATGAAATACTATGTATCACATTTATGGTATACAATAAAGGGCTTCCGGCGAAAAGGCGGTCCAGGGGCGAAAGATGCCCTGTAAAAAGCAGGATGTAGAATATCCCCTGCATCAGGAATCCCCATAAGCTGCAGGAAAGGATGATTTTCCCTCCCAGCAGAATTTTTATCCGGCGTGTGCAGGAAGGGACTCTCCGCACCGGGAACAGATGGATGCGTACCAGCAAATAGGTGTAAAGCAATACTATTCCCGCAGAAGCAAAGCCGG
>OFFF01002477.1_pt1 | contig 10346 bp, 10 predicted proteins | sample 1521301 | NCBI WGS metagenome assembly OFFF01 (sample SAMEA3504101, study PRJEB24116) | mouse gut metagenome | biome: mouse gut; feature: mouse-associated habitat; material: faeces | place: Denmark | collected 2011
CAACGAGGAGCGGGCGGAGGAGATTCAGGAGGCCCTTAATGAGGAAAAGATTGCGGATGAGGTTGAGGTCAGCTTCAACGCGCAGTTCGTCCTGCTTTCCATGAAGGGCGCCCTATTGTTCGATTCAGGGAGCGCGGATCTGAAGGAGGACGCCAAAACAGTGCTCACCAAGGTAGGCAAGGTACTGGAGCGCTATGGCGCCGGAACCATCGAGATCGAGGGGCATACGGACAATGTCCCTATCAATACCGTGAAGTTTCCCAGCAACGAGGAACTCAGCACCGCCAGAGCGATGGCAGTGTTCTATTATCTGTCTGACACTACTTTGCTGGATACGGCTAATCTGAAGCATGCCGGCATGGGAGAAAGAAAGCCCATCGCGGACAATTCCACTCCGGAGGGCCGGAGCAGGAACCGAAGGGTTGAGATAAAGATCTATAGTCCGTCCCAGAGCTAGGGCGGAGGAAAGGGTTTGAGAAATGAAGAAAAATTTATTAAGCGTCCTGATACTGGTGCTGCTGATTGTGAATATTGCATTATCCGCAGTCATGATGATCAGTGTGGTGGGCACCAACAAGAAGACGGCAGCTATGATAGACAGTGTCGTCGCAGTGATGAATCTTGAGCTGTATGGCCCGGGAAGCTCTGCGGACGTGCCTCTGGCAGATGTGTATGTTCATGATGTGGGCACCTTGACCATCGCTTTGGCGCCTACCGTCAATGAGGACGGCACAAGCGGCAAGTCGGTATATATCGTCTTTGATCTGTCCCTGCAGATAAACACAAAGCATGAGGACTATGCGGCTTTGGGAGCCAATATAGGAGAGAAGGACAGCCTGATCAAGGATGCGGTCACCAGAGTGGTGAGCAGCCATACGGCGGCGGAGTGCGGACCGGATCTCGACGAGGGCATCCGCGACGAAATACTCAGGGCGCTTCAGGATCTGTTCCAGTCCAAGTTCATTTTCAAGATTGCCATCAGCGGAGTGAAGATCGGCAGTTGACGAGAGCTGAGGCCATGCGACAGGAGGTGAACTTGTGTGGCAGATACCCTTTCCCAAGAGGAAATTGACGCCCTGCTGAAAGCAATGTCAGAGGGCGAGCTCGATGAAAGCGATATGAAAAAGGGCGAAGAGAAAAAGGTCAGAAACTATGACTTCAGCCGCCCGACAAAGTTTTCCAAAGAGCATTTGAGAACCTTAGAGATCATATTTGAGCATTATGGTCGGCTGATATCCACCAACCTTCCGGTTTATCTGCGCAAAAATGTGCAGGTTTCGGTGACCAGTTCGGAGGCTGCGACTTTCAACGAGTTTACCAATTCCCTATCCAGCCCGATTATTATGGGAATTGTGAACTTTGCGCCTTTGGAGGGGTCGGTGATCATGGAGCTGGCCACCAATCTCGGCTATTCTATGCTGGACCGCATGTTGGGCGGAACCGGCACCCCGCTGGAAAAGAGCAGGGATTTCTCTGAGATAGAGCAGATTATCATACAGAAGATATTGGTGATGTTTACGCAGCTTCTGCGGGATCCATGGAAGAATGTGATTGATATATCTCCTGTATTGAGCCGTCTGGAAACGAATCCCCAGTTCGCTCAGGTTATTGCCCCCGGCGACATGGTTGCCATCGTGACTCTGAACATCAAGATCGGGGATGTGGACGGAATGATGAATATATGTCTTCCTTATTTGACGCTGGAGGACATCATGGATAAGCTCAACACGAAATACTGGTATTCCACCATACAAGAGAATCATGATGAGAACTATGAGGCTTATATCGAGGCCATGATCCGCAAGGTGGATATACCTATCAAGGCCGTGTTAGGCAAGAGCAGTATTTCAGTGAGCGATTTTATGAATCTGCAGGTTGGCGACTGTATCCGTTTGGATTGTGGAATAAATGATGATTTGGATGTCTATGTAGGAAATATCAAGAAGTTTACCGCGCTGCCCGGCACCGAAGGCGACTCTTATGCTGTCAGGGTTACATCGGTTATTAGAGAGGAGGAGTAGACAATGGATGGTGGATTGTCTCAGGATGAGATAAACGCATTACTCTCCGGAATGAGTCTGTCTGACGATGAACCGGGGAATGTTGAGAACAGTGAGGGAGTCGGGCAGACGGCGGAAGATAATGTGCTTTCGGATATGGATAAGGATGCCATAGGCGAGGTGGGAAATATCAGCATGGGGTCTTCGGCTACCACGCTGTATTCTCTTGTAAACAAAAAGGTTAATATAACCACCCCGGAAGTTGAGCTGATCAGGTGGGACGATTTGATGAATCAATACGAACGTCCTTGTGTGTTTATCCAGATCAAATATACCGTGGGGCTTGACGGAACCAATATTTTGATATTGAAGGAGCATGACGTAAAGGTCATTACCGACCTGATGATGGGCGGTGACGGAACCAATACGGAGGATGAGCTGAGCGAGCTGCATCTAAGCGCCATATCTGAGGCTATGAATCAGATGATGGGCGCCGCGGCAACTTCCCTCTCTACCATGCTGGGCCAGAAGATCGATATCAGCCCGCCAAATGCAACGCTTCTGGATCTGACTCAGGTGGAGGACGGCAGAGACATATCAGAGTTTCTGGGCGGCACCTTTGTAAAGATATCCTTCAGGATGCAGATAGGTGACGATGATGATATTTTGGTTGACAGCCCTATCATGCAGCTGTATCCTATTGAATTTGCCCGCAATGTGGTGGACATTTTTATGGGAACGCAGTCGTCGTCGGAGGCAGGTTCCGGTCAAAGCGGAGCGGGTGCGCCCGGTGCGGCTCCGGATGCAGGTCAGCAGGCAGGAGCAGGGATGAATCCCCAGACGGGAGCTCCTCAGCCGGGTATGGGAATGGGTCCCCAGATGGGCATGGATCCTCAGGCCATGAACGGCTATGGCATGGGGGCTGGGATGAATCCTCAGATGGGAGCTCCTCAGCCGGGTATGGGAATGGGGCCCCAGATGGGAATGAATCCTCAGGCCATGAACGGTTACGGCATGGGTTCTCAGATGGCTATGCAGAACGTCAATGTGCAGCCGGCCCAGTTCCAGAGCTTTGCAAACGACGGAAGAGGCATTGCCGGTCAGGAAAATATTGGACTCATCATGGATGTTCCGCTGAATGTTACCGTGGAGCTTGGCCGCACGTCCAAGTCAATTTCCGAAATCCTTGACTTTGCACCTGGCACAATCATTGAACTTGAGCGGATTGCCGGTGAACCCATAGATGTGTTGGTGAACGGCAAGTTTGTCGCGAAGGGCGAAGTGGTAGTAATTGAAGAATGCTTCAGTGTAAGAATAACAGAGATTATCAAGTAGGAGGAAGGTTAGGATGGCTAAAAATGTTTTGATTTGCGACGATGCGGCATTCATGAGGATGATGATCAAGAATGTCCTTGTCAAGGGCGGATACAATGTGGTGGGAGAGGCCGAGAACGGTGCGAAGGCAGTGGAGAAGTATAAGGAGCTCAGTCCGGATCTCGTTCTGATGGATATTACCATGCCCGAGATGGACGGTATTCAGGCATTGAAGGAGATCAAGAAGATCGACGGCGGCGCGAAGGTCATTATGTGTTCCGCCATGGGCCAGCAGGCCATGGTAATCGAGTCCATTCAGGCCGGAGCAAAGGACTTTATCGTGAAGCCCTTTCAGGAGGATCGCGTCATAGAAGCAGTGAAGAAGGCGATCGGTTAATGGCATTGCTGACTGCAGGCGGGGCCGGTTACGCCCAGTTCATCACTGTGCTTTTAGTGTTCGTCGTGGTGCTGGGAATCACGGCCCTGACCACCCGATGGATTGCCAATTACCAGAAGCAGCAGAGTATGAACGAGAACGTGCAGGTTATAGAGACGACTCGTATTGCGAATAATAAATATATCCAGATTGTACGGGCAGGCGAGAAGTACATGGTAATCGCCGTCTGTAAGGACACGGTTACCATGCTGGGTGAGATTCCGAAGGAACAAATAAAAGAGGGCGGCTGCGGGCATAATTCAGGCTTTAGGGAGATATTTGACAAGGCTATGAGGAAAAGCGGAACTGCCCGGGAAGAGCCAAAGGAAAATCAGTTACATGATAAAGAATAAGCTTAGATTCAAGCGAATAGTAACCGCAATATGCCTACTGGTCACGGTGGGCATATTGTGTATTCAAAATTCGATGACGGTATCCGCTGCAGCGCTGCAGGATCCCACAGTGACGGCATCCCCAAATCCTTTTGAAGATCCGGGCGAGCTGGGAAGTTCTTTCACCATTTCTATGGGAGAGAACGGAAACGGTAATATCAGCGGCTCCCTGCAGATACTGATCACGCTGACACTGATTGCGCTTATCCCCACTCTGCTTTTGATGATGACGTCCTTTACCCGGATCATCATCGTGCTGCACTTTACCCGTACAGCGCTGAATACCCAGACTGCACCACCCAATCAGGTGCTGGTTGGGCTTGCGCTGATCTTGACCTTCTTCATCATGGAGCCTACCATAGCCCAAATCAATGAGGAGGCCCTTCAGCCCTATCAGGCGGGCGAGATTGAGCTGGACGAAGCTCTGGAGAGGGGAACGGCTCCTCTAAGGCAGTTTATGTACAGTCAGACGCAGCTGAAGGATGTGCAGCTGTTCATGAGTATTGCCGGACAGAACTGGGACGGACAGAATCTGGACGACATATCCTTGTCGGTGCTGCTGCCAAGCTTCATGCTCAGTGAGCTTCGGATGGCGTTCTGGATAGGCTTTGTGATCTATATTCCGTTTATTGTCATAGATATGGTGGTTGCGTCCACTTTGATGAGCATGGGCATGATGATGCTGCCGCCCACCACGATATCCATGCCGTTCAAGATATTGCTGTTTGTGCTTGCGGACGGCTGGAGTCTGATTCTGGGCAATTTGGTGCAGACGTTTTATCTTCGGCTGTAAGAGGGAACGGAAAGGAAGATTTTTATGATAACAATGGATGCGGTGATGGACATCTCCAGAGAGGCGCTGTTTCTGATTATCAAAGTGTCTCTGCCGGTGCTGCTGGTGTCTCTGTGTGTAGGTCTGGTGGTGAGTATTTTTCAGACAGTGACCTCCATTCAGGAGCAGACGCTCACTTTCGTGCCAAAGATTGTGTGCGTGTTTCTGGCACTGGTGCTGTTCGGCAATTGGATGATGACGGCGATGGTAGAGTTCATGACTTCATTATGGTCGAATTTTGGACTCTATGCTAATAGATAAGGACGGCGGATGGGAACGATTGACTATTCCTTTTCTATGTATGATCTGGAATATTTTCTGTTGATTTTAACCAGAGTCAGCTGCTTTGTGTTCATAGCGCCCTTCTTCAGCATGAAGAATTCCCCTGCCACAGTCAGGATGGGCATCAGTTTCTTTACGGCACTGCTTCTATATCAGGCGCTGAGCCCGGCAGAGGGGGTGGTCTATTCTACGCTGCCGGAGTACGCGGTGATCGTGATGAAGGAGGCTGTGGTAGGGCTGCTGATAGGTTTCGCGGCCACCATATGTACTTCCATCGTCAATTTCGCTGGCTCCATAGCGGACATGGAGACGGGCTTGTCCATGGTGACTTTGATGGATCCCACATCCCGGGACAGTACCAGCATCACTGGTGTCATGTATCAATATGTGCTGATGCTGATTATGATTGCCACGGGGATGTACCGCTATCTTTTTGGAGCGCTGGCAGACACCTTCCGCCTGATTCCGGTGAATGGAGCGGTGTTCAGGACGGAATCGCTGGTGAATTCCATGATAGAGTTTCTGGGGGATTATGTCATCATTGGTTTCCGCATCGTGCTGCCTGTGTTCTGCTCTATCCTGCTGCTGAACGCGGTGCTGGGAATCCTTGCGAAGGTGTCGCCCCAGATGAACATGTTTGCGGTGGGTATTCAGCTGAAGATTCTGGTGGGGCTTTCCGTTATCTTTTTTACCGCGGGAATGCTGCCCGGAATGGCTGATTTTATCTTCGACGAGATTAGGCGGATGATATATTCCTTCGTGGGAGGCATGGCATGATTCGTTACGACCTGCAGTTTTTTGCAAAGGAAGGTATGGGAGGCGAGAAGACAGAGCCTGCCACTTCGAAAAAACTGAACGATGCCCGGAAGGAAGGGCAGGTGGCGAAGAGCAGGGAGATCGCCAATGGTCTGGGACTGCTGACATTGTTCCTGATACTGAAATTCTGGGTGGGCAATATGGGGATACAGATGATGGATGTTTTCGGCACCGTCTACAATAGGATCCCGGAGGTCACCACCTATTGGCATGACAATATGCCGGAGCAGGAGGCAGGCATACTGTTCAGACATCTGATGTTTCAGGTGCTGATCATCGTGGCGCCCATTTTACTGATCGGTATGCTGGTAGCCTTTGTCTGCGATCTGGCACAGGTGAAGTGGAAACCGACCATGAAGCCGCTGAAGCCCAAGCTGAGCAAGCTGAATCCTCTGAAGGGCTTCAAGAAGTTCTTCTCGCCAAACGCGTTGGTAGAACTTGTCAAGTCCATTGCCAAGATAGGTTTGATATTATATATATGTTACGGCTATCTCAAGGATAAATGGCCGCTGCTTTTGAATCTTTATGAGGTCACCTTAATGCAGGCCCTGCAGATCATCGCAGGCACGGTGACGGATCTGGGGATCCGTATCGCTTTGCTCTATATGATCATCGCTTTCTCGGATTATGCATATCAGAAAATCAAGTTCAAGAATGATATGAAGATGACCAAGCAGGAGATTAAGGAGGAATATAAGCAGCAGGAAGGAGATCCGAAGGTAAAGGGACAGATCCGGCAGAAGATGATGGAGGCTTCCAGAAGGCGTATGATGCAGGATCTTCCTCAGGCGGACGTGGTCATCACTAACCCCACCCATTATGCCGTGGCCATCAAGTATGAGCCGGAGGTGGCGGATGCTCCCATTGTGGTTGCCAAGGGTGAGGATTATCTGGCGGCTAAGATCAAGGAGATCGCCAAAGAAAACAAGGTGGAGATCGTGGAGAACAAGCCTCTTGCCAGAATGCTCTATGCCAATGTTGACGTGGGGCAGGCGGTGCCGCCGGAGCTGTATCAGGCCGTGGCGGAGGTGCTTGCCTTTGTATACCATCTGCAGGGCAAGATCTGAGGACTGGGAAGCTGTCAATAAGAGAATTCCTCGAAAAAGAAATCGCTGTAAGGAATCAAAAAGGGAATCTGTAAATAGTCTGGAAAGATAGGGCTGTTTTGTGATGGAAGCTGTGTGGTATATAGATATTTTGGGAAGGAGGGACGCAGTATGAATCTGAGACTGGCAAAGACGGATGCCATTGTGGCCATTTATATTCTGGTTGCGTTCATTATGCTGATCGTGCCCCTGCCTGCGGCTTTGCTGGACGTGTTCATGGCGTTCAATATTGCCGTGGCCTTCACCGTCTTGTTTGTGTGTATGTTTTCTCAGGAGGTGCTGGATCTATCCTATTTCCCTACGATCCTGCTGTTCACCACCATATTCAGGATCGCTATGAATGTATCCTCCACCAGACTGATCCTCACCACGGGAGATTCGGGAAACGTGGTAAAGACTTTCGGGCAGTTCGTGGGCGGCGGTGATCTGATCGTAGGTGCCATCATCTTCATTATTCTGATCATGATTCAGTTCCTTGTCATCAACAAGGGTTCCGAGCGTGTGGCGGAGGTAACGGCCAGATTCACGCTGGATGCTATGCCCGGAAAGCAGATGGCCATCGACGCGGATCTGAACACCGGGGCCATCGACGACAGGGAAGCCAAAGAACGGCGTGACAAAATCCAGCAGGAATCCAGCTTCTTCGGTTCCATGGACGGTGCCGTGAAGTACGTAAAAGGAGACGCCATCGCAGGTCTGCTTCTGACTGTGATCAATCTGGTGGGCGGTATCGCCATGGGTGTGCTGAGAGGCGGTGTGGAGATTTCTGCTGCACTGGACACCTACGGCATCCTTACCATCGGTGACGGACTGGTGAGCCAGATTCCCTCCCTGCTGATCTCTCTGTCCACGGGCGTGCTGGTCACGAAGGGAAGCAAGGAGGCGGAGTTCGGCCCCGCCATAATAAAGCAGCTCTTCGGAATTCCCAAGGTAATGTATCTGGTGGGCGGGACGCTCTCCTTTCTGGGAGTCGCCACCGAGCTGAACACGATACTCTTTCTGGGAATGGGACTCCTCTTCATTGTGGGGGGGAGGATCATTGCAGGCAATCTGGAGACGGAGGCCATCGAGCGGGAGGTTGACAGCGATGAGGCGGCTGCAGAGGAGATCCGCTCCCCTGAGAACGTCAATACTCTTCTGCAGGTGGATCCTATCGAGCTGGAGTTCGGATACGGAATCATTCCCCTTGCGGACGTGAATCAGGGCGGAGACCTGCTGGACCGAGTCATTATGATCCGAAGGCAGATTGCGGCGGAACTGGGTACTGTTGTGCCGATCATCCGGTTGAGGGACAATATCCAGCTGAATCCCAACCAGTATGTCATAAAGATAAAAGGCATTCAGGTGAGCGAGGGAGAGATCCTTTTCGATCATTATATGGCCATGAATCCGGGGTATGTGGAGGAAGAGATCACGGGAATACCTACTTTCGAGCCCTCCTTCCATCTGCCTGCCATATGGATTACGGAGGGGCAGCGGGAGAGAGCGGAGAGTCTGGGTTATACGGTAGTGGATCCGCCCTCTATCATAGCCACTCATTTAACGGAGATCATCAGGCAGCATATCGCGGAGCTGCTGACCAGACAGGATGTGCAGAACCTGATCAACAACATCAAGGAATCCAACCCCTCTCTTGTGGAGGAGCTGGTGCCCAAGCTTCTTGGGCTGGGCGAGGTCCAGAAGGTGCTGCAGAACCTATTGCGGGAGGGCATCTCCGTCAGGGATCTTCTGACCATCATGGAGACTCTGGCAGATTATGCCATGGCCACCAGAGATACGGATATCCTGACGGAATATGTGCGACAGAGTCTCAAGAGGGCTATTTCCAACAAATACTTCCCGCCCCATGAGACCACAAATGTGGTTACGCTGGATCCCAAGGTGGAGCAGGAGATCATGGGGAGCGTGAAGCAGACGGACAACGGAGCATTCCTGAATCTGGATCCCGGCAGATCCAGAGCGATCATTGATTCCGTGGGCAAAGAGGTACAGAAGCTGGAGGATCTGGGCAAGAATCCTATTGTAATCACGTCCCCTATCGTGCGCATGTATTTCAAGAGGCTGACGGAAGATTATTTCAGGGAGCTTGTGGTTGTATCCTATAATGAAGTGGAAACCAATGTGGAACTGCAATCAGTTGGGATGGTGACGGCATAAAATGATAATCAAGAAGTTTATAGGAAAAACTGAAAGCGATGCGGTGGAGGCTGCCAGAAAGGAATTAGGCAGCGGTGTCGTCACTATGAATGTGAAGGATATCAAGGCCAGAGGCTTTTTTGCGAGGCTTTTTGGAATCAGGCAGGTGGAGGTGACGGTTGCTCTCGAAGAGGAAGGCGACGGACATCGGGGAAGTCTGGGGAAGGAGAGTGCCCGGATCCCGGCGGATACCGGAAAGGGCAGCGCACAGGGAAACGGAGGAGTCTCCGGATCCGGCGGTGGTTTTGCGTCAGGACTGGAGTCCTCTATGGATGACAGAATATCCATTGAAAAAAGGCTGGACAGTCTGCAGGAGCTTCTGGTAAGCCGTTTTCAGCAGAGTGAGGAGGAGCGCAGGGAGGCGAAGGAGACAGCAGTTCCATTGGCGGAAGAGCAGGAGGAGAAGGTGGAGGTCACGGAGCAGGAAAGGTTCGTGAGACTCTTGTACAACACCATGCTGGAGAACGAGGTGGACGAGAAATATGCAAATCAGATCTTGGACGACTTCGACGGGACGGCAAGGACGAATCTTCCCATAGACCACATTCTTTCCAATGTGTACCAGAAGATGATCCTGAAGTTCGGCAGGGCGGAGGGCATAGCTCCTGCGGAAAAGACGCCTAAGATCGTGCTATTCATGGGGCCCACGGGAGTGGGGAAAACGACTACCATTGCAAAGATCGCCAGCAGCTACGCAGTGGAGGAGAAGCAGCGAGTGGCGCTTCTGACTGCGGACACCTACCGCATTGCGGCGGTGGAGCAGCTGCGTACCTACGCAAATATTCTGGAGGTACCCTTCCGGGTCATCTATTCGGAGGAGGAAGCAAGATCCGCCATTAGGGATTTCAGAGAATATGATTATGTATTTGTAGATACTGCAGGGCATTCTCATCAGAATGAGGAACAGCTGGAGAGGATGAAGAAGCTGTTTCAGGTCATGGACGAGGAGGGGGAGTGCCAGACCTTTCTGGT
>OFFF01002478.1_pt1 | contig 10346 bp, 7 predicted proteins | sample 1521301 | NCBI WGS metagenome assembly OFFF01 (sample SAMEA3504101, study PRJEB24116) | mouse gut metagenome | biome: mouse gut; feature: mouse-associated habitat; material: faeces | place: Denmark | collected 2011
GGCCGCCTCGGCTGCCGTTTGGCGAAGGAGGCGGAGGGGGTGGTGCGCCTTTGGTGCGGCCTCCCCACCTGGCTGAAGGGAGGGGGGAGCTGATGCCCCTGCTGGAGCTGCTGCGCCACGCCATGACCCAGGGGAATCTGGAAAAGCGCTGGACCGGCGTCACCGATGAGCCCTTGGCCCCAGAGGGGGCGGCCCTGGCCCGGCGGTGCGCCCGTCCCCAGGGAAGGATTCCCCGCCGTGTTTGGGTAAGCCCCCTTCTTCTCTGCCGCCAGACCGCTTCGCTCCTTTTCCCCGGAGCGGAGCTGGTGCCCCTTCCCGGCCTGCGGGAAACCGATTTTGGCCCCTTCGAGAACAAGAACCACCAGGAGCTGGCGGGGGATCCCCTTTACGAGGCCTGGACCCGCAGCGTGGGGCGTATACCGGTCCCCGGCCTGGAAAGCCGGGAGGAGGTGGCGGCAAGGGCGCTCCCCCCCTTCCGGTCCGTTTTGGAACAGCTGTGGGAGAGCGGGGAGGACGGTGCCGTCGTCACCCACGGCGGGGGCATTATGGCGCTCTGCCAGCTCCCGGCCTCCCCCCCACACACATCTACTCCTTCCTCTTATACCCATCCGGCGAGATCCCTTCATATTTCTTAAACACCTTGGAAAAATACGTGCAGTTCTCAAATCCAAGCACATCGGACACTTCATACACCAGCTTTCCCTCATCCAGCATCTGCTTCGCCAGATCCACCTTTTTCTGGTTCACATATTCTATAAAATTCACCCCCATCTCCTTTTTAAAAACCGTGCTCAGATAAGCATTGGACACTCCGATCTCTCCTGCGGCCTCGGAGAGATGAACCTGTGTCGTCAGATGGCGGTCGATGTAGGAGAAAATACTTTTCAAAAGGTCGGATCGGCTGCATTTGTAAGCCACAAAAAAACGGCTGTAAAAAATATCCTGAAATTCCAGGAACCAGCGCTCGATCAGGTTCAGGCTGTTCATCATCATCAGCTTCTGGTAGTGGCAGTTGTCGTCCCTGACCCGAACCTCTTCAATCGTCCCATTCAGCTTCTGAGCGGTCATGGAGTAGATCCCCAGCATATCCATGAAGATCCGGCGCAGCACGTTGATGTGGGTATAAGGGTCGGTTCGGATTGCGGACAAAATCTGCCGGATCATGTCCCCGGAGTCCTTCCCGGAAAATGTTTCCACAGATTCCCGAAGCCCGGCCAGCATCTGCTGGGTTCCCCTGGGGCTGTGCTCCCGGAGGGCAATTTTTTCCGGAAAATAATGGACTGTCTGGGCCACGTCATAATAGCGGATGACAGAAACCTGCTCGGCCAGTATGATCGCGCGGTTTACGGCATCCGCATTTCCCATAACCGTTTCATGGATGCCGAAATAGACGTTCCCGTGAAGCCGGTTTGTCAATTCCTGATGGAGCTGCAAAAAGAATGCTCCGGAAAAACGCCGCTCAAAAAGGAAACAGCAGATCTGCGGCCCCCGGATGACCTGCATATATTCCACGGAACGCTCTCCAAACCACTTCTTTGAGACTTCAGCGGCAGTGTAAGCGGAATGCTCCTCAGACCACTTTTTCGCCGTTTCGCCCGCAGGGGGCAGGATGCACATGGCCGTACGGTAAGTCCCTACATTCAGAAAAAGGTCTTTTCCGTTGGGATTCATGATTTCATCATAGCGAATCTCATGAAACGCAAAGGAGGACAGCTTTTCATCCCGGCCGCTGCCTGCGCGGAGCTCCTGACGGCATTTTTTCAGGATTCCCAGCAGTTCGTCGGAGGAAAGGTTCAGCTTCCGCAGATAATCATAGGCCCCCAGCTTCATGGCCTCCTTCACCATATCAAATTCCTCATTGCAGCTGATTACAATGACCTTGCAGCCCATGCCTTCCTCTTTCAGATGCCGCAGGATCTGCAGACCGTCGATTTTGGGAATGTTCAGGTCCAGCAGGAGGATGTCCGGGCGGTGCCTGCGGATCAGATCCAGCGCCGCCTCCCCGTCCGCTGCGTCCGGCAGAAGGGAAAATTCATGCTTTTCCCAGTTGATGAGCTGGTGAAGGCCGATTCTCGCCAATATTTCATCTTCAATGATCAATACACTATGCATTTGATTTTCCTTTCGGTATGCGAATCCAGATTTCAAAACCAGTCAGGGCCTTTTCGTTGAATATCAGCCCGTAGGAATCCCCGTAAAGCATTTTTAATCTTGAATTTACATTGTAGAGGCCGATTCCCGTAAATGCGCTCTTACTCTTGTTCGGTTTCTTCAGAAGCCGGTTCATCTTTTCCTTATCCGCTGATTCCCCGTTGTCAAATACGGAAATCATAAAATCATGGGGGTATTCCACCGCGGATACAATGATCTGTCCGGCTTTCATATCCCTGACCCCATGGAGGATCGCATTTTCGACGATGGGCTGCATGGTAAATGCCGGGATTTCATACAGGTACAATTCGGCGGGAATGGTGTTGTAAAAATGAAAGGAATCCCCAAACCGCATCTGCATGATCTCCACATACGCCTGCAGGAGAATGGTTTCCTGGCCCACCGTGGTCATGCCGTTTTTACTGCGGTACACAGCCTGGAGGATGGCACCCAGGGATTCCAGCGCCCGCTCGGTCCGGGTGTCCTGCTCCTTTTGGGCCATGATCTGAATGGAATGCACCGTGTTGAAAATAAAGTGCGGGGAAATCTGCGACATCAGTATTTCGTAATGAGCCTTTTCTTTCAGCTCGCTTTCCAGCTTTACCTTTTTGATCAGATCCTCGATTCGCTCCCCGGCTTTATTGTAGCTGGCGATCAGCTTATTCATTTCCCCGAAGGAGGGTTTTGTATCCCTGAGCTTTAAGATCCCGTTGTCCGACTGTTCCAGCATGTCTACCATATAGATCAGCGGGCGGGATAATTTTCCGGAAAAATAGATCATGGTCAGGATCGTCAGAAAAACCAGCAGAAAGATCAAAACAAATATCCCGGATGCGATTCCGGAAAGCTCTTCCCTGTAAACGGAAGCGGGTATGGAATAAAGCAGCACATTTTCCGACTGCTCCAGCAGGATAGCCATATAATAGTCCGCCGCGTCCATGGTGCCACGCAGCACATGCTTCTGATTCAGGCTCCAGCCAGCGGCTTCTTCGGACATGCGCTCTAAAAAGCGGTCGTCCTTTCCATTATAATCGATCAGCCGGCGAAAATCATCATCCAGAATATAGAACGCCTCCTGCCCGGATTTTTCCAGGGCTTGGGTATATTTGCCCCAGATCTTGGAGGCGGAGAGCTGAACCATGATGATCCCCAGGGGCCTTCCGGAGTAATCCTGTATGCTCCTTCCAATGTACAGGTGCTGGTGATCCCGGATCGTATAATTGGACATGGCCTGGAAAAACTGGATCAGCTCCGGCTGAAACGTGATTTTCCGCCCGTTTTCCAGGATTTCACCGTACCATGCTTCCTTCTCATAATCCAGATTGGTCTTGCTTATATTGTAGGAACCGATCAGATAGCCGTCGGTGGTCAGGATGGCAAGCTTGCCGTCAACGGCATTTAAGACAGAACTCTCCAGATCCGCCAGCCGGGTGGACAGGCTGGTTTTCGCGCGGTATAGCTCATAGCTGTCCGGATACGCGCCCAGCAGCCGGATATTTTCCAGCACATCCTGGTTGACGATCATCATGCTGGTAGAATAATTCATCACTTCTATGATCTGATCCGCATTGTTTTTGATTTGGAGCAGGGAAGAACTGTCAAAGCGGACCTTGTTGTCGCTCATGACTTTCTGAAGATAGATGTTGAGGACCATCAGTCCAAGACATAGGGGGAGCACGACAAGGATGCCGATATAGACCATCATCTGCGTCCGGATTCCTTTCTTATGAAAATCCAGCCATTTCTCTTTTTTCATCATTTTTCAACCACCCCGACTTTGCAACCCGTTTGCCGTGCAAATGGATTGCCCGCCATCCGCGCAGCAGACGGCAGGCAATTCCTGTATTGTTTTTTTGTACCGCTTTACACTGCCGCTCAAAATCTGTTCCGTACGTGTACAGTGCAGTCTTAAGTCCATGACATTGGTTCCGGATAATTACAGTTTAACACAGAAATCTGAGTGTGAAAACAGACAGATGCAGACACGCAGGCAAAAACGCCTTTTGAGCAGCAATTCCGTCAGCCCTTGACGGCCCCGGAGGACAAGCCGTCCACCAGATTTTTCTGAACCAGGGCAAAGAAGAGGAAAAGCGGAATGAGGCTGATCACCACAGCCGACATCAGCAGTCCCCAGTCCACGGAATACTGTCCGACAAAGTCCTGCATCCCCACCTGGATTGTTTTTTTCAATGTGGTATTGATGAAAATGGATGCGTACATATATTCATCCCAGGAGGACATAAAGCAAAAGAGAGCGGTTACGAACAGCCCCGGCTTTGCCACGTACACAATCACGGTGAAAAAGGAACGCAGCCGGCTGCATCCGTCGATCATGGCCGCCTCCTCCAGCTCCCAGGGAATCGTGTTGAAAAACGCGCAGGTATTCCAGATGGCGAAGGGAAGCGTAAAGGAGCAGTACATCATGATGAGCCCCACGTAGCTGTCGATGAGCTGCAGCTGCTTCATAATTATATAAAACGGAATACACAGCAGGATTCCCGGAAACATCCGCGTCATCAACACGGCCATTTTGATTTTTTCCGACCCGATGATGTAATATCTGGTCAGGCCGTATGCGGCCATGACGGACAGAACCATGCAGATCACCGTGGTCACGACGGTGAGAAAGATACTGTTCATGAAATACCGCACAAAATTGGAATGGAACAGCACCTGCCGGAAATTTTCCAGAGTGATATATGTGGGAATAATCTGGTTGGGATCATAGATCTGTTCCGAACTTTTCAGCGCGGTCAGTATGACGTAAATAAACGGCACGACCGCAAAAAATACCATGATACATATAAAAATATAGGAAATGGAAATCCGGATCTTTTCCCCTTGTTTTTTTGTCAGCAAATCGCCCACCCCTTTCTATTCTTTTTCCCGCACCAGACGCAGATAGATCCAGGAAAATCCTGTCATAACGATAAACAAAATGACAGAGGTCGCTGCCGCGGTTCCGAAATTATGATTGATAAAAGCTTCCCTGTACGCAAAGGTATACAAAATCTCCGTGCTGTACAGCGGCCCGCCCCCGGTCATGAGCCAGATCGTATTGAAACAGGAAACGATGCCGATGAGATTTAAAATGGTGGCGATCGCCAGGGGTTCCTTGATAATGGGCAGGGTGATCGTCCAGAAGCTCTGCCAGCGGCCGGCCCCATCGATCTCCGCGCTCTCATAGATGTCGTTGGAAATCCCCTGCAGCGCGGCCAGAATAAAGATCATCTGAAACGGGATTCCCTTCCAGATCGCGACCAGGATCACGCACCAGAACGCGGAACCCATATTTCCCAGCCAGGAGACGGATTCCGTGATCATTCCCAGCTTTACAGCCAGGATGTTGATGATCCCCACGTTTGCATTAAATAAAAAGGTAAAGGTCATCGCCGCGATGGCATGGGGGACGGCCCAGGGCACCAGGATCAGGGTGCGGTACAGGGAACGCCCTTTCAGCTTCTGGTTCAGCGCCAGCGCCAGCAGCATGGCTGCCAGCAGTTGGATGACCAGGTTTACGACAGTCCATTTTACGGTATTTCCGATGGACTGCAGAAAAATCTTGTTTGAAAAAATGTTTATGTAATTGTCAAGTCCGGCAAAGGTATTGAAAATGGCGTCGCCCGGCCTTACCAGGTTGTAATGGACAAAGCTGAGGTAGATCCCGCGGAACAACGGATAGATGGAAAGCGTAAATACGGCGATAAACGCCGGGGCAATCAGCAGATATCCGGGCCAGTTCTTTTTGAAATCCAGACTTTTTCTTCTCCTTTTTTGCTTCATAAATTGATCTCCTGTTTTGTATGCCGATTTGCGCCGTATAGGCGGAAATTCGGCTGATATGGATATCCTCCCATGCAATCTTGTGGGGATTGGATGGGAGGATAGGTAAAGCCTGCCGTTGAAATACACGGTCGGATCAGGCTACTGATAGTTTGTCTGAATGTTTTCCTTCAGCTTTTCCGTCAGGGAAGCCAGGGCTTCGTCCGCGCTCAATTTTCCGTAGTCTACTTCCAGAATTGCATTTGTGATCAGCTCGTCAATCACTTTTTCATTGATGACGGCAGGGCGGGCGCAGGTATATGGAAATTCATCCGTAAATACCTGAAGCCGTTCTTTTCCTTCCAGAGCCTTTTCATAGTCAAAATCTTTTCTGGCGGAAATCTTTCCCTCTACAGCCAGGATGGAATCGCCGGATTCTGAATTGAGGTAGCTGATCAGGTCGTAGGCGGCCTCGGGATTCTTACAATTTGTATTGATATTCCATGTCCATCCGCCCAGTACGGTTGCCTGTGTTTTGCCTTCTACCATGGTGGTAATGCCGTAATCCAGGTCAGGATTGAGCTTGTCGATTCCGGGAGCGCACCAGTCGCCGCCCAGGAGGAAGGTTGCCTCTCCGTTGGCAAAGCTTTCATATACTTTATCCCAGGTTGTGGCTTCCTTGAAGGACTCCACCAGCCCGCCGTTTTCGACGATGTCGCAGATGTAAGCCCACGCCTCTTTTCCGGCCTCGCTGTCTGTTACGACCTCCGGAATCTCCCCGCTGGTATCGATGACCGGGCATTCGTTCTGATAAAAGAAGGAGTAGAACGCATAAGCGCTTTGGTAGGTAATGATTCCGCCGTATCCGGCATCCTTTACCACCTTCAATGCGTCGGCCAGTTCTTCCCAGGTGCGGGGAACTTCCAGATCCAGTTCTTTCAGGCGTTCCGTATTATAATAAAATCCGCAGCAGTCCATATACCATGGAACCGAATGATATTCCCCCTGGAATTTTCCGGAATTCAGCGACCCTTCCTGATAGTGGCTGGTCAGCTCCTCGGCAGTCGTCAGCTCACTTAATGGATAGAGCAGCCCCATAGCCGCCAGGTCAATGGCATGTCCGGAATTATCCATGGTCACGATATCCGCGCCGCCGCCGGCCAGTGCCGCGGTCTGGAAGGATTCCTTGATATCCTGCTGTGAGGCGCCCTGCAGAGTAATCTTGACCTCCGGATGTTCTTCCTGATACTGTCCGATTACCTTCGTAAATTCGGCCCCCAGCTCTTTGGATTCGTCTACCCAGTCATTACCCATGAGAAGGGTAAGCTCCGTGGTTTCAGAACCGGATTCCTGCTGCGGCTCCTGTTCCTGTCCAGCAGTGCTGTCTGCGCTTTCCGCACCGCCGGAACCTCCGCAGGCAGATGTTCCAAGCACCATGGATGCGGCTAATAATAAGGCGGTGATTCTTTTCTTTTTCATAGTTGTATCCGTCCCTTTCGTATTTTTATTCAGGTTTTGCCGGCTGTTCCTTATATCTGTATTAAACCATACCGGGGCTGTATTGAAAATAAAGATATTTTTTAAGTTTCCTGCGGAAAAATCAAAAAATAGGTCAGAAATTTTTGGAGGGAGCCGATTTCTACTATTTTTGACTTATTTTTCCGATTTATATAAATTTTGTTCATCCTTCAGTGGAAATTTTGCTTTTTTCCTGAAAAAACAGGGGAAAACCTGCAAAATATATTTATTCCTGTTTGCTATGATTTCCCCTACAATTTTTGAAAAGATAAAAGAAACAGGAGGAAGAAACATATGAAAAAACTGAATGTAGCCCTGGTAGGATTGAGCTTCGGCCTGGAATTTGCCGCGATCTACTGCAAACATCCGGATGTGGACAAGGTGTATCTGGTGGACCAAAATGAAAAATTGCTGCGGATCGCGATGGAACGCTACAGTATCCCGAAAGAGCGGTGCCATACGGACCTGCAGGAGGTTCTGGACAATCCGGAAATCGACGCCGTGCATCTGGTCACGCCGCCGGCGACGCACGCTCCTTTTTCCGTCCGTGTATTGAATGCGGGAAAGCACTGCGGCTGTACCATTCCCATGGGAATGAGCATCCAGGAGCTGAATGATATAATCCATGCCCGGAAGCAGTCCGGAAAAAATTACATGTTTATGGAGACTACGATCTTTCAGAGGGAATTTCTTTATATGAAGGAACTCTACGAGAAAGGGGAGCTTGGAAGGCTTCAGTACATGACCTGCGCCCACTACCAGGATATGGAGGGCTGGCCGGAGTACTGGAAAGGCTTTCCGCCGCTGATGCATCCCACCCATGCGGTGGCGCCCTGCCTGATGCTGGCGGGACATCTGCCGGACCGTGTGTACGCAAGGGGCTCCGGGAGGATCCGAAAGGAGTTGGAGGAGCAGTACGGGTGTCCGTACGCGTTTGAGGCGGCGTTTATTTCGCTCAAAGACAGCGACGTGACGATCGAAATGGAGCGTTTCCTGTACGGCGTGGCCCGGAGCTATTCCGAGTGCTTCCGCATATATGGGGAGAATAAGAGCTTCGAGTGGCAGCAGCTTGAGAAGGAAGAGCCGGTTCTCTATACCCGGACGGGCGCCCTGCAGAAGGTGGATATCCTGACCGATGAAAATGAAGAATCCAGCCGGGGCGGCGAGATCAAAGAGGAACGGATCGAAATTCCGGATTATGCGCACCTGTTGCCAAAGGAGATCGCGGCGTTTACCCGAAATACGGTATATAATAATGAAAATACGCATCTTTCATTTACACAGGGCGGCGGCCACGGCGGTTCCCATCCCCACCTGGTTCACGAGTTCGTACGCTCCATCCTGGAAGAAAGGCCGCCGGTCATGGACGATATCATGGGAGCCTACTGGACAGGCACCGGCATCTGCGCCCACGAGTCGGCTATGCAGGACGGAAAGGTGATATCCATTCCGGCGTTTGAAAAAGTAGAATAAATGTTATGGTGCCGTGCACTTGCTGCACGGCATCCCTCCTTTTTTGAGATCAGGACTTGCAAAGGTTTTGATATTCGGCTAAAATATGAGTATGATCTTATATTGGCCGAAATGAGAAAGGAGGGATTTTTTTTATGTATATCAAACGCCACATGGAAATGCCTGTCATGGCGCTCAACCAGCAATATCCCGTACTTCTGATCACCGGCCCGCGGCAGGTAGGAAAAACCACCATGCTGGAGCATCTGATCGAGACGGAGGGACGCGGCCGCAGGAAGGTATCCCTGGACGACCTTATGGAGCGGGAGCTGGCAAAGACGGATCCTAAGATGTTCTTCCAGCTTCATCAGCCGCCGCTGCTGATTGATGAGGTACAGTATGCCCCGGAACTTTTTCCATATATCAAGATCCTGGCGGATACCCGGCGTCAGCCCGGCGATTTCTGGCTGACAGGTTCCCAGATGTTCAAGATGATGGAAGGGGTTCAGGAGTCATTGGCCGGAAGGGTGGCCCTGCTTAGCATGCCTCCGCTGTCCCAGAGTGAAATTATGGGGGAGCCTGAGAACACTCCGTTCAGTCTGGAGCTTTCAGCGCTGGCGGATCGGGAAAAGCATCGTACGATACTGGACACGCCTGAAGTTTTCCGGCATATCTTCCGGGGCGGGATGCCCACGCTGGTCAGCGGCGCCTATCAGGATGCCAATATTTTCTATTCCAGTTACATTGATACCTATCTGGAACGGGATGTGCGCCGGCTGTCCAATGGGATTGACAGCTTAAAGTTTTTGAGGTTTCTGCGCGCGTCGGCGGCCAGGGCTTCTCAGCAGGTCAATTATAAAGGGATTTCGGATGACGCGGAGATTGATCAGGCTACGGCGAAAAGCTGGCTTCGTGTGTTGGAAGCGCTTGGAGTGATCTTTCTTCTGTATCCTTACTCAAATAATGTTCTCAAGCGTACCGTGTCCACTCCGAAGCTGTATTTTTACGACACCGGCCTGGTCTGCTACCTGACTCGCTGGAGCAGTGCTGAAACGGCCATGGAGGGGGCTATGAGCGGAGCTCTGCTGGAAAATTACGCCGTGTCGGAGATTATCAAGACCTACCAGAACGCAGGGCAGGAACCATATCTGTACTATTATCGAGACAAGGATGCCCGGGAGATCGACTTGATTTTGGAACGGGATGGGAAGCTGTTTCCTGTCGAAATCAAGAAAATGGCCTCCCCGCCCAGGAAGCTGACGAAGGTATTCGAACTGATCGAAAAATCCCCTCTGCAGCGGGGGGTCGGTGCCGTCCTCTGCATGGCGGACAAATTAAGTGCCTTCGACCAGAATAATCTGATCATCCCCATTTCTCTTATTTGACAAATTCCCGGGTTCACGACTGCATTTTTATGTTACAGTTCACACGGCAATGTCATTTAGTTAATATATGGACGAAAT
>OFFF01002480.1_pt1 | contig 10340 bp, 10 predicted proteins | sample 1521301 | NCBI WGS metagenome assembly OFFF01 (sample SAMEA3504101, study PRJEB24116) | mouse gut metagenome | biome: mouse gut; feature: mouse-associated habitat; material: faeces | place: Denmark | collected 2011
CATATCTTGTTTTTGCAGGTGCTTTATCATATTCGTTCCAATTTTCCAGCTTCACATCCTCACCTCCTCTCTATACCGGCTCCCGCGGTTTCATACCAGTGGCACCTTGGTCAAACAGCATATTGGCATCGACATCCAACGCATATGCAATTTTCATAATGTCTGTATCCCTTATGACCCTTCGCCCTTTCAACATGGCATTGAACTGTTGCTTTGTGTATCCAGCTTTTTCAGCTATAGCACTTTGTTTCAAACACTTTCTCCTCATTATCGCTTCTACATTTCGAGCTACTACAGAGTTCAAGTTTCCACCTCCAATCATCAAGATTCTTTAGTTCTTTTTCATAGTAGCTCAAGTTTTCTTAGTTGTCAATGCATTTTTCTAAATTTTCTTGAGTTTTTGTATTTACTTTTAAATACTTTTGAGTTATATTGTTTATACAGGGAGAGGTGGTATTATGGGAATTGGATATAGAATAAAAGAAGCGAGAGAAATTCAGGGACTTACACAAATAGAATTAGGAAGATTGGTAGGCGTAACCGGTTCCGCAATAACAAATTATGAAAATGAAACAAGTCACCCAAAAGAGCCCGTTATGTACAAACTGATAGAAGCATTAAAAGTTGATGCAAATTATCTCTTTCAGGATTGTGTCAATCTACCAAAGGAAGTAAATGATATAACACTTGCCGAGTATGACCGCATAAAAAAATACCGCGCACTTGATAATCCCGGTCGGGAGCATGTAGACACAATTCTCCAATGGGAATCTGATCGAGTGAAACAGTTAGGTCAAGTCACGCCTGCTGCCATAGTCGAGCTACATAAGGCTGCAAGCGCAAATGGCCGCCTCATAGAATATTTCCGCAGCGTGTCTGCCGGAACCGGCCAGGTCATCTTTGATGACGTTTACTCCGAACGCATTACGATGCCTGACATCCCAGAATACCGCCGCGTGGCCTACGCAGTAAAGGTAGATGGCCGGAGCATGGAGCCTCTGTACAATGATGGCGACATACTCCTGATTGAGCCTACCTGTGAGATTGCCATAGGTGAGATTGGCATCTTCAACGTCAATGGCCTGGCTTATGTGAAGCAGCTGGGACAGGATAGGCTGATTTCACTGAACAAGGGATATGACGATATACCGCTCACAGAGGATTCTGTGTGCATGGGAAGAGTGGTTGATAAGTTATAGTCAGAATAGACCAACAAGTCATGAAATTTTAGGTTAATCCGCTACGGCGTTTTAATAATATCAAAAGAAAAGGGGAATTCACTATGGGATTATTTGACACATTGAAAAAGGCTCTAAGCGTCTCTTCCGTACCGCCACCAACTGGTCAAAAACCATCTTCCGCCCAGACAGCCAGTACAAAAAAGTCCGAAAAAAAGGAAGAAACACATCGGATTGCCGGGACTTCATTCCATCAGGATGAAATCAAATCGCTTGGCTCGCTAAATCCTGACTACAAACTTAATAAATCACAGCTTATCAAGAAAAATCTGCTTAATGTTTGGGTATATGAATACAGCTTCAAGTCCTATCAGGCCGAGCTGGTTCCAGAGCCTACAAACGAATATGACCCTAATGCAATAAAAGTAGTCATAGCAGGAAAGCATATTGGTTATATCAAAAAAGGAAGCTGCGCTCATATCAAGAAACTGATAAGCACAAATTCCATTAAATCCATTACTGCAATCATGAAAGGTGGAAATAGCAAATACATAAGCTGCTACGACCCGCCAAAAGAAAGAGACAAGGATTCTTACGAATATGAGTCTGACAAAGGCACTATTGGTGTGGAAATTAAAATCCAGATTATAATATAACACCGCTATGGCATTTTAATAATATCGAAAGAAAAGGGGAATTTCATATGGATGAGAGAGAATTTGAAGAACGGCTCCAGGCCATGCATGACCGCGTCTTATCCAAGGCATTAAGCCAAGAGGAAGAAAGCAATTATACCGAATCTTTATTTGAGTCTATCCGCCGTGTAAATGAATATGGGCAGGAATTCTGGTATGCCCGGGAACTGCAGATTGCTCTTGAATATAAAGAATGGCGTAATTTCTTAAAAGTAATCGACAAAGCAAAGGCTGCATGTCAGGGGAGCGATAATGCTGTCTCAGACCATTTTGTTGAGGTCAACAAAATGGTGAACATAGGTTCTGGCGCGGAGCGCGAAGTAGACGACATTGAATTGTCACGCTATGCCTGCTACCTGATTGTCCAAAATGGAGACCCGCGCAAAAAGGTAATCGCTCTTGGCCAATCATACTTCGCAATAAAGACCCGCCAACAGGAATTGATAGAAAATTACGACAGCCTGAGCGAGGACAGCAAACGCCTTGCTATCCGGAACGAAATGAAGGCTCACAACAAATCCCTTGCCGAAGCCGCAAAACAGGCCGGAGTCACGGAACCTGTCGATTATGCTATCTTCCAAAACAAAGGCTATCAAGGATTATATGGTGGGCTAACAAAAAATGATATACACAGGCGCAAAGGCCTAAAGAAAAGCCAGGATATTTTAGACCATATGGGCAGCACAGAGTTGGCAGCTAACCTCTTCCGTGCCACGCAGACAGATGAAAAGCTTAGGAATGAAAATATCGTTGGCAAAGAAGCTGCAAATAGAACCCATTATGAAGTCGGGAAGAAAGTCCGTGAAACTATAAAAGACCTCGGCGGAACAATGCCTGAAAACTTACCAACACCCAATAAAAGCATCAAACAAATTGAACGTGAACAAAAGAATAAAATTTCCAAAAAATAAGCAAGATATTCCCGGGAAAAGCATATTGCAAACATGTTCCGCATATGCTATAATGCCAGTAGGCAAAAGGATGATAGTGTCCATTAGGTGCACAAAAGTATGAACCCCCGGAAGTATTGCGAGTACTTCTGGGGGTTCTCCTTCTTTTGCGGAGAAGTCAACCGTTCGGGCCTGGCTACCGTCTATTCATCCCCGTCAAGCCACTTGCACAGGTAGCAGGCGACTACACCGGCCAATACGGAGAGAAGAAAGGATGATAATATATCCATTAGCGCACCCCCTTCCTGTCACCAGTATCGGGGCGGTAACAAAAAGATTATAGCATAGTGGTTGCGACATCGCAACTCCCTTAAGAAAGCGAGGAATGGCTTATGGACTTAGCACAGGATAGGACTTATACGATAGACGATATCTACGCCCTGCCAGACGGCCAGAGGGCAGAGCTGATTGATGGCCGGATGTATATGATGGCACCTCCGAATACCATGCACCAGAGGATTTCGTATGCATTTGCCAGAAAAATATCCGACTACATTGATAGGAAAAAAGGCAATTGCGAAGTCTTTCTGGCCCCCTTTGCCGTATTCCTGAATGAAGATGACAAGAATTACGTAGAACCGGATATTTCCGTCATATGCGACAAGAGCAAATTGAATGAATCCGGATGTAACGGTGCTCCGGACTGGGTGATTGAAGTCACTTCTCCATCCAACCCTCAAAATGACTATGGAATCAAATTATTCAAATACCGTACAGCGGGCGTCAGGGAATATTGGATTGTGAATCCGCAGATGAAATCCGTCATGGTGTATGACCTGGAGAAAGAGGAAAAATCGAACCAATACAGCTTTGAGGACGATATCCCTGTATGCATCTATGATGATTTGAGCATCCAGATTTCTAATTTCTTATAAAATCAAGAAACCGGAAATCCCAAAATTGGGGAGCATAATAAGGAGACGCCCATCCAAAAGGCATTGCGACTTCACAACCCTGTACCATGACAATATAATATGCTTGCCAGGGGAGCCGTTGGGGTGTTATGTCAGCCGCCAGACGAAAGAAAAGGGGCTGGTGCTATGGTTACATACAGCGACTTGTTCACGTTTGTAATTATGCTTTGCGCTGTTATAACTCTTGTTATCTACATCAAACGCAAAAAGTAGCGCCCTCGGTCTGGTAAACTAAAGCGCTACTTTTTGTAGTATATTACCTACCGGCGGCCAGGTGTACACTGGTCAACGGCTCTCTTGTTAATCATATTGTATACCATAGTGCATGGATTTTCAACCAAATTTTGAAAAACCGCCCGGTGTTACCAGCACCGAACGGCTTCAGATATACCCCAGAGGGATACACCAGGTCTCGCAAACCTATAAATATTGTATCATCTCTGGGGACAGCCTGCAAGCGAAAAATCGCTGGCTGTTATTTTTATACATTTTTTAAGGAGGATGATGCAAGATGGCAACTGCAAAATACACAAAAGGCAAGGATGGATACTTCCAGGCAAAGGTCTGGGACGGCACCTACACAGAAAAAGGCGCGAAGCACCGAGTGACGCTCCGGACAAAGAAGTCCAGCCGGGCCCTTGAGGAAATGGTCAGGGAGATGGAGGAAAAAGTCCGCAACCGCGACATTCTAAAGGAGTCCAAAGTCTCCGTGCAGGAGTATGCCAGGAAATGGCTGGAAATCTACAAGCATGATGCAGAGCTGAACACCAGGACTATGTACCGCCATATCATAGATGTACATTTGGATGCGCTGAAATCCGTGCCCATATCCTCAATCCGGAAAACCGATGTCCTGATGTGCCTGAATGCTGCATCCGGAAAGCTGCGCACCCAGGAACAGATCCTCCTTACCCTGAAGCAGGTAGTCAGGGCCGCTGTCACCGACAAGCACATTGCACCTGGTGTGTATATGGAAGTTTTCGATGGAATCAGAATCAAGAAACAGAAGAATACCGATAAACGCGCCCTGACTCCAGAAGAGAAAGCCGCTGTCTTTTCCGCGGACTTCACCAACATGCAGAAAGCGTTCGTGTACATAATCTACGGCTGCGGACTGCGCCGGGGAGAGGCCCTTGCTCTGGAACGCTCGGATTTCGACTTTGATGGGAAGAAATTGAAAATAGATAAATCCCTGGCTTTTGATGAGAATACACCTTATATCAAATCCACGAAGAGCCAGAACGGCATCAGGGAAGTCCCGATACCTTCCAACGTGCTCCCCTTCCTCCGGGAATACTGCTGCTGCCTGAACCAATCCCGACTGTTCTACACTGCCGGAAAGAATATCATGACCAAGAGCTCCTATGTCAAGCTATGGGCGGGCATACAGAAGAAGATGGAATCCCCGAACCTGACTGCGCATATCTTCCGCCACAACTATTGCACGAACCTGTGCTATCAGATACCGACTGTATCCATCAAGAAGATTGCGGAACTGCTGGGAGACCATGAAAAGATGGTGATAGAGGTCTATAACCATATTATACTGGAAAAAGAAGATGCCCAGAAAGCTGTAGAGATGGCACTTAACGCCTAGATGATATGATAGCCCTAAAACCAAGATGTCTCACTTTTGTCTCACAAAATATCTATGGCCCTTGTATTTTCCGGGGATTCTGCCCGGATACACTTTGACTTTTAATCAAGTTGTCTGGGGTTCGAATCCCCAATGTCTCATGAACCGAAAAACCCGGAAATCTAGAGATTGGATTTCCGGGTTTTTTTAAATCAGTTTTTCAACATCAAAAAAACACCATGTTGTATATGGAGAATGGAGCGCCATATGTCCGACACATCCTTCGTCATGCCGCCCAAAGCGGCCATTGCGGAAAAGTACCGCGCAGCCATGGACCGGATTTGGTCCGCACACGTCAAGCCCTTTCCCGGCCACCCGGAGCCCTGTTCCTGATTTCCAACACCTATCCCGGCGTGTGGCTGGAGCATGTCTACGATGCAGTCTGCTGGGCCAGGCTGGAGCCTTCCATGGCCTATGTGGCCAGATCCCAGGTCCGTTTATTCCTGGAGAACCAGAAAGAGGACGGCCAGCTGCCCCACCCCGCTCAGCTACGGCCAGATTCAGGAGTGCATCTCTTTCACCCAGCTTAGCCTGAAGGCCTATGAGGCCACCAAAGACGAACAACTGCTCAGGGACACCTATAAGGGATGCGCCAAATGGGACAGATGGCTGACCGCCAACCGGATGACCCTGGGCACCGGCCTGATTGAGCTTTTCTGCGAATTCGACACCGGACACGACAACAGCAGACGGCTGGCCGGACTGCCCAAGGGCTGTGTGGATCGTTACGGGAAAAAGCGGAAGTTCCTGTCCATCCTGATTTCCAATCTGTTCCAGGAGCATCTGTTGGATCAGGACATGGCGGATTCCATCTATGAACGGCATATGAAGAACCCCCGGGAGTTCTGGACCCCCTACCCTTTCCCGTCCATGGCCATTTCGGATCCGGCTTCCGTGCAGGACCTGGAGGGGAACAGCTGGTATTCCAGCAGCATGTTGTTCTTCATCAGCTCCGTGCGCAGGCTGGGGCTTCTGGAGGAGAATCTGTAGCGGCATCATAATATTTCGCCTGAGCGCTCCACATTTTGGCATAGCTGCCGCCTGCGGCGGAAAGGGCTTCATGACTGCCCCGCTCCACGATTTTGCCGTCTTCAAAGACGATAATGTCGTCGCAGAACCGGCAGCTTGCCATCCTGTGGGAAATATAGACGCTGGTCCTGCCCTTTACCATTTCGTCAAAGCGGGCATAGACTTCCGCTTCCGCCTTCGGATCCAGAGCAGCCGTGGGCTCGTCCAGAATCACCACCGGCGCGTCCCTGTAGAGGGCACGGGCCAGCGCCAGCTTCTGGGCCTCTCCGCCGCTGATCTCCACGCCGTCCCCCATGTCCTTGTAGAGATAGGCGTCCAGCCCTCCGGGCATCCCGCGCACCATGGAGCCCGCCTCCGCCTGCTCCAGCACCTCCCAGATCCTCGTCTCATTCCGCGCTCTCCCCGCCGTGACATTCTCCCACACCGGGAAGGCGAACAGCTTAAAATCCTGGAACACCACTCCGAACAGGCTTCTGTACTCCTCTTCGTCATACTTGCGAATGTCCACGCCGTTCAGGGTGATGCGCCCGCTGGCAGGCTCATACAGGCGGCATAAAAGCTTGATGAAAGTGGTCTTCCCGGCGCCGTTCCGGCCCACCACCGCCAGTTTCCCCCTGACCCGAATCCTGCAGTCCACATCCTTCAGCACCAGCTTCTCCGTGCCCGGGTACCGGAAGCTCACATGCTCAAAGGCAATCTCATACTCTCCGTCCGTGCGCTTTTCCACCGGGATGGAGCCCTTCACATGCAGATTCTCCGTGTCCAGAAAGGCCAGGAACTCCTCCATATAAGTACATATCTTCTGCAGATCCCCGTGGACTGCGATCAAGGTGAAACAGGCTCCCCCGAACTGGTGCAGCGCCCCCACGTACTGGGTAAAAGCCCCCACTGTCACAGCCCCTGTGACCACCTTCAGAGCCGCCAGCAGATAGGCTCCCACAATGAAGACGCTGTCCACCAGCCTGTTGGCATTACCCTGTTTCCTCTCCACATCACAGGCATCGGAAAAATGTCCCCAGGATTTCTTCAGAAAGACGGAGAGATTCTCCAGAATCATATCCTGCATGCCATAGATGCGAATCATCTTTCCCGCCTTGAAGTTGCCCAGCACCTGCTGGGTCAGGTACATCACCCGGTCTTCCACTCCCGTATGGGACTCGAAAAGCGCCCGCCGCTCTTCCGCGAACCGCCGGAACGCCCTGTATGCGCCGAATACCGTCCCCGCCATCATCCCCGCCAGCAGCAGCGCCGAGGGCACCGGCGACGCAAGGGCTCCCAGGACGCCGAACCCCGCCCCTGGCTTTCTCAGGCACAGATGCGCCACAAGAGAAACGGAAAGCAATAGATTCACGATTGCTTTCAGAATCTCATAATAATGATACAGCAATGTCCCCAGGCCGCCCTGCATGTCCGATGTGCGCTCTGAAAACAGAAGCTTCTCCGCCACCTCCGGTCTCTCCATGGTCTCATAATCCATGGAAAAAGCTTTTCTGCGCAGCCAGACATAGAACACCAGCCAGATTTTCCTTTGAAGACATTGTAGTCGTCTTTGAATCAGCCGCGAAGCCAGGCCGAAGAACAGATTGGCCAGCAGCAGCATGAGCGCCGCTCCGGCTGCCTGACGGTATTGTCCCGCCAACAGGGCGTCCACCAGCCCCGCCGTCAGGAACAGCCCGATATAAATCTGCCCCAGAGAAAGAACCAGATCCAGCAGATACATAGGGATCACGATAGAATCTTCGGCATGAATCATTTTCAGCAGCCGAAAGCCTGTCTTATGAATGGATCGGAATGTATTCATGACTACTCCTTTTTCACTTATTCCGGGCACCCGTCAGACAGATGCCATTCTTTCCGGAACCCTGTCCACAGATTCCGGATTCTTCTGGTAGTATCTGGCCTGCAGGGCAAAAAGCTCGGCGTAGGGCCCGCCTTCCCTTATCAGGCTCTCATGGCTCCCCTCCTGGACAATCCGCCCTTCTTCCAGGAAAAGAATCCTGTCGCAGAACCGGGTGGAGCTCAGCCTGTGGGAGATGAAGACCGCTGTTTTCCCCTGAATCATCTCGTCATATTTTTCATACATCTCGCTCTCCGCGATTGGATCCAGGGCGGCAGTGGGCTCGTCCAGGATAACTACAGGTGCGTCTTTATACAGTGCCCTGGCCAGCATCAGCTTCTGCAGCTCCCCTCCGGAGAACGTGACGCCCTCCGGATCCATATCCTTGTCCATGCTGGTCTGCTCTTTCTTCGGCAGCGACTGCACCCGTTCCAGGAGCCCCGCGTCCTCCAGGCTCTTGCGCAGCCTGGGGCCATCCTCCTCCCCCGCCTTTACACAGGTCACATTCTCCGCCACAGGGAAGGCAAAAGTGAACACGTCCTGGAACACCACGGCGAACTCTCGAAAGACCTCTCTCTGGGACAGATCCTGAAGCTCCTGTCCGTCCAGGCAGACCTTTCCGGAAGTGGGGCGGTACAGTCCGCACAGAAGTTTGATCAGCGTTGTCTTCCCGGCTCCGTTCAGCCCCACCAGCGCCAGCTTCTCCCCGGCCCGGATTGTCAGGTTCAGGTCATGGATCGTATCCTCTCCGGAATGCCCTTCTTCCGGGCATTCCATGTTCCCTTCATACCGGAAACAGACATGCTCCAGCCGTATCTCATGGAGCTTTCCCGCCCGCTTCGGCCCCGGTTTCCCCTCTTCCACGATTCCGTATGACATGAAGTCTCGATAATTTTTGATTATTTTTTCGTTTTTCGTCAGATTGATCACCGCTTCCAGAAAACCTCTCACCCAGTTCTCAAACCCCGCTATAATCCCCAGATACAGCAGAAAAGCTGGGAGAGCCAGTCTGCCCGCCGCCATCCGGCCAAGGAGCCATCCGTAGACCGCCACGTTCCTGGCAAAGGAGAGCAGATGGTTCGCGATGCCCGCTGCCGTATACCCCTTCTCCTGCCAGTCCAGCAAAGAGACGCTTCTCTCTATCATCTGATAGAACGTCTTCAGGAACCATTTGTCCATCCCGTACATCCGGATGTCTTTCCCGTTTTGGGGGACAATGGATTCCCTCCTTAAGTACTGGAATCCGCTCCACTTTCTATCTATCTCATCCTCTGCCCGGAGGGCGCGCTTTTCCGCCACCCCATGGAACCATGTGACCAGGAGGGTCTGGGACACCAGAAGGAGCAGCAGAAATATGCTTTCCCGGCCCACGATGGCCCCATAGACCACAAGGCCGCACAGATTAAGCAACAGGTTCCAGAAGCTCTTGGCATAGGCTTCTATGCCGAAGTGATTCCCATTGTATACATTCCGCTTCGCCGCTTCCCACATCTCCCGCCCTTTGGCAGTCTCCAGGCTCTGACCGTCCATCTCCAGGGTCTTGCGGTTGAACTCGTACATGATGTCAATACGGAACAGGAACAGGGTTTTGTCCCGCATGGCGCGCAGATGCCCCTGGAGGTACCGGGCTGTCTGCAGCAGAATCACGTACCCGGCCACCAGCAGAAGAATCTCCCCCGGCGCCCTCCCGCTCACCAGACAGGCCGCAACGGCTCCGGCCAGCGCGGCTTCCAGAAGGGGAAGGAGCACGCCGAACACCAGATCCCCGCCGCAGAGGGCAAATGCCCCCGGCCCTTCCTCCTGTCCCAGGCGGCGGAATACGTACCGGCAGTTGTCCCATTTATCCCTGATCCGCTTTCCTCTGGCCTGGCCTCCTTCCGCTTGCCATCCTCTGGCATGCTTTCTTCTCGTCTGCTTTCTATCCTGTCGTCTGTCTGAGTTCTTCTGTCTCCACATGCCGCTCCCCTCCTATAGCACAGTGTTTTTCTATTCTTCCATCTGTAATGGCTTGATGCTAGAATCAAAACCATATGCAAACACGAATTGTGTTAATTAAAAGTTTCCCAATTTGTCGGACTATATCTTATTATATAGAAGCATA